>Ga0247810_10001296_pt1 | contig 16260 bp, 12 predicted proteins | sample UWRJL119311C1_FD_179918 | JGI IMG/M metagenome (GOLD analysis project Ga0247810, IMG submission 179918) | Plant litter microbial communities from Arlington Agricultural Research Station in Wisconsin, United States - UWRJ-L119-311C-1 | ecosystem: Environmental > Terrestrial > Plant litter >...
GCTCAAGCGTTAATTCACCTTTTCGCGACCCGTTGGTTTTCTGAATAAGTGAATGCAAAGAATCTGCAGTATGCTGACTGAACAACTGCCGAGGTAAAAAAACAGCCAGGAACGCAAGGAAGAAATAAGGAAAATTTGTCATACTATTCTACAGCCCGGCCTTTACGGAGCTTGACTGGCTTGCAAAAGTACTGAAATCTTCACCAGCGAGTAAGAACCCGGTTTAAAGTTTGTGGTCACCGGATAAGTTTAATTTGAAAAAAAATCGCCTTTGCAATGACTTTATCGTAATATTGCAATATAGTTTATTGTGCGATAGATATGGGAGCAACGAAAACAGAACATTTCACAGAAGAGCAAAATGAAGTAGCCGGTATGATGAAAGCTTTAGGGCACCCGGCGCGCGTTGCGATCATGGAATACCTGATAAAAGTAGAGACCTGCATTTGCGGCGATATTGTGAATGAATTGCCCCTCGCACAGCCAACTGTTTCCCAGCATCTGAAAGAACTGAAAAACGCCGGGCTGATAAAAGGAAGTATTGAAGGCACGGCGATTTGCTATTGTGTGGATAAAGAAGCCATTGCCAGGCTGCAGCAATATTTCGCGAACACTACGCTCCGGCTTGAAAACAAAGAAAAACCCTGTTGTTAATTTTAAATCCTGAATTATGAAGCTTTCAGAAATCAAAGCCATTTTGCCAACGCTCGATAATGTAGCGTTTCAGACTCCGGACGGGTCGTTTATTCCTGAGCATTTCCACGTTACGGAAGTCGGGAGCATCCAGAAACATTTTATCGATTGCGGTGGCACGATCCGCAAAGAACAGGTCGTAAACTTCCAGTTGTGGAATGCTGACGACTTTGAGCACCGTTTGAAACCGGGTAAATTATTGAAAATCATCCAGCTTTCGGAAGATAAACTGGGCATTGAAGACAATGAGATCGAAGTGGAGTATCAAAGTAATACGATCGGTAAATACGATCTTTCGTTCAACGGTAAAAATTTCGTGCTGGTTCCGAAAACAACGGCTTGTTTAGCGTCCGACGCATGTGGTGTTCCGGTCGAAAAAACGAAGCTGAACCTAACCGAATTATCAACCGACCAATCAGCGAGCTGCACACCAGGCGGTGGATGTTGCTAACTTATGAAAAGAACAATTACCAACTATAAAAAGCCGCTGATAATTACAAGCTCGGTTGTGGTTTTGCAACTCTTTTTTGGCTTTGATCCGAAATTCTGCATTATCAATATTGTGTGGCTTCTGGTTTAACTGCGAGAAATGAAAAACATATTGATCTTATGCACCGGAAACAGTTGCCGGAGCCAGATAGCTCAGGGATACCTGCAGCATTTCGCGGGCAAAGAAGCAACCGTCTACAGTGCTGGCATAGAAGTCCACGGTGTAAACCCGCTGGCGATTGAAACCATGAAAGAAGATGGAATAACTATTTCCGCAAATACCTCAAATCACGTCGATGAATATGCCGGAATTCCTTTTGACTATGTCATCACGGTTTGCGATAATGCAAAGGAACAATGTCCGTACTTTCCAACCAGCGCAGAAAAGTATCACCACAACTTTCCTGATCCTGCTAAATCAACCGGATCACCGGAAGAAGTGTATGCAGAATTTCGCAGGGTTCGCGAGCTGATTAAAGAGTACTGTATGATCTTCGCGAAACAGCATTTAAACGCTTCTGATGATGATTTGTGAGTGGAACAAGCCGGCCCTCTGATGAGGCATTTGTCATGAAAAGTGTATCGCTGTTTTCCACTGCCTCTTAGAAGGACTATTGCGGTCAAAATCATCCAACACATCCGATAAAACCTTTGTCTCCTTTGCGTCTTCGTGGTTATAACACACTAAACTCTAAAAAAACTTCGCCATCAACCCCTGTTTCCGGTTCCTGCTCACTTTATGAGCGGTCCCGTCTGCCAGCTCCACATAGCCGTCGTTTACCTTTTTGAACGCCTTGATATGTCTTAAGCTCACGATCGTGCTCTGGTGAATCCGGTAAAAGCCATAGTCGACCAGCAGCTCCTCGTATTCGCCGAGATTTTTACTGGTGGTCACTTTGCTGCCGTCTTCCAGGATAAAGTGGGTGTAATTCCGGTCACCTTCCAGCCGCAGCACGGTGGCTATTTCCACTACGTTGAATCCGGTCATGTTTGGAATAATGAGCTTTTGAATTTCGCCTTTCGCCCCATAATTTTCGATCAACACTTTGATATGTCTTTCGGAACCATGCTGGTTTTTTATTCCTTCCAGCTTTTCAACCGCGTCCTCCAGTTCCTGCAATTTGATAGGCTTCAGTAAATACCCGAATGCGCTGAATTTAAAGGCGTCAATAGCATATTGGTCGTAGGCGGTAACGAAAATAACATCGGGCGTGTCCCTGCCCATTTTGGTGAGCAGGTCAAATCCGGTTCCTGTTTTCATCTGGATATCCAGGAAAATAAGATCGGGTCTGGTCTCGTTTATCAGCTCCAGCCCGGTATCCACATCATCCGCTTCTCCGAGCAGCTGGATTTTATGGCTGAGCTTTTTCTCCAGCAGGTTCCGTAAGAGAAACCGTGCGTCTTTTTCGTCATCGATAATTACTGCCTTGATCATACCGTATAGTGAATTGTTAATGTAATCTTCGTGCCGCCGGTGCTGAGCTCTTCTACCACAACATGATCTTCTCCGCCAAGTCGTTCTGCGGTGATCTGCATGCCTCTCGACTTGTTGTCTTTTGCAGGTTTCAGCTTTTTGCCGGAATAGAACCCGATCCCGTTATCGGTTATCTGGCAGACCAGTTTTCCCTGCTGCTGTCTTTGGATACTCAGCTGGATCGTTCCTTTTTCCTTTTTCGAAATGATGCCATGCCAGATCGCATTCTCAAGGTAAGGCTGAAAGATCAGCGGCGGAATTTTAACCAACAGGGGATCTACGTCATCGGCCAGCTCACACGAATAATCGAACGAATTGTCCGTACGAATCATCTCGAGATCCATGTAAAGCTTAATAACATCCAGCTCGTCTTTTAGCCGGATAACGTCCTTTCCGCTGTTTTCCAGGATGCTTCTCAGTAACCTTGAAAAATCGGCCATGTAATCGTTGGCGGTATCTTCATCGCCTTCAATGTACATGCGCTGTATGCTGTTCAGGCTGTTGAAAATAAAATGGGGATTCATCTGGGATCGCAGCGCCTTTTGCTCGAGCTCCGCCTGTTTTCGTTGCTGTTTCGCTTTCAGTTGCTTCATGTAAAAGAAAACAGCCAGGGTCGTGAGGACGAACGCTCCCACGGAAACGATCAGCAGGCTGTACTGCAAAGTCGACTTCTCTTCCAGCTGACCGTTGGCGTTCTGGAGGTCGACAATTTCTTTCTTCCGTTCTTCGGCCTTGTACTTTTCCTGCAATTCGTTGATAGCCTTCAGCGTGTTTTCATTGACCGTACTGTCTTTGTAAACCGAATAGTATTCCTGTGCGATCAGGGCATTGGCAAGGTCTCCCTTATCCTTGTAATAGGATTTCAACCCGGAATAGGCCTGCTTGATATCTTCGTTCGATTGGATCTCTTTGGCCAGTTTAAGACTTGCATTCAGCAGCTCGATGGCTTTGTCGAAATCACCCAGCTTGCGATAGGCCGATGCAAGATTGTGATACAATCCGGCCATTTCTTTCCGGTTATCTCCTTCCATCTTCTGGGTAATCTCGAGTGCCTGGTTGTAGCCTTTGATCGCCTCTTTATAGTTTTCTTTTTTAAACTGAACAGAGGCCAGTCCGTTTATGCAGGAAAGCTCAACGCGCTCATCATGCATTTCGCGTGCAAGCTGTCGACCTTTTTCAAAATAGATCAGGGCCTGTTCGTTATCTTTTTCCAGGAAACAAACCGAAGCCAGGGTCTGGTAGCAATTTGCCAGCCCTTTGGTAATATTCATTTCTTCTTTTAGCCGGATAGACAGGTCCAGGTTGTTCCGTGCCTCTTTTAAGTTACCCTGCTTCATATTCAGAGTTCCTATATTGTTGTAAACAACTGCGATCAGCCGCTTGTTATCCAGATCTTTATAAATGCGGAGCGCTTTCAGGTACAAGTCCGTAGCTTCGAGATAATCGCCGTGGTTTAGAGCCAGGCTTCCTAAAAGATTACTGGCACCTGCCTCTCCGTCTTTGTTACCCGTTTTCCTGGAGAGATTCAGGCACTTTTCAGCATATTCTTTGGATAGATCGGGATTCGTATTTATGAGCGTTTTGCTCAGCTCTTTCAGTAGCCGGACCCTTGTTGAATCGGCAGTGGCTGCTTCCAGTTGTTCAGCCAGTGATTTTTCCTGGGTAAATCCGGTAGCTGTCGAAAGCAGTATAAAGCATGCAATTAAAAGGTATTTCATAAATTATTCAGGCATTTGAATGGAATGTCCGGATCTGAATTCGCCTAAGATAGTAGATTCGTTCTTTTGAAAAGTGCTGAATTGCGGCCGGGATGCAGAAAAACCCATCCTTTTACCGGATGGGCCTGCTGACGTAGGTAGCGGTTAAAACTATTTTTTCATTAGATATACACTTGCTGATTTTTCTTCTGCCTGGCTAACGGTAAACAAAATAAGTTTCCATACTTCGGCTGTTTTAATTGTAATGAAGCACAAAAGTAATCCGTGTGAGCCCGTTCTTCTACTATTTCAGAGGCAATTGTACAGATGGTAGCTTCCGGTAAAAATGCAGCACACTTATATGATGCCCTGGCTTGGTGGCAGAATCCCGGATATCGCAATAATAAAATCCGCGCTCAGCCGAGAAATCTGCGTGTGCTATCGTAGATTAGCAGGATGAAATACGTCCCACAGCTAATCGTATGCTTCCTGCTGATCCTAACGTGTTCATCGTATGCCCAGGAATTGGCGCTATACAGGTTGAGCGTACGTGAAAAGAATAATCAGGAAAAGGTGGGATTCGCCTCTTTTTCGGATAATCATCCCCTGAGTGATCATCCCGATTCGCTGGCTATTCCGGATCTGACAGATACCGAAATAGGGGATGCCGCTTATTTTACATTAGACCCGGAATACAGGAAAAGATTTCTCCATCAGCTTCATTTTTCAGAAACAGACAGCGTCTTTGTCTACAATTATGCTGCGGATAGGCTCCGCTCTTTTACCGTGAAGGACCTGGATGTTGCTGCTTCTCTGAGCCTTTATACAGATACGGAAAGCTGGCCGTATTCTCAATACGACTACATGATCGGTCTGGAGATAAGCAGCAGTTATCTGAAAGGCTTTGGAGAGTATTTCAGCGAGACCTTGGTGTATGTTGGCAAGGAAAATCCGTTTGTTCGCGGAAAGCTGAAACCCGTCAGGTGGAAAAAAATGAAATCAGGAGAAGTGCCTTCTGAGCCTTCTGTCTTCGTCGATACTTCGCAACAGGGCGAATACACTACAGGTGACGCCTGTAAATACGAGGCAGAAGGGTATCGGTACATTGTCCGGGACCTGTTAAGAGATAACCAGGTTGCGGCCAGGCGACTGGTGGTAACGGATTTAAAAACGAACGAAACAGTTTGTGAAAAGATCTATTATGTCGACGAAGGTTCATCACTTACTCCGTTGAATTTTATTAAACCGGATTACAATAAAGAGATCAACCAATGGACAGGAAACTTATTTAAAAACAAGCCGCCTGTCATCTTCGGGTTCCAATACCATTCATTTGGCTGTCCGGGAATAGCCTTCTTAAAGCAATCCGAAAAGGAGATCTACATCAATTGCGACAACAGGCATTAGGATAGACGAATGAATCCATTTCTACTATCTCAAAGCCTGGTAACTGAGATCCTGTACGAAGCAAAATTAATCAGGGAACAAAACCGGCCTTTCATTACAGGGTTTTATGCGCGTGCTGGAATGCGCTAAAAAGGACGATAGCTCCGCAGGAGATCCTAGGCATTTTCGCATTGCAGAAATGTGTAAAATGGCTCACAGGGAAGGAAGATTTTCTTTTCGAAGGAGTTTCGTGAGCCAAGTGTAATGAACCGCCTTGACCTTTTGCTTTTTTTGATCATTGCTTGTCCCGACCGCTGTCGGTAGCAAAAGAAGAGGAGAATCATCCGCCAGCTGGCGAACAGACTCCGGAAATGCTCCCCCGAACAGCAACATTCCGTTCAACCCCAGCTACCAGGACTAATCTTTCCTCCGAAATCAAGGGTTTCCCCTTGCTTCAATCTCCGGGTCTTAAAAGTAATTTCACCCTTTCATTTCACATTCAATGAAAGTTGAGCAACTAATTACTTTATGAAACAAACCATTGCATTAACGGCTTTAACGCTTTTAAGTGTAGGAACGGTTCACGCACAGCAGACGATATCCGCATCAGGAGCAGAAGCATCCGGAACAGGAGGAAGTGCCGCCTACACTGTGGGACAGGTCGCGTATACTTATCAAAGTGCTGCTGAAGGTTCTGTACATGCGGGCGTACAGCAGGCTTATGAGATCTCCAGTGTGGGACTCGATGAGATCAAGGGTATCCAGCTCACTTGTGCAGTTTACCCGAATCCTACGGCCTCTTTCCTGAACCTGACAGTCGAAGATGCTTCGCTCGCAGCTGTTTCTTACTCCCTTTACGATATCTCGGGTCAGCTGATAGTTACGCAGTCAGTGACCGATAAGCTCACTGTTGTAAGTATGGAAACATTGCCGCGCGCGACCTATTTACTGAAAGTTTCGGCACAGGGCCGGGAAGTAAAGACTTTTCAAATCATTAAGCACTAATACATGAAAAAGCTATTTATACTTGTATCGATGCTGTTATCTGGAGCAGCAGCTTTTGCACAGGCCCCGCAACGCATACCTTACCAGGCGGTTATCCGCAATGCTTCGGGTATGTCGGTCGCTGAAACAACGGTCGGTACGCGAATCAGCATTTTGCAGGGAACTGCCGACGGTACTGTCGTCTTTGCAGAAACACACACCGCCGAAACGACCGCTAACGGACTGTTGACCCTGCAAATCGGTGGAGGCACAGCCATCACGGGAACACTGGCAACTATAGCATGGGCTAACGGACCTTATTTCCTGAAAACGGAAACCGATCCCCTTGGAGGAACAGATTATGTGATCACCGGAACGAGCGAATTGCTCAGTGTCCCTTACGCGATTTACGCAGCTGCTACAACTCCTGGCCCTCAGGGATTGCAGGGTGAGCAAGGCCCGGTTGGAGAGGAAGGTACACAAGGCGCTCAGGGTCCGCAAGGTCCTGATGGCATTGCAAATACACAAGCCGGATTACCGGGCAATACCGGACCGCAAGGTCCACAGGGGCCGCAGGGTCTTATGGGAACACCAGGATTTGGTATGCCGGGTATGTCGGGTATGCCAGGTCCGCAGGGCCCACAAGGGCCGGAAGGTCCGCAGGGTGAAGAAGGAATAGAAGGTATTGAAGGACCACAGGGAAATGATGGCCCGCAGGGTCCTCAGGGTGCACCTGGTATGCTCACTCCCGGAAATACAGCCGGAAATACCCTTTACTGGAACGGTACGGCCTGGGCTAATAACAGTAATATTTACAATAATGGAGGGAATGTAGGTATCGGTACCAGCACACCTTCAGCTAAGCTTGAAGTAGCCGGCAATACCCAGGTGAATGGTAGCCTAGATGTCAAGACAACAACGGGTGCGCTCACCATTCCAAGACTGAGCGCCGGGCAGATTGCTGCCTTGTCAGCGGTTCCCGGAATGCTCGTTATGAACACTACTACGCATCATTATCAGACTTATGCCGCTACCCTGGGTGTTCAGTCAGCAGATCAGGAAAACACAGGTGCACATAGCTCCTATGGTTCCATAGGTACGCTTCAGCTCGGACAGTCTTTTACAGCTGGTGCAACTGGTAACCTCGATAAGCTGGAACTGAACGTAGATCTGCTCTTTACTCCCGGAAATGTTGTACTGAATATCTATGCCGGTAATGGAATCGCGGGTACTTTACTATCCACCCAGACGGTCACGATAAGTGCTTCGGGGCTTCTTTCTATAGTGATCCCGAATGTGCCGGTAGTTGCAGGAAACGTTTACACTTTTAATTTCCCGACGGCCAGCATGAATGCTTATGTTTCCATGACCGGCGATACTTATCCGGGCGGAGCATGGTACAACAGCGGGACCATGTATACCAGTTACGATGTGGCCTTCAAAACTTACGTCAGTACTCCTACAATCGGCGGATGGACTAACCTGTAGCCTTTACTTTTAAAATCAATTCATGAAAAAGATAGTTACACTGGTGTCTGTGGCGTTACTGAGCTCAGTAGCGTTTGCCCAGGCACCCCAGAAAATGAGCTACCAGGCAGTGATCCGCAATGCATCAGGAGCGCTGGTTACTAATTCACCGGCAGGAACACGTATAAGCGTTCGCCAGGGTTCCGAAAACGGAGACGTGGTTTATTCGGAAACCCATTTGCCGATAACGAATCCGGTTGGGGTTGCAAGCTTCCAGATCGGGGCTGGAACTCCTGTAACCGGTACTTTTGCCGCAATCAACTGGTCGGAAGGCCCTTACTTCATTCAAACGGAAACGGATCCAAACGGGGGAACTAATTATACGATCACCGGTACAAGTCCTTTGCAGAGCGTAGCTTATGCCTTATTTGCTCAGGGACCGCAAGGTCCTCAGGGATCGCAGGGTCCACAGGGATCGCAAGGTGCAGATGGTCTGCCAGGCTTACAGGGTGAGCAGGGCCAACCGGGAATTCCCGGAGAGAATGGTCCGGACGGTCCGCAGGGTCCGCAAGGTATTCAGGGCCCGCAGGGCCCACCGGGAATGGGTATGATGGGGCCCATGGGGCCGCAGGGTGCACCGGGATTACCAGGAGATCAGGGTATACAGGGGAACGTTGGTCCGCAGGGTGAACAAGGTAACCAGGGGGCCAATGGTGAGCCTGGTAGCGCCGGTATTGCTGGCGTCACACCAACCGGTTCACTTGCCGGCAACACGCCTTACTGGGATGGTTCTGAATGGTACAGCGATAACAGTCCCCTTTTTAATAATGGTGGTAATGTCGGGATAGGAACAACAACGCCGGTTGCCAAGCTCGAAGTAGCTGGTCAGATGCAGGTAAACGGCGGGCTCGATGTCAATACGACGAACGGCGCACTAGTGATCCCGGTACTGACTACTGCCGAGCGCAATTCCCTCCCGGAAGAACCGGGTATGATTGTTTTCAACACCGATAATCTGAAGCTTCAGGGCTATGCTGCCCAGGTAGGTTTGCCTGTGCTGGATGCTTACAACGACGCCGGTTACAATGGCTGGTATAGTAACATGTCTTCCAGCAATTCTCAAACCTTTACGGTGAACGCAGCCGGTATTCTGACACGCCTCGAGATCCAGGTCCTGTCTATCAATACCCCCGGCAATTATATACTGAGAATTCTCAGTGGCGGTTTCTGGGCTTCTACGGAAGTAACAAGCCAGGTTGTTTCAATTCTTACACCGGGTCTTCAGACATTTGAGCTGAGCGGGATAGCTGTGAACCAATGGGATTCCTATGTTTTTGAGCTTTCACCTATTGGCGGCAGCGATGGTAATCTGCTGTGGATCCAGAACAATCCATACGGTGGTGGCCAATCCTATATCAATGGCGGTAGTTACTCTAATTTCGATTTCTGGTTCAAAACGTATGTAAGGCCCGCTACTATCGGTGGATGGGTAGATCTGAACTAAGTTATCATCATTCAAAACATTACTATATGAAAAAGCTATTTATTCTTGTTGCCGCGGTAGTGCTGGGAACAACCGCTTTCGCCCAGGCACCCCAGCAGCTGAGTTACCAATCGGTAATTCGCACACCTACAGGCGCACTTGTCACGAATGCCCCGGTTGGGGTTCAGATCTCAGTTCTTGCGGGTTCTTCCGGAGGCCCGGCGGTTTATACCGAAACACATGCAGTCACTACAAATGCCAACGGTCTCGCAAGCATACAGATCGGAAGCGGAACGGTTACTTCCGGTACTTTTGAGGATATCGACTGGGGAACCGGTTCTTATTTCGTCAAAACAGCCGCAGATCTTACCGGAGGAACGAATTATACGTTTTCCGATATAAACCAGTTACTGAGTGTTCCTTATGCTCTGACTGCTCTCAACGCGCCTGCAGGTGCCCCAGGAATTGCAGGAATTCAAGGCCCCACAGGTCCGGATGGTGTAGCAGGCCTGCAGGGCGAACCTGGAAATCAGGGTGCGCAAGGCCCGCAGGGTGCGCCAGGTGAACAGGGACCTCAAGGTCCGCAAGGGTCACAGGGCATGATGGGCGTCATGGGGATGGGAATGCCTGGAATGCCCGGGATGCCTGGTTCACAAGGCCCGCAAGGTCCTCAGGGTCCCGACGGTAATGCAGGTCCTCAGGGTCCGGACGGCCCGCAGGGAAATCCAGGTCCTCAGGGAAATCAAGGTGCTACAGCACTGCTCCCGGATGGTTCTGCTTCCAGTCAGACTCCTTACTGGAATGGTACTTCCTGGGTAATCAACAGCAGTAATATCAGCAATAGCAGTAACGGACTTGTAGGTATTGGAACCAGTAACCCTTCGCATGCGCTGGAAGTGGCCGGCAACGCGAAAGTCAACGGCAACCTGAAGGTAAATACAACAACAGGCGGAGTAATCGTACCCCGGCTCACGACCTCAGAAGTTACCGCACTTACACCGGCAGAAGGGATGATCATTTTCAATACGACCACACTGAAGTTTCAGGGGTATTTTCAGGCAGGAGGCTGGGCAGATTTGCATTAACACTATAGGTCTGCGGATTTTCCGCACGATTGTAATACTTTAATAGTAAAGAACGGGATTCATGTGAAAACATCTATCCCGTTTTTTATACCTGCCGTGTTGCCAAAGACATGTTCACTGCAAAATTGCTAAAACTTATCGCCTGTCGTTTCGAAGCTGTATTCGTGAGCCAACTTGTAATGGAACCGCCTTGATTTTTTGCTTCTTTTGATCATTGCTTGTCCCGACCGCTGTCGGGAGCAAAAGAAGAGAGGAATCGTCCGCCCCTTGGCGGATACATTCATTGCCTCGACCACTCGCTCCAGGACCCGACATAAAGACTGGCTCCTTGAAAACCGGCCACTTCCAGTGCGAGCAGGGTATGACAGGCAGTAACCCCCGATCCGCAGTGAACGATCACTTTTTGACTGTCGTGTCCATCCAGCTGAGTCGCATATAGTGACCTTAATTCGTCAGCCGGTTTGAATTCGCCGTTTGCTTCCAGGTTGGTGCTATAAGGAATATTGATCGCAGTTGGAATATGTCCGGCTGTAAGATCGATTGGTTCTGATTCTCCCCTGTAGCGGAAATTTTCCCTGACATCAATGATCAGGAAGTCAGGATCCTGTGTTGCCTGTTCAACTTCCCCGATTGTAACGGTCGGAGATTGCCAGGAAGCAGGAACAGGATAAGAAAAATGACTTCCGGTCGCAGGAGTTTGCCCGGTTGATAACCGAAGTCCTGCCCGGATGATCGAATCCATTCCTCCGTCAACAACAGACACCCGTTCATGACCAATGGCCTTTAGCATCCACCACAGCCTGGCTGCTGCATTACTTGCATTTTTATCGTCGTAGACAATCACATGTGTGGATGGCGAGATCCCGCATCTGCTCAACACTTCACCGAATTTTTCCGTAGTCGGCAGCGGATGTCTTCCTCCATGCTTGGGATCTTCGGATTTTGTGGAAAGATCGGTTTCCAGAACTATAAAATGAGCATTGGAAAGATGGCCCTGAAGATACCGTTCGAATGCATCGCTGCCTCCGCGCGCATCTAAAAAAACAACAGGCGTGTTAGCTGTCAGCTCAGCAATAGCCGCAGCCTTAATAAGAGAAGAGCTTGTTTCGGTCATGGCTTAAAAATACGAATTGCCAGTCAGGTTATGAAGGGGCATTCGTTTTAACTCACTTAATAACCATCGAAAAATTGCTGACCTGAGCTCACCTTTATTTAATCAATGAAACATGTCCTGCTATAGACTGCCGGTCTCCTGAGCCTTTTTCCCTGAAATCGATCTTCCAGATATAAGTTCCTTCCTGTACGATCTCATTCCCGTAGGAACCGTCCCAACCCACATCCATATCGTTGCTTTCGAAGAGCACCTCGCCCCAGCGGTTGAAGATCTTCAGGTTGTAGTTGTAAGGATCCACTCCTGATGCAAATACAGGCCTGAAATACTGGTTGAATTCATTCCCGTCCGGTGTAAACGTATTGGGAATGAAATAAACGACATCCTCTTTCACGGTGATCTCCTTGTAAGCGGTGTCCGAACAGCCGAGAGCGTTATAAGCGATCAGCGTGATGGTATAATTACCCGCTGATCCTGCAGGAAAAGTATGAGACGGAGCGATATCGCCGGAAGTACTGCCATCGCCGAAATTCCACGCGTAGCTGTCCGCATTCAGGGAAGTATTGATTAGCGAAAGATCGGTGTTGAATTGAGTCAGCTCAGTGTTATTGGTGAAGAACGCCGCCTCCGGATTCGGTGGAATGCAGATCGCATCCGCTTGTGTTGATTGAGCGATACAGCCTGCCGGGGAAGTAACGACCAGTGTAACGGTAAAACATTCCGGGCTCGTATAGCTGTGAGCAATAGCAGCTGATGTGCTGGTAACCACGGTTCCGTCTCCGAATGACCATTCGTAGCTTGAATTGACCTGGGAGGGGGTGAAGCTGATGCTCATAGGCAAACAGCCGCTCATGTCACCTGTAACGAAAGCCGGATCCGGCAAAGGATTAACGGTTACCACGACCTGGTCGGTATTCACACATCCGTTGGCATCCGTTCCCGTTACGGTGTAAGTTGCTGTCGAAGCAGGATTGAAAGCAACTCCGTCGATTCCGCCATTATCCCATAAGTAGGTAGAAGCTCCGGAACCTGAAAGTGTAACGGATTCGTTGATGCAAATGGCCCGGTCGGTTCCTGCATTGACGTTAGGCAGCGGATTAACCATAACAATTGCCTGGTCGGTATTGATACACCCATTGGCATCTGTTCCTGTTACAGTATAAGTTGCTGTTGAATTCGGATTGAAAGCCACACCGTCAATTCCCCCGTTATCCCATAAGTAAGTGGAGGCGCCCGAACCTGAAAGTGTAACAGCATCGTTGGTACAGATCACCTGGTCGGCTCCGGCACTAACGATTGGCAGCGGATTAACGGTAACAATGGCCTGGTCGGTATTTTCGCAGCCGTTGACATCAGTTCCCGTTACGGTGTAAGTTGCTGTTGAATTGGGAGTAAAGGCCACACCGTCAATTCCCCCGTTATCCCATAAGTAGGTCGAAGCTCCCGAACCGTAAAGTGTAACTCCGTCATTCAGGCAGATCGTCTGGTCATTACCTGCATTCACTGCCGGAAGCGGATTAACGGTAACAATGGCCTGGTCGGTATTCACACATCCGTTGGCATCCGTTCCTGTTACGGTGTAAGTTGCTGTCGAAGCAGGGACGAACGAAACTCCATTATTCACACCATTGTCCCAGGAATAGCCGGAGGCTCCCGAACCTGAAAGTGTAACGGCCTCGTTGAGACAGATCGTCTGATCGTTACCGGCGCTTACTATCGGCAGCGGATTAACGGTTACTACAACCTGGTCGGTATTCACACATCCGTTGGCATCCGTTCCTGTAACGGTATAAGTGGCTGTCGAAACAGGATTGAATGCAACGCCATCGTTTACTCCGTTATTCCAGGCATAGGTCGAAGCTCCGGAACCTGAAAGTGTAACAGCATCGTTGATACAGATCACCTGGTCGGCTCCGGCGTTCACAATTGGCAGCGGATTAACCGTAACTAGTATCTGGTCGGTATTTTCGCAGCCGTTGGCATCTGTGCCTGTTACGGTGTAAGTTGCTGTCGAAACAGGATTGAAAGCAACACCATCGTTTACTCCGTTATCCCATAAGTAGGTGGAAGCACCCGAACCGGAAAGCGTAACTCCGTCATTCAGGCAGATCGTCTGGTCATTACCTGCGCTCACTGTCGGAAGCGGATTAACGGTCACCACAACCTGGTCGGTATTCACACATCCGTTGGCATCCGTTCCTGTTACGGTGTAAGTTACTGTCGAAGCAGGGACGAACGAAACTCCATCATTCACACCGTTGTCCCAGGAATAGCCGGAGGCTCCCGAACCGGAAAGTGTAACGGCTTCGTTGAGACAGATCACCTGGTCGGCTCCGGCACTAACGATTGGCAGCGGATTGACGGTAACAATTGCCTGGTCGGTATTCACGCATCCGTTGGCATCCGTTCCTGTAACGGTATAAGTGGCTGTCGAAACAGGATTGAATGCAACGCCATCGTTTACTCCGTTATTCCAGACATAGGTCGAAGCCCCGGAACCGGAAAGTGTCACTGCACTATTGATACAAATTGTCTGATCAGGACCTGCATTTACAACAGGCAGCGCATAAATGTTCACCATAACAGTATCACTGGTTGTACACTGGTAGCGATCCGTCGAGATCACGCTGAATTCCGCGCTTGCCGGTGGTGAAACCGGATTATTCTGTCCCGAAACGCCGTTATTCCACGTGTAATTATAAGCAGGCGACCCGAAAAGCGTACTCACGATACTCAGGTTGGCCGTGCCTCCCGGGCAGATGCTGATATCGGGGCCGGCATCTGTAACAGGGCAAAGATTGACCTCGATCACTGATTGAGCATTGGCCGTTGCCGAAGAAAGGTCGTTCCACATGCCATCCGGATAGATCTGCACGCAGCTTTCGTCTCCACCGGCATTGTTCGGCTCACCTGGAGCCCAGTTCGTATAAACTACCGGCGACTGATCGTACCAGACAAACGCTCCTTCCACTGCTTCGTCGTTAAATCCTATCCAGATAACACCGCTTTGCCCCATCTGGTTCAGGGAGCTGATAATGCATTGATTTTCGGCCTGTGATTGTACCGAAACCAGGTTGGCTCCGAGATTCTGTGCAAAGTTCTGAGCGGCACTTCCCGAAAGCGAAAGCGGATTCAGGAAATACATGCTGCAATTGCCCACACACCCGTTCATTTCGATACAGCCTGCATTGGAAAATGCCGTCCTGATAGCGTTGATGTCGCAGCCGTTTGGATTAGTCGGATCCGTACATCCTACCGCATTATTTCCAGGATCGCACGGACAAAGATCGTCTACATTGGCAACTCCGTCACCGTCCGTATCAACAGGTGTTGCTGTATTGGCAACCAGCAGCAGCCCGTAGGGATTACTGCCGCCGCCCGCCGGTGCGTTCCAGACGGAAACATCCACGTAATTCGTTCCGACCAGCCACGGGCCGTTCAGTGTAAAAGTGAGCTGAGATCCGGCTGCATAGCTTCCCCCGCTGATTCCCTGTGGCGTTCCGTTGATATAAACATTGCTGATCGTATTATCGACATAGCCATCGAATGTGAGCACATAATTTCCGGCGGTCGTAACGCTGAATCCGTTGCAATCCGGTGGAAGGTCCAGTGTGAGCCGGAAGAAACGGTAACCGTCGCTGGTATTATTGGCACAATCCGCATCGGGGCCAGTGATCCAGTTTCCATTATTGGTCGGAGGTGGAAGGGTAGTGGCATCCACCCAGGAACCCGGGGCGCAGTTGGCGTTAATGAGAGCAGGAGAATAATTCAGGCCCATCGGACTGGGCTCTGTCGCATACCAGAATTCGGAAACCTGCCATACTGGATCGAATGTTCCCTGCGGACCCTGTCCGGTGGAAAGCGTAATCGGATTTGGAAAAGTCTGTGAATAGATGGTAAATTGTATCAACAGGAATAGTCCTGATAGGTAGTAAGTACATTTTCTCATACTTCGGCAGTAACGTAGTTATAAAATCTAATTGCAGTCCCGAAAGGCCGCATTTGGTAAGTGTGCTGATCCAATTTAGAAAAAAGCAGCGATACGGGACATATTTTTAACGTCATGAATGTGTTAAAAGAAAAATGGGGTTCCGAAACACCTGAAGATGAGTGTTAAGGGCTTTTTAGTTACGATAAAACACACTGCCGGTGAAGCCGTAAGAAGTAGAAAAACTGCTGTCGGAGTGTCATTCCAGGCATTGTTCCGGAAACGGGCAGTTTCTTTTAACTACTATGCACCCTCGTTAAAAATGTTTTCTCCTTTTGCCTCTTTTGCTTTGTCGCGACTTTACGTCGGGGTGGTTCAAATCTACCTCGCATGTAATAATTTACTTCTTATCTTTAAAACCGTAATTCATACTGTTTCATCTATAAACGAACCACCTCATGCT
>Ga0247810_10001297_pt1 | contig 16258 bp, 12 predicted proteins | sample UWRJL119311C1_FD_179918 | JGI IMG/M metagenome (GOLD analysis project Ga0247810, IMG submission 179918) | Plant litter microbial communities from Arlington Agricultural Research Station in Wisconsin, United States - UWRJ-L119-311C-1 | ecosystem: Environmental > Terrestrial > Plant litter >...
TTGGTTCATTTGCCTTAATCAATTCTGCATCCAGATAAGGGAAATAGTCGGCCTTTTTCTCTCCCGATTTATAATACAGCCGATAAGCACGATCCAGTGTCCCGTCAAAATGGTCATAACGGGTTTCGTGGTTTACAAAAAGCAAAATCACACAAAAGACAGACAGACCTATGCTCAAACCAATGATATTGATTAAAGTATAACCCTTGTTCTTCCAAAGATTCCGCAAAGCGATTTTTAAGTTTAATCTGAACATATCTATTTATTAAAGCTTATTCGTATTTTAAAGCATCAACAGGATTGGCCCGCGCAGCCCGGTACGCCTGAAAGCTCACCGTAAGCAAAGCAATCGTTAAAGTTCCGGCAGCGGCATATAAAATGATCATCCAACTGATCGTCGTATGTACATCATATCCTTTCAGCCAGCTGTTCATGATATATATAGCCAGTGGTACGGCAATAATTATGGCTATAGTTACCATTTTTAAAAAGCTGACCGAAAGCAATTGCATCAGACTGCCAACAGAGGCACCCAATACTTTTCTTACCCCAATCTCTTTTGTCCGCTGTTCCGCACTATAAGCTGCAAGACCAAATAGACCAAGACAGGAAATAAATACCGCTAATCCACCAAACAGGTTAGACAGTATGCCCAGCACCTTTTCTGCTTTTAACTTTTCCGCATATAAACGATCCACAAAATTCAGTTCAACAGGATAGGCAGGATTGATAGATTTAACTACCCGCTCAATAGTAGCCAGGTTTTCTGCCGGAGTGTGGGCCGAATTCAGCCGCATCGTAATCAGTCCGCTCCAGCCCTTGTTAAATGCTACCGCCATTGGTTTCGCATTCCTTGTCGGTGAACCCCAGATGAAATTTTCAAAGACGCCGACGATAGTTGTGCTTACCTCATGGTACTGCACAACAGTCCCGATAGGATTTTTAAGGTTCATTCGCTCGACTGCAGCCCGGTTCAACAGCAATGCTGCAGTATCTGAAGCAAATTCCGGCGAAAAATCCCGCCCGGCAATGAGTTTTACCCCTGTCGTTTTTACAAAATCATAGGTAGTGGCCAGCTGATCAAAATTCAGTAGTTTATCCGCTTCGGTAGATCCAGGCCATTCCATACCCCAGAAACTGGAGCCATCACGTGATAAGGTTGAGGACGACTGATATAAGGACGTTACTGCGCCCGAACGGAGTAACTGATGTTTCAGCAAGTCAAATTTATCATATAATGTACCGTCCTGCGGCATCTCTACCAACTGGTTAATCTGATAACCTATAGGACGGTTTTTGATAAACTGTATCTGTTTATAAATGACTATGGTGGCAATAATCAGGATCACAGCGAAGCTGAATTGCCCCACTACCAGCACCTGGCGCATTCCAATATTGAAAATTCCTTTTTTAAAATTCCTTTTCTTCAGGATCTGAACCGGATTGAAAGAAGAAAGATAAAATGCCGGATAACTTCCCGCAATCAAACCAGTCAGCACCACAATTAATGTGATGCTCAACCAGATGGCGGCATTAGCATAATTGATACTGAGATTAATGCCCAGCATATGGTTAAAATAAGGGAGAAACAACTCTATCAATACTACTGCCATCACCGCACTGAAACCAGTCAGCACCAACGATTCCATCAGGAACTGACCTACAAGACTGCCACGTGTCGCGCCAATTGTTTTTTTGATCCCTACCTCTTTGCCACGGCGTTCCGATTTCGCAGTCGCCATATTCATAAAATTAATACAGGCAATAAGGAGAATTCCAATCGCCAGCCCCATAAACAAACGTACCTGCTCTATTTTACCACCCACGGGTTTACCATTTACAAAATCACCATGCAGGTGTAATTTGTACAAGGGATATAAAAATATTGCAGCTTTGGCATCAGGTTCATGCCTTTTCATCAGGCCTTCTACACTTTCATTTAATTCCGCTACATCTGCTTTAGGATCCAACCTTACTAAGGTTGTCCAGTTATAATTTGTCCAGGAAGGTTCCTTTACCCAGTCGTTCAAAGACTCATAAAGCGACCATGGCAGGAGGTAATCAAAACCGGTTGAAGTATTTTTTAAAGGGTCTTTGATCACCCCTGTTATTTTCATATCCCGTTTATCGTCAAACCGTACCGACTTGTTCAGCACATCTGTCCGCCCAAATAAAACACGCGCAGTAGATTCCGTCAGCACTACATTCCCCGGCGAACTTAAAGCCGACTCCGCATTGCCATAGATAAAAGTAAAACTGAATATTTTCAGTATATCCGCATCTGCAAACCGCGCCTTCCTTTTAAAACTGTTCGTCCCGTTCGCAATTAACGTAGGTGCATCCCAGCTCATTCTGGCCATCGCTTTTACAACAGGGTATTCCTGTTTAAGCACTGGCCCAACCATATTGCCTGTACTCCAGCTACTTTCTTCAATCCCTCCATCCGCACTCTCCCTGTTAGTCATGACCTGGTAAATCTGGTCAGCATCTTTCCACTGCCTGTCGAAACTCCATTCATAGGCAACATACAACAGCAGCAGCAGACAAGCAGCTAAACCTATAGCCAGTCCGCTGATATTGATCAGTGAAGAAGTCCTGTTTCTCCAGATATTCCGGAGCGCAATTTTAAAGTTTAACTTAAACATAGCTGTAGGATTTAAAATTTATTCATATTTAAGCGCATCAACCGGATTTGCCTTAGCCGCCCGGTATGCCTGCAAGCTCACGGTCAGTAGCGCAATGCCCATAGTACCTACCGCAGCCAGCACAATAATCATCCAGCTCACCTGAGTATGAAAATCGAAACTCTTCAACCACCTGTCCATGATATAATTCGCTGCAGGCACTGCAATAATGATCGCTATCAATACCATTTTTATAAAACTTAAAGAAAGGAGCTGGATCAGGCTGGCAACCGACGCACCGAGTACTTTCCTTACGCCAATCTCCTTTGTTCTTTGTTCAGCACTATAAGACGCCAGACCAAACAGCCCCATGCAGGAGATAAAAACTGCCAGTCCGCCAAATAAATTGGATAACACGCTTAATATCTTCTGGCTTTTCAACTTTTCTGCATACAGCTGATCCACAAAACTGATCTCCACAGGATAGGCGGGATTCAGTTCTTTAGTAATCCGCTCAATTACAGCTATATTTTCTGCAGGTTTGTGTGCACTATTTAATTTCATCGTCACTTTGGAACTCCATTGTTTATCGAATGACACCATCATTGGATGTTGTTTACGTAAAGGCGAGCTCCATATAAAATCCTCAAAAACACCAACTACTGTACATTTACGGTCCCATTTAGTTAGCACCTGACCAATCGGATTTTTTAAGTTCATCAGCTTTACCGCTGAAGTACTCAGCAATACAGCTGCAGAATCAGAAGCAAACTCAGGTGAAAAATCTCTGCCCTGTACCAGCTTTACACCCGTAGTTTTGATAAAATCGTAAGTCGTGGCAATCTGGTTAAAAGTGATATTTTTATCTGCCTCCGTAGACCCCGGCCATTGCAGTCCCCAAAAGTTGGAACTTGCGCGGGACATGCTGCCGGATGATTTATACACACTTTCTACGGCGCCGGATTTCAATAATTTATCTTTCAGCAAGTCGAACTTAGTGTCCAGCTTTCCTTCTTGTGGCATCTCCACCAATTCGCTGATATTGTAACCTACAGGCCTGTTTTTAATGAACTGGATCTGCTGATAAATTACCGCAGTAGCAATAATCAGTACGATCGCAAAGCTAAACTGCCCTACCACCAGCACCTGGCGCAAACTAATGGCTGACCATCCTTTTTTGAAGTTTTTCTTTTTCAGAATCTGAACCGGGTTAAAGCCGGATAAGTAAAAGGCCGGATAACTCCCCGAGATTAATCCTGTGAGCAATACCACAGCAGAAATACAAATCCATACCATAGGATTGGAATAAGTAATGCGCAGTTCTATACCGAGAAGATGATTAAACGACGGCAGGCAGATTTCAATTATGGCAATCGCCATTACTGCGCTACAGATGGTCAGCACCAATGACTCCATCAAAAACTGACTAATCAGACTTCCTCGTGTTGCACCTATTGTCTTTTTAATGCCCACCTCTTTGGCACGTTTCTCCGATTTGGCGGTCGCCATGTTCATAAAATTAATACAGGCAATCAATAAAATGCCAATGGCCAGTCCCATAAATAAACGCACCTGCTCAATTTTTCCTCCGGTGCTTTTCCCCTTTGTAAACGTGCCATATAAGTGATATTTGCTTAACGGAAAGAGAAAAGGTGAAGCAAAGGCCCTGGGTTCATTTTTAGTAATCAGGTCTTTAATACTCTTGTTGAGCTCCGCTACATTTGTCCCTGGTGCCAGTTTCACCAGCGTCACCCAGTTATTATTTGTCCAGCCCAAAGTCCTCGCATAACTATACAGCTGCACATTCAAAGACCAGGGCATCAGGTAATCAAAACGGTTAGAAGAATTCTCAGCTATATCCTTTACCACACCTGTGATTTTCAGATCCGTGGTGTCCATATAGCGGACAGATTTATTCAGCACATCAGCCGTTCCAAATAAAAGTTTTGCCGTACTTTCTGTCAGGATCACATTATTCGGGGCATCCATCGCAGTTTTAGCATCCCCGTAGATGAAAGTATAAGGTAATATATTCAGGATATCCTGATCTGCAAAAAAAGCATTCATCTTAAAACTCGATGTTCCATTCGCGATCAGTTGTTTCCCTTCCTCACTAATCCGTGTTACCGCCGAAACTCCCGGATAATCCTGTTTTAAAACCGGACCTATGGCATTGCCCGTAGCATCACCAGTAGCATCAATTTCTCCGTTAACAGCAATATAATTCGTCAGTATCTGGTATACCTGTTCACTGTCTTTTCCCTGTTTATCATAATTCCATTCATAGGATACATATAATAACAAAAGCAAACATGCAGCTAAACCAATGGCCAACCCACTGATATTGATAAAAGAAGAAGTTCTGTTTCTCCAGAGATTTCTTAAGGCTATTTTAAAGTTGAGCTTAAACATGTTTGAGGTGTTTCCGGTAAATATTAAATCAGTTCTTCAGTACGACTTTTATTGATCTTCTCTGAGATCACATGACCATCTTTCAGGTTAATAATCCGGTTAGAAAAACTTGCGTCATGAGATGAGTGGGTAACCATCACGATGGTTGTTCCCTGCTCATTCAACTCACATAATAACTCCATCACCTCATTACCATGCGAACTGTCCAGGTTACCGGTCGGCTCATCCGCCAGTACCAGTTTCGGCTTGGTTACCAATGCCCGGGCTACTGCCACACGCTGCTGCTGTCCACCTGATAACTGCTGCGGAAAGTGGCCGCTCCTGTTTACAATGTTCATTCGCTCAATGATTTCATTCACCAAACGTTTGCGCTCTCCTGCTGCTACCTTATTATAAATCAGTGGTAACTCAATATTTTCAAAAACCGTCAGTTCATCAATCAGGTTAAAATTCTGGAATACAAAGCCCATATTCTGCTTGCGGAAATTGGACCGTTCCCTGTCATTCATCGTTAACAGTTCAGTTTCCAGGAATTTATAGCTCCCGCTCTCCGGCTTGTCCAGCAGGCCCATTACATTGAGCAAAGTAGATTTACCACAACCTGAAGGGCCCATGATGGACACAAACTCTCCCGTTTTCACATGCATATTAATTCCGTTTAATGCCGTGGTTTCTACTTCTTCTGTTTTGTAAACTTTTTCCAGGTTCTCAATTTTTATCATTGTCTGATGATTTATATTTTTATATGCTGTATATCTTATTTACTGATTTCTATCACGTCATACTGATTGAACTGGTCGTACGAAGAAGTAATAACCTCTTCATCCTTATGCAGCCCATCCATGATTTCATAAAACTGATAGTTTTTCCGCCCAATCTTCACATTTCTCTTCTCCGCTTTACCATCCTTCACTACAAATACCCATGATCCGCCGGTACTCTGAAAGAACTGTCCCTGCGCCAGCAACAATGACTTACTATTGTCAGAAAGCGTAAGCTTTACCTGTAAAGATAACCCTCTTCTCAATTCATCAGGTGATTTTCCTTCAAAAACAAGTTCTACTTGAAACTGACCCGCTGTAACCTCCGGAATCACCTTTCTGACCGTCAGTCTATAGGTTTTACCATTAAACTCACAATTGGCCGATTGTCCTTCTTTTACCCTGTTGATATAGTATTCATCCACGCCCGCCTGCAGTTTATAGCCCTGCATCACATCGATTTTACCCAGCATTTCATTCGCATTATAGGATTTTCCAATTACGGGATCATAAGAAGATAAACGACCGGAAACAGGTGCTTTAATGGTCATGTTCTCAATATTCTGCCTGATCGTTTCCAGACTCTCATTCATCCTTAACACAGACACATCTATTTGTTGCAGCTGCATCACCCTGCTTTGATTTTCCTGTTTGAGCGCTACTTTCATAATATCTTTTCTCCCGCGGTTGTATTCGTAATCCTGGCTGGAGTTATTAAATTCTTCTCTGGTAATCACTTTTTTAGCAAAGAGCGTACTATCAATTTTATACTTCCTGCTCGCTGTTCTTAGTGCATTCTCAATCACCATCATATCCTGCGCCATCACTCGCTGGTTCTGCTCCAGGTCCAGCCTCACTTTACGCAACTGGTTAATCTGCTCCGTAATACTTGTTTCACTAGCGGTATAACTTGAAAGCGCATTTGGATTCGCGATCCGCAGCAAAGGCGTTCCTTTCACCACACTCGCCCCGTTCTCCGTAAAAATTTCCGCTACCGTTCCGCCTTCCGGAGAACTCACAATCACCGACGTCAGTGGCACCACACTGGCATTGAGCAATACTACATCTTCAAAATCACCATAAGCTACTTTACTCAACGTTAGTTTATCTGCATCAGCTTTATATACTTTATTTAATGATAAACTATAACCATAAGCAACCAGCGTGCAAAGCAACACACCGCCTATGAGCATAAAAATCATTTTTTTACTAAACCTCTTTTTTTCTATAATCTTATCCATTGTAATCCTTGTGATATGAACAGCACTACACCAAGGATATGCCAAACCGAAATACAACAATTAAACTGTTGTTTATCAAACAATTATGTATATTAAATTATAAATACCGTTCGTTATCGGACAGTTGATGTACAACATCGGACAGTTTCCTATATTTTTGAAGAAATCTTTAGCATATGACAGAAGCAAACGTTTTAGTAATCGACGATGATGATGATATCCTGCTGAGCGCAAAGCTCTTTCTGAAGCAGCACTTCAACCAGGTGGTGATCTGTAAATCCCCCAAAGAAATCAATGTCCTGCTCAGTCACAATGATATTGATATTATCCTGCTGGATATGAATTACCAGAAGGGTACCAGCGATGGCAGAGAGGGACTTTACTGGCTGGAGCATATCTTATCAATTGATAAAGATTATGTGGTCATCCTCATGACAGCCTATGGTAATGTAGAGCTGGCCGTACAGGCCATCAAAAAAGGGGCGACGGACTTCATCCTGAAACCCTGGGAAAATGAGAAACTGTATGCTACACTTTCCGCCGCTTCCAAATTACGGAGTTCCACCAAAAAAGTAAAGAAACTGGAGAAGATTCATTCTTCCATACAGACAGATCTGGCCAGGAAATTTGAAAACATTATTGGCACCTCTGCACCGATCAAACAAATGCAGCACACGCTCTTAAAGGTGGCGCCGACAGATGCGAATGTACTTATTCTCGGAGAAAACGGGACCGGAAAACAGGTCTTTGCTTATGAACTGCATAAACATTCCCTGCGCAAAAATCATATTTTTATGCACGTAGACCTTGGTTCACTGAATGAAAATCTTTTTGAAAGTGAGCTGTTCGGTTATGCAAAGGGTGCATTTACGGATGCACGGGACGACCGGCCAGGCAGGTTTGAACTGGCAGACAATGGAACCATATTCCTGGATGAGATCGGCAATTTATCTATGCCATTACAATCTAAATTGTTAACTGTGCTGCAAAACCGGACAGTGACCCGCCTCGGCGAAAGTAAGGAGCGTAAAGTAAATGTAAGACTGATCACGGCGACCAATATGCCACTGAATGAAATGGTCGCAAAAGGGACATTCCGTCAGGATTTGCTGTTCCGCATCAACACCGTAGAATTTATGCTTCCCCCCTTACATCAGCGGGCAGAAGACATTTTACTCCTTGCCAACCATTTCCTGCATACTTTCAGTACCAAATACCATAAAAATATCAGCAGGATCAATGATAAAGCTGCACAGCTTTTACTGAACTATCACTGGCCAGGCAACGTGCGCGAATTACAGCACGTGATAGAACGGGCAATTATCATGGCGGAAGGACTGGAAATCACCACTGATGACCTTCAGCTGAGTCCACAAAGATTTGGCAGCAGCAACCAGCCCCCTGTTCCGCTCGACCTGGAAGAAATGGAAAAAATGATGGTACAAAAAGCGATAGAGAACCATAAAGGCAATATTTCCCGCGCAGCAGCAGAATTGGGACTCACCCGTGCAGCGCTTTACCGCAGAATAGAAAAATTCGGACTCTAGCTTATGTTTTACCAGCGCTTCACCTTCCGGCTCATTACAAAACTCCTGTTCATCAATGTACTGGCTGTATTACTCGTTTACCTGAGCTTAAAAACCGAGTTATGGTTCACCATTACTGGTGTCGCGGTCATCTTGATGATCAGCATCGCTTCCCTATACAATTATATCAGCCAGATCCGTTCGGATATCAAACGCTTTATCCTGGCCGTAAAAACACGCGACCATACCCTGAACTTCAAGAATAAAAGTACCAAAGGAAGTTTTCCTGATCTGTATAGCTCTTTCGATGAAATACTGAAGACCCATAAGGATATCCAACTAGAGCAGGACGCTGTATTCCAACTGATGAAAACCATCCTGCAGCAGGTACCGGTTGGCGTCATTGTCATCAAAGAAAACAGTAACGCAGCTGGCCAAAGTGAAATTGCCTTCTTTAACGAAGCTGCAGCAGCGCTGCTCAATGTACCTGCCTATAAATACTGGCACCGCTTAAAACAGCATCTGCCTGTGTTCACCAAAGAAATTGAAAATATCAGCAAAGGAGGCAAACGGTTTCTGGAACTCAAAATAGAGGATAAACTCATTCAGCTATCCACCGAAGTTATTCCCCTTAATCTTTACGGCTCCAATTATATGATCATCTCCTTCCAGAACATCAAAGATGAGATTGAACAAAAGGAAATTGAAGCATGGAACAGGCTCATTGGCGTCATCTCTCATGAAATACTGAACTCCATCACTCCTATCAGTTCCCTTTCCGATACAGTGAACAGTATGGTCAGCAATAAAGATTTTCTAGCTAAAGAAGACCTGGACGACCTTAAACCGGCTATACAAACGATAAAAAGAAGATCAGAGGGTTTGCTCGACTTCGTCAAAGATTATCGGCTCATTGCCGAGCTGCCCACACCGGAACTGGAATCTCATTCCATCGGCAGTATTCTCCAGCACATCAAAATACTCATGCAGCCATTTGCCACCGCAAAGAGCGTGAAGCTTGCGGTGGGACAAACTTCTTCAAAGATCACCATCAATGTTGACCTGAAATTGGTAGAGCAGGCATTAATTAATCTGGTCACCAATAGTATTCATGCATTGGAAGGTGTGGATAATCCATTGATAGAAATCGACTACAGGCTGCAGCAAAATAAACTATACATTGACGTTTCCGATAATGGTAAAGGAATAGACTCAGACCTCATAGAAAAAATATTCGTTCCCTTTTTCACCACCAGGAAAAATGGTTCAGGCATAGGCCTCACCATTACCCGCAACATCATGAAAATGCACTATGGCAGCCTGGAAGTAAATTCTGTTCCCTATAAAAAGACGATATTCTCTCTCGCTTTTAACTATGTATAAGAGAAATCCATAGCTTTGCAATTGATGTACACTTTGCAACTACGTATCACAGCGATTACTATACAACCTGGAGATAATGTCCTTATCCAGCTTTCGCCACTGGACGGAATCAGGCCAGCCTACCTGGCCGGGCAATTCCTCACCATATTATTCCAGGTAAACGGGAAAGAAATACGCAGATCCTATTCGATATGCAGCTCTCCCGATGTAGACGAGCAACTCAGCATTGCTGTGAAGCTGGTAGAAAATGGAGAAATATCCAACTACTTACACCATAAAACTGCTGTAGGTGACATACTTACCGCCTTGCCGCCAAATGGCCTGTTTACCTATTCACCAGTCGAGCATATTCAGCGTACCGTATTTTTATTCGCGGCAGGTGTAGGCATTACCCCTGTCTTCTCCATTATCAAAACAGCTTTAATCACAGAAAGTGCTTCCAAAATCGTATTGATTTATAGCAACAAGAGCCAATCCTCTACGCTCTTTTATGAAGAACTTAACGAGTGGCAGTTGCGTTATCCGGAAAGGTTCAAGGTAATTTATTTGTTTAGCGATAACAAACGCATTCAGTATGCCCGTCTGAACAGCTTCCTGATCAATGACCTGATTACAAAAAACCTGGAATTTGATCAGCTCGACGCGCTCTGTTATACCTGCGGTCCGATTGACTACATGGTTTCCTGCAGAATCTGGCTCCTGGCAATGGGATTCCGCTTAGATCAGATCAAAAGAGAAACCTATTTCATTCCGGAAGATGAAGGAGATGATGACGACATGACCGAGAAAGAAGTCAAAGATAAAAATACCTATACCGTTATTCTCGAGTTCAATAAAAACACCTATCAATTAGAAGTTCCATGGTATAAACGTATTTTGCAGGTCGCGCTTGAACACCATATCAATGTACCCTACAGCTGCAGGGCTGGAATTTGCAGTTCCTGTGTTTCCACCTGCACCTCAGGTGCTGTCAGAATGGATTATAATGAGATCCTCACAGACGAAGAAGTTGCACAGGGAAGGGTGCTGATCTGTACCGCACATCCTACTATGAATAATACAAAAATCGTGATATAACGCATATTTTAAATACTTTTTTCACTTTAATTAAATCAATATTTCACAAAAAGACATAATACAACTATATTTAGCTTAAATATTTTAACTATGCTAAATAAAGAACCTGTATATATTGATCCTTTAAGTGATTTCGGCTTTAAACATATTTTCGGAAACGAGCTCAACAAGGAGATTCTCATCGCTTTTTTAAACGCAGTTTTTGAGGGGCAAAAGTTTATTGTTGATATCAAATACAGCCCCACTGAACATCAGGGAGAAAATAAAGACCAAAAGAAGGTATTTTTTGATCTGATGTGCAGCACAGATAATGGGGAAGATTTCATCGTCGAAATGCAGCGGAATAAGCAAAAGTATTTTCGTGACAGGTGTGTATACTATATTTCCCGGCTCATCAATGAGCAAATACCAACAAAAAGATCACATTGGAAAACACCACTAAGAGAAGTTTATCTCATTGGCTTGCTCGACTTTTGCTTCCAGGATACCAGAGAAGGAAAATACTTTCAGGATATCTGTTTAATGAATATAGACACTAATGAAAAGTTTTACGATAAATTAGGCTTTAAGTTCCTGGAATTACCTAACTTTGTTAAGAAGGAAGAAGATTTAGTAACAGATCTTGACAAATGGTTTTATCTATTAAAAAATATGCACCTTTTAGATAAAATACCACAATTCCTTAATGAACCTATTTTTCAACAAGTATTTAAATCAGCAATTATGGAGAATCTAACTTATGAAGAGAGAATTATGGAGATTAGAAAGGAAAGAGCAGAGAGTTGTTATCAAGGCGCTTTAGAATATGCAGTTGAACAAGCTGCAGAAAAAGCTACTAAAAAACTGGCATTTGAAATCGCTGCAGATTTGAAAAGGCAGTTATTTCCAATTTTAAAAATTGCCAAGCTGACAAGACTAACAGTTCAGGAAATTCAAGCCCTTTAAAGCAGCAACTATGGAAGATCTAACGTATGAACAGAGAATCATGGAAGCTAGAAGGGAAAGAGCAGATAGTTGTTATATAGCTGATATCGAATATGCACTTGAAGGACGAGAAGAGAAAATTAATAAAGCTGTGAAAGAGGCAACTGAGAAAGTCGCGAAAGAGGCAGAAAAAGCTAAGAAAGCGGCTATTTTAAAAATAGCTGCAAATTTGAAAAAGCAGTTACTTCCAATTTTACAAATAGCAGATATCACAAATCTAACAGTTCAGGAGATTGAAGCTCTCTAATGACTCTTCATTAAAACAGAAAAGGAAAGCGGCATGGCTTTCCTTTTCTGTTTAAAATATATTTGTCGTACTAGCCGATCACAGTTCCATTAGGAACAACAGCACCTTTTTTCACTACAACAATACCATCCTTAATCACGTAGAAATCAAATTCTCCGTCTTCCAGATGTGTGCCGCCATTAATCACTACGTTGTTACCAATTCTGCAGTTTTTATCTACAATTGCATTGGAGATTTTGCAGTTATCACCAATCCCGATTAAAGGATTACCTGCCGCATTTTCTTCAGCAATTTCAGCAAGAGTCTGGTAACGGTCGCTACCCATAATATACGCGTTCTCTATAGATGTACCATTACCAATACGTGAGCGGATCCCAATCACAGAATGTACAATGCTGTCAGCATTCAGGATACATCCCTCTGCAATCACAGCCTTCGTTAAAGAAGTACTCAGTATTTTGGTAGGCGGAAGCATACGCGGACGCGTAAAAATGCTCTGGTGACTATCAAACAGGTTGAATTCAGGGATGTCGTCAGTTAAACCAAGGTTCGCTTCAAAGAACGAACAAATATTACCTATATCCGTCCAGTATCCTTCATACTGGAAGCTCAATACCTTCTGCTCTTTCAATACACGAGGAATAATTTCTTTACCAAAATCTTTCTCATCAGGATTCTCAGCGAAAATTCTAACCAGCAGATCACGGTTAAAGATGTAAATACCCATTGAAGCCAGGTAATTACGACCAACAGCCTGCATTTCCGGACCTGTATCAGAAGACCAGTCCACCAAAAGATCTGCACTTGGCTTTTCGATAAATGAAGTAATGATATTGTCCTCATCAGCTTTCAGGATACCAAAACTTGTTGCATCTTTCGCTGTACTCGGAATAGTTGCCAGCGTTACCTCAGCGCCACTTGCTTCATGCGCAAGCAGCATCTCATTGAAGTCCATCTGGTACAACTGATCACCAGATAAAATCAGTACATACTCAAACTCATGCTGTAATAAATGGTGCATGGTCTGACGAACCGCATCGGCAGTACCCTGAAACCATGTAGGGTTATCAGGCGTCTGTTCCGCAGCAAGAATGTCCACAAAAGCATCACTGAAGTGACTGAAATGGTATGTATTTTTAATATGTTTATTTAAGGAAGCAGAGTTAAATTGCGTCAGTACGAACATGCGGTGAATACCCGAGTTAAGGCAGTTCGAAATAGGGATATCTACCAAACGATATTTTCCTGCAATCGGAACAGCAGGCTTAGAACGGGTTTGTGTGAGGGGCGATAATCTGGAGCCCTGGCCACCGCCGAGGATTACTCCTAAAACTTTTTCAGTCATATATTTAAAAATTACATTTGGTACAGGTCTATATATTGTTGAGCCGCCTTATCCCACGAATGGTCCAGCTGCATCATATCCTTGCGGATTTGTTTTATTCTTTTTTTGTCCTGGTATAAGTCATAGGCCCTGCCTATCGCATGTCCCACATCCCACACACTGGTCTGATCATGACAAATACCAAAACCGCCATCACCAATATCAACTACCGTATCCCTTAAGCCACCAATTCTGCGCACTATAGGAACCGTACCATATCGCAAAGCATACATCTGGTTTAGTCCGCAGGGCTCCACCCTTGAAGGCATCAGCAGAAAATCTGCCCCGGCATAGATCTGGTGAGACAACTTTTCATTATAACCGATGTAGGTATTATAATTTCCCTGAAACCAGTTATTCAATTCAGATAACTTCGCTTCTACCACCGGATCGCCTGAGCCTAAAACCAAAATATTTATATTACCATGGCTATGTGCCAGTGCATTGTGAAAAATATCCGGTAATAAATCAGCCCCTTTTTCACCGACCAGCCTTCCTATAAAAGTAAACAGCGGTTTTGTTGGGTCCAGGTTAAAAACAGCACATAACGCTTCTTTGTTTGCCTTTTTTCCATTATCCACTGTCCGGACAGTGTAACATTTATCTATCATGGGATCATTCGCCGTATTCCAAACCTCGTTATCGATCCCATTCAGAATCCCTGCAGATTTGCCACGTTCACTCGCCAGGAGTCCTTCCAGACCATTGGCACTATGGCTAATTTCTTCCAGATAACTTGGAGATACCGTTGTTATACGCCACGCACATTTGATGGCCGATGCAAGCGGGTTGATCGCTGTTTTCCATCCCAGCAAACCAGCCTTCCAAAGGTCAAATGCAGGTAGATAATGTAATTTATCCCATCCAAACTGCCCTTGATATTGTGCGTTATGAATAGTCAGTATTGTACGGATCTGATTCAGACCCTTGTATTTTTCGCAGTTCGCCGTCATAAAAGGAACCAGTCCCGTATGGTGATCATGACAGTGAATCACATCCGGCCGGTGTTCCCATTGGTTAATCCAGTCCAGCACACCAATCTGGTAGGCCAAAAAACGTTCCGTATCATCAGGATAACCATAAACGAGATCACGGTCCATCAGTCCGTCAATATGTACAACGAATAAATCAAATCCCAGTTTATTGGTTATCTCTCTTTTAATGCGGACATGGAAAGCCCGCTCTCCAAGATTTCCCCATGCATTATATACTTCCTCAAAATCATTTTCCTGCATAAATTTGGTGTTATACGCAGGCATCACAACTTTCGCAAAATGCCCCAGCTTATTCTGGTATTTTGGTAAGGCACCAACTACATCACCCAATCCCCCCACTTTGGCTATAGGGTAACATTCGGCACTCAGATGAATTATTTCCATAAATTATAAACAGACGGGAATTAAGAATGATTTGAAATTTTCTATTAAAATATGAGTTATAACCCGAATAAACACACATTGTTTTCAATTATTTTTAAAATGTGATGAACATCAGGATTTGCTAAAAGTATTTAATATTCGCTAAACACGGCAAAACATAGAATAAATATTTCAAAATGAAATATATTAAACTTTTTAAACACCATAAATCCTATTTTAATTAATTTAACACAAATATTAAATCTAAATTAATTACAATGATGAAAATACTAAAAAAACGTATGCTGATTATAGTTATACTTGCAGTCAGCACAAGCCTGAGCTGTACAAAAGAAAAAAGTGAAAATGACCTGGCCCCTGTTGTTACTGAACCTGAAAAAGAAGAACAGGGAGCTGAATTTTTGCCTGTAAAGATAGGCAGTGGAAATACCGGTCAGCTGTTTAGTTACAGCAATGGCAATTATTTAACTAAAATTGAATACGGCGATGGAAGCGCTGCAGTATTGACGTATGACAGCAACAACCAGCCCCTCACCTTCCAAAGCCTGAAGGGGAATGTGCTCAACCACGAATCGGAATATGTACTGAATGCAACAGGCCAGGTAGTGAGAATTAATCACTATAGCGTGAGCGGCGCCAGTATCAGTCCGGATGGATACTGCCTGCTCGAATACAATACTGCGGGGCAGCTCAGCAGGCTGAGCGACTACAGTAAGGCTAAAAAACTGCTCAATGAGCGGGTCAGAACTTATACTGCATCAGGAAACCTGCTCAGCGAGCGCAGCACAGCCACTCAGGAAACCGCAACCTATAATTTCGATGAAAAGGAGGCTATATTTAAGCATGTGGCATATGCAGATCTGTTTGCGCTCGGAACAGGAGATCAGCTTCTCACTTCTGCAGTGAATAATATCACCAACCGTAAAATTGCTGAAAATGGCAGCACTGATCAAAGTTATACCTATGTATACAACAAATCAGGATATCCTCAAACCCTCAGCTACAAAAAAGGTACTGTGACCGTTTCAAATGCTAAAGTAGTGTACAAATAGCCCTGAGCTGAAGAAGCCAGTGTATGATTGTACCCAATTAGTCAGCCGATATTGGTGGCAGACATACACTGGCCTCGTCAATTAAAAATTAAAACCTATAGAGATATATGGCATAGTACTCTCCCTTGAAAATCCTACAGCCGCCTGGATCAGAATCAGGTCGGCCGGAATCAGATAAATACCGCCGC
>Ga0247810_10001300_pt1 | contig 16230 bp, 7 predicted proteins | sample UWRJL119311C1_FD_179918 | JGI IMG/M metagenome (GOLD analysis project Ga0247810, IMG submission 179918) | Plant litter microbial communities from Arlington Agricultural Research Station in Wisconsin, United States - UWRJ-L119-311C-1 | ecosystem: Environmental > Terrestrial > Plant litter >...
GGGTCGACTTCCGGGGTGATGCCGTGGCCGAGGTTGAAGACGTGGCCGTCGCCGCTGCCATAGCTGGCGAGGATGCGTGACACTTCGGCGCGAATCGCTTGCGGGCTGGCGTACAGCACCGAAGGGTCCATGTTGCCTTGCAGGGCGACCTTGCTACCCACACGACGACGGGCGTCGCCGATGTTGGTGGTCCAGTCCAGGCCCAGGGCATCAGCGCCCGTCTCGGCCATGCTTTCCAGCCACAAACCGCCGCCTTTGGTGAACAGAATCACCGGGACCTTGCGACCGTCGTTCTCGCGAATCAGGCCGTTGACGATTTTCTGCATATAGGCCAGAGAGAACTCCTGATACGCCGCATCGGAAAGACTGCCGCCCCAACTGTCGAAAATCTGCACCGCCTGCGCCCCGGCCATGATCTGGCCATTGAGGTAAGCGATGACCGAGTCGGCCAGCTTGTCCAGCAGCAGGTGCATGGCTTGCGGGTTTTCGTAGAGCATGGCTTTGGACTTGCGATGGTCTTTGGACGAGCCGCCTTCGACCATATAAGTCGCCAGCGTCCAAGGGCTGCCAGAGAAGCCAATCAGCGGCACACGGCCATTGAGCTCGCGGCGGATAGTGCTGACAGCATCCATCACATAGCCGAGGTCCTGTTGCGCATTCAGGACAGGCAGCGCTTCAATATCGGCCAGGGTGTTGACGGTTTTCTTGAAGCGCGGGCCTTCGCCGGTCTCGAAGTACAACCCCAGGCCCATGGCATCGGGAATGGTCAGGATGTCAGAGAACAGGATGGCCGCGTCCAGGTGCGGATAGCGGTCAAGAGGCTGCAAGGTGACTTCGCAGGCGAACTCCGGGTTCATGCACAGGCTCATGAAGTCCCCTGCCTTGGCGCGGCTGGCGCGGTATTCCGGCAGGTAGCGACCGGCCTGGCGCATCATCCAGACGGGGGTGACATCCACGGGTTGCTTGAGCAGGGCACGAAGGAAACGGTCGTTCTTCAAGGCAGTCATGTCGGCATCCGCAAAAAAAGTGCGGGCATTTTCTCAGACGCAGACGCAAAAGGCACGGACCGAGCCGTGCCTTTTATCTATCGGGGCGATTTGTCGCAGGGGTGGCGCCTCCAAACGCGCTGACTCGTAGGAGCGAGCTTGCTCGCGATTGAACGGTGACGCGGTGTGCCTGACGAATCGCGTCGCTCGGTTCGCAGCCTTCGGCAGCTCCTACAGGTATTGCGTTTTTCATGCACACCTTGGACTTGCAGGAGGTGCCGGTGGTAACGACGCCAACGAATGCGCCAGGTCTGATGCAGCGCTTTCGCCGCCTTCGGCAACTCCTTCCGGGCAACGGTCACTCAATGCTTGGATTTATGCCATGGCATGAGCTCAGACAACTCCAGCACACCCTTTTCACCCTCTCGCTCCCTGACTTTCAAACGCCACGGGCCGCGCCCCTTACCGCCTGGTATGCCCGTGAGATCGAACGTAAATTGCAGGGATTCGCCCTTTTTCCTGTGTAGCGGTTTGAAATGGAAGCAATTGTTGTTCAGCGGAAACTCTGCCTCGATCTCTCTGATTCGGGCGAGCACAGCGTCTCTGATATGAGGATCTTTTTTCTTGAGAACCTTAGCGCTCTCAATACCCGTCAAATCCAGCTTGAAGACCGCGCCCCCTGCACCGCCCGGCGGGTGATACCGCCATAGATTCTGCGCGTCGGGAAACATCGGTGTTTTATTGGAAGCATTCGGATGACGAAGATCAATCATCCGCCATACATGATTGTTGAGGTCTGGCTCTACCGGATAGGCCCTGCCCTTGCGCACCAGATAGAAACTCGACTGGCCATTGATGACCTGTTCATGGACGCCGTTGTAAAAGCCGTCGGTACGCAGTTTCAAGCCACTCGGTAATTGGGGCATCGCCGGTCTGGCGTCGAAATTAAGGACCCCGGTGTACTTGTCTATAAATTGCTTGGGCTGCGCAGGTTTGATCTTCGCAGGCTTAGCCTTCGATATTTTGGAAAAGGGAATCATATCGAGTAACAGAAGGGCTGCTTCGACAAAATAACTTTCTGCCTCTTTTGCCTTGCCAGCAGCGGCGTCGCGCAAGCCTTGAGCGACCGCGTACGTACTGCGAATCGCAGCGATGGGCAGTGCAATTCTGAATGGGGTAAAAATCAGTGCCACTTCGCCGACAACCCTGATGATTTCCCAGGCACTTTGCCAGTTAACTTCCGAGGTTGTATTAGTCTGCTCATCGACTTTCTCGATCACTCTGTTGATGCGCGCTTCATACGCTGCTTCGAGGAAGTTTCCAGTGTAGGGCCTGGTATCAATGATGAGGGTACGCCAGTTATTGACCAGTGCATTTCTAACGTCGAGTTGATGTTTAAGCGAGGCCATGCCTACCAGATATTCCAGATAAACAGGGTCAAGCAAGATCGGCCGAAGCTCCTCCAGCTTGTTGATCTCACGGAAGCACTTCCCGTCCGGCGCCTGAGGGGTGTAAACCACAACCGGAGCAACGGCCTGGCTTGATTCCGTACCTATAATCAGCAGGCCATCCAGCGGCATTCCGTTAAGACGCAGTTTCTGAACCTGAATATGATGGCCTTCAACCCGGGGTCGGTTGCCATCATCGACAGGATGGCCAAGAACCGACGTCACCCACTTGTAGCCGCGATCCTCCTGGCCTGCTGGCGACATTCCACCATCGAGGAAGTCTCCGGCCATCTTGGCTTCCAGCGCGTCAACACGCATTTGCGCCTGCATCACCTGAGCGTAACGCGCTGCATACCATCGTCCCGGACCGGAGGTCAGCAAGCTCGACCTCAAGAATCTTGGATACTCTTCGCCGACATCCAGCCCACGAACAAGATCATAGATATATGAAGCCGTAAGCGCGTTGATGGGTTCCCCCTGGGCATTCTTAACTACGGCCGTCGCTTTGAAGTTGATGTTTGTGTACGCGACATTACTCAGGCTCAAATCCGTAAGGCTTTGGGTTTTTGTGGAGTGTACGACGTCAACATTATTCCCCGGCCCAGCCAAAGAGGGCGTGAGAACGACGCCAGTTATCTGAGTATGAGATGTTTCGATAATCACGTCGTCAGGTTCAATAACCAGCCCACGATCGATGATCAATCGTGCACGCAACTTGATACGAGCATAATCACGTAGCTGGATCGACTCGCTATACATTTCGACATCGGGGAAGCCCGGGTTGTGCGCTTTCATTACCGCGTGGTTATAGGCACTGAGTGCTTCGCTCCACTGATGTCGGTCTGCGTCCGAAAGCCCTTTTAGCCACTCGGGTAGCGCGGTGTCTGTATCAACGTCGTCGACCTGTGCATCCAGCAATTCATCGATTTCGCGGCTACGTGCCCACTCAGCCTTAGAGTCTTCCAGCGCCTGGGCAAAGGCTTCGGGTAATACGTCGTGATGTATTAAGTCGATTTCCTGAGCATGGGTCAGTGGCAAGACGTTGAGCAGATCCTCCAGGCGCTCAACGGGCAGTTGCGGGTTAAGCGCACGCAACGCCCATAACGTCAGTGAGCGGTCTTGGGGCGTGGGTGTCCAGAAAGGGAGGAATGGATTCGAATCGTCGTCTTGCATTTCCGATTTCGACAGATCGGCATCCGCCATCAACGCCTCGAAAAGCTGCGCACGTTTGGCTTGTGCCAACTCTGCGATTTGCTCGCGTACGACTCTGATCCGGCTGTGGTCGGTGAAATCGTCTCCGCCACTACCGAGCTCAGAATTAGCAGGAATTTGCCTGAACAAACCGTGAAACATCGGTTCGATAACGTAGGTGTTGGTATTGCCCAGCCCTGTATAGGAACCATCTGCATGCTGCACCAGGGTGATGTAATGCTCGATATCTGCTGCGTCGCTGCCTTTGAGATAACAGGCGATTTCGTTCCCTTCGTCATCAACGATGGACAGCTCCGTGTCCGCAGGCCAATGGGGCAGCTGCGTCAGCATGGCGAACAACAAGCCGTCGCCACCATAGGGGAAATAATTTCGTTCAGTGAAGCGCTCGGCAAACTGATCGAGGATCCGGTTTGCCTGTAGGCGGTCGCGATACTCGCGAATTGCGCTGATGCTTGGAGTTAATGTGTTCGGCTCGTCCGTAATGGAGGATGCATCTTGAGACATGGCTACTTCCTTATAGCGTCATGAGTGTGGAGGGAATCAATCTGGCAGATGGTTTCCCAGTGAATCGTGGCAAATCCTAGCTCGTTCTGAGTCCGGAAAAACCTTGGGGAAATGAACAGCAAAGAAGTTGGCGAGCCAGCAGATAGTGGCGCAGAGGGGTTCAGAAAGGGGGAAAACGCCGGGGCGGCTGCCGTTGGCTTGAAAATAGTTAATTTGTTCAGATGGGGTAGTCGTGGGGCACTTTGTTGCAACGATTTACGTGATCGCTGTAGGAGCTCACGAGCAACGCGAGGCAGCGATAGCGGTTTGTCTGGCATACCGCCATCGCTGCCTCGCGGTGCTCGTAAGCTCCTACAGGCTCAACATTTTCGTCTTACACGCCCAGGTAATCCAGAATCCCCTCAGCCGCGTTACGGCCTTCGAAGATTGCGGTTACCACCAGATCAGAACCGCGCACCATGTCGCCACCGGCGAAGATTTTCGGGTTGCTGGTCTGGTGCTTGTACTGCGACTGTTCCGGAGCAATGACGCGGCCCTGGCTATCGGTCTGGATGCTGAACTGCTCGAACCACGTCGCCGGACTTGGACGGAAGCCGAAGGCGATGACCACGGCGTCGGCCGGGATGATCTCTTCGGAACCCGGAATCGGCTCAGGACTGCGACGACCACGGGCGTCTGGTTCGCCAAGACGGGTCTCGACGACTTTGACGCCTTCGACCTTGTCTTCGCCCACGATGGCGATCGGCTGACGGTTGTAGAGGAACTTCACGCCTTCTTCCTTGGCGTTTTTCACTTCCTTGCGCGAACCCGGCATGTTCTCTTCGTCGCGACGATACGCACAGGTCACCGACTTGGCGCCCTGACGGATCGAAGTACGGTTGCAGTCCATGGCTGTGTCACCACCGCCCAGCACGACGATTTTCTTGCCCTTCATGTCGACGAAATCTTCCGGCGACTTTTCGAAGCCCAGATTGCGATTGACGTTGGCGATCAGGAAATCCAGCGCATCGTGCACGCCAGGCAAGTCTTCGCCGGCAAAGCCACCCTTCATGTAGGTGTAAGTGCCCATCCCCATGAACACAGCATCGTATTCTTCGAGCAACTGCTCCATGGTCACGTCCTTGCCGACTTCGGTATTGAGACGGAACTCGATACCCATGCCGGTGAAGACTTCGCGACGGTGGCTCAGCACGGTTTTTTCCAGCTTGAACTCGGGGATGCCGAAGGTCAGCAGACCGCCGATTTCCGGGTTCTTGTCGAATACCACCGGGGTCACGCCGCCACGCACCAGCACGTCGGCACAGCCTAGACCCGCTGGGCCCGCGCCAACAATCGCTACGCGCTTGCCGGTCGGCACGACTTTGGACATATCCGGACGCCAACCCATGGCGAACGCGGTGTCGGTGATGTACTTCTCCACCGAGCCGATGGTCACTGCGCCGAAGCCGTCGTTCAGGGTGCAGGCACCTTCACAGAGTCGGTCTTGCGGGCACACCCGGCCGCAGACTTCCGGCAGGGTATTGGTCTGGTGCGACAGTTCGGCCGCGGCCAGGATGTTGCCTTCGGCGACCAGCTTCAGCCAATTGGGGATGAAGTTGTGTACCGGGCATTTCCATTCGCAGTATGGGTTACCGCAACCCAGGCAACGGTGAGCCTGATCGGCCGACTGTTGGGGTTTGAAAGGTTCGTAGATTTCCACGAACTCTTTCTTGCGTTGACGCAGCAGTTTCTTCTTCGGATCTTTACGCCCGACATCGATGAACTGGAAGTCGTTATTTAGACGTTCGGCCATTTGGTGCCTCTTCGGGCAGCTTCAAGCGACAAGCTTCAAGCTGCAAGAAATCAAATTCTGTTCAACCCACTGAGCTGCAAGCTTGTAGCTTCAAGCTTGCAGCTCGTGGCTGCTCTTATTGCGGATTCGCGCGGGTGCTGGAAAGCAAGGACTTCAGCGAAGCAGCCTTCGGCTTGACCATCCAGAAACGGCGCAGGTAGTCGTCCAGGTTTTCCCAGACGTTACGGCCCCACTCACTGTCGGTTTCCTCGACATACTCAGCCAGTACACGCTCCAGATGGCTGCGATAAGCCTCCATCGCTTCGCCGCTGATCCGCTGGATTTCAACCAGCTCGTGGTTGACCCGGTCAACGAAGGTGTTGTCCAGGTCCAGCACGTAGGCGAAACCACCGGTCATGCCTGAGCCGAAGTTGTAGCCGGTCTTGCCCAGCACGCAAACGAAGCCGCCCGTCATGTATTCGCAGCAGTGGTCGCCCGTGCCTTCCACGATGGTGTGGGCACCTGAGTTACGCACTGCGAAACGCTCGCCGGCGGTACCCGCAGCAAACAATTTGCCGCCGGTAGCGCCATACAGACAGGTGTTGCCGATGATGGCGCTGTCCTGGGTCTTGAACGGGCTGCCTTTTGGCGGAACGATCACCAGCTTGCCGGCGGTCATGCCTTTGCCGACGTAGTCGTTGGCGTCGCCTTCCAGATACATGTTCAGGCCACCGGCGTTCCACACACCGAAGCTTTGACCGGCCGTCCCTTTGAAGCGGAAGGTGATCGGTGCCTTGTTCATGCCCTGGTTGCCGTGGAGCTTGGCGATTTCGCCGGAAATCCGCGCGCCGATGGAACGGTCGCAGTTGCAGATGTCCAGTTCGTACTCGCCACCGCTCAGGCTTTCGATGGCTGGCTTGGCCATTTCAACCATGCGCTCGGCCAGCAGGCCTTTGTCGAACGGCGGGTTGCGATCCACCAGGCTGAATTGAGGCTTGTCAGCCGGGATGTGGTCGCTACCCAGCAACGGCGTGAGGTCCAGATGCTGCTGCTTGGCGGTTTCACCCGGCAGGATGTCGAGCAGATCGGTACGCCCGATCAGCTCTTCCAGGGAACGCACGCCCAGCTTGGCCAGCCACTCGCGGGTTTCTTCGGCCACGTAGGTGAAGAAGTTGATCACCATGTCGACGGTGCCGATGTAGTGATCCTTGCGCAGCTTGTCGTTCTGGGTGGCAACGCCGGTGGCGCAGTTGTTCAGGTGACAGATGCGCAGGTATTTGCAGCCCAGAGCGATCATTGGCGCAGTACCGAACCCGAAGCTTTCAGCACCGAGAATCGCTGCCTTGATCACGTCCAGACCGGTTTTCAGACCTCCATCAGTTTGTACCCGAACCTTGCCGCGCAAATCGTTGCCACGCAGGGTCTGGTGGGTTTCGGCCAGGCCGAGTTCCCACGGAGCGCCCGCGTATTTGATCGACGACAGCGGCGATGCACCGGTGCCGCCGTCATAGCCGGAAATGGTGATCAGGTCGGCGTAGGCCTTGGCCACACCAGCAGCAATAGTACCGACACCCGCTTCAGCCACGAGCTTGACCGAAACCAGCGCAGCCGGGTTGACCTGCTTGAGGTCAAAAATCAGCTGCGACAAGTCTTCAATCGAGTAGATGTCGTGGTGCGGCGGTGGCGAAATAAGGGTCACGCCCGGCACTGCGTAACGCAGCTTGGCGATCAGACCGTTCACCTTACCGCCCGGCAGTTGTCCGCCTTCACCCGGCTTGGCGCCTTGCGCGACCTTGATCTGCAACACATCAGCGTTGACCAGATACTCGGGCGTCACGCCGAAACGGCCAGTGGCGATCTGTTTGATTTTCGAGCTGCGGATGGTGCCGTAGCGCGCCGGATCTTCGCCGCCTTCACCGGAGTTGGAGCGTGCGCCCAGACGGTTCATGGCTTCGGCCAGGGCTTCGTGAGCTTCCGGCGACAGAGCACCCAGCGAGATACCTGCCGAGTCGAAACGCTTGAGGATGTCTGCCAACGGCTCGATCTCGTCGATGGACAGCGGCGTGTCGAGGGTCTTGACCTGGAACAGGTCGCGAATCATCGACACCGGACGCTTGTCCACCAGCGTGGTGTATTCCTTGAACTTGGCGTAGTCGCTCTGTTGCACGGCCGCTTGCAGCATGCTGACCACGTCCGGGTTGTAGGCGTGGTATTCGCCACCGAACACGAACTTGAGCAGGCCACCTTGCTGGATCGGCTTGCGCGGGCTCCAGGCTTCGTTGGACAGCAGCTTCTGCTCGGCTTCGATATCGACGAAGCGCGCACCTTTGATGCGGCTTGGCACGCCACGGAAGCTCAGGTCGCAGACTGCTTCGGACAGGCCGATGGCTTCGAACAACTGCGCGCCACGGTACGAAGCAATGGTCGAGATACCCATCTTCGACAGGATCTTGAGCAGGCCTTTAGTGATGCCTTTGCGGTAGTTCTTGAACACCTCGTAGAGGTCGCCCAGTACTTCACCGGTACGGATCAGGTCGCCCAGCACTTCGTAGGCCAGGAACGGATAGACCGCCGAAGCACCGAAGCCGATCAACACGGCAAAGTGATGCGGATCGCGGGCTGTCGCGGTCTCGACCAGGATGTTGCTGTCGCAGCGCAGGCCTTTTTCAGTCAGGCGGTGGTGAACAGCACCTACAGCCAGCGAGGCGTGAGCGGGCAACTTGCCTGGAGCGATATGACGGTCGGTCAGGACGATCTGGGTACGACCGGCACGCACGGCTTCTTCAGCCTGATCGGCGATGTTACGCACCGCCGCTTCAAGGCCGATGCTCTCGTCGTAGTTCAGGTCGATGATCTGCCGCTCGAAGCCCGGACGCTCCAGGGTCATCAGCGAGCGCCACTTGGCCGGGGAAATGACCGGCGAGCTGAGGATCACGCGGGAAGCGTGCTCTGGCGACTCCTGGAAAATGTTGCGCTCGGCACCGAGGCAGATTTCCAGCGACATGACGATGGCTTCACGCAGCGGGTCGATCGGCGGGTTGGTGACCTGCGCAAACTGCTGACGGAAATAGTCGTAAGGCGAACGCACGCGCTGGGACAGGATCGCCATCGGCGTGTCGTCGCCCATTGAGCCAACCGCTTCCTGACCTTGCTCACCCAGTGGGCGCAGGACCTGATCACGCTCCTCGAAGGTGACCTGGTACATTTTCATGTACTGCTTGAGCTGGTCGGCATTGTAGAAAGCCGAACCGTGGTCGTTGTCTTCGATGGTCGCCTGGATGCGCAGGGCGTTCTTGCGCAGCCATTGTTTGTACGGATGACGCGACTTCAGGCGGTTGTCGATGGCATCGGTGTCGAGGATCTGGCCGGTTTCGGTATCCACGGCAAAGATCTGACCCGGCCCGACACGGCCCTTGGCAATCACGTCTTCTGGCTTGTAGTCCCACACGCCGATTTCCGACGCCAGGGTGATGTAACCATTCTTGGTGGTCACCCAGCGCGCTGGACGCAGACCGTTACGGTCGAGCAGGCAGACCGCGTGGCGACCTTCGGTCATCACGACACCGGCCGGACCATCCCACGGCTCCATGTGCATGGAGTTGTACTCATAGAACGCCCGCAGATCGGGGTCCATGGTCTCAACGTTCTGCCACGCAGGCGGAATGATCATGCGCACGCCACGGAACAGGTCGATGCCGCCGGTAACCATCAATTCGAGCATGTTGTCCATGCTGGAGGAGTCGGAACCGACGCGATTGACCAGCGGGCCCAGTTCATCCAGATCAGGAATCAGTTCGTTGGCGAATTTGGTGCGACGGGCCTGGGCCCAGTTGCGGTTACCGGTAATGGTGTTGATCTCGCCGTTGTGGGCGAGGAAGCGGAACGGCTGGGCCAACGGCCATTTCGGCAGCGTGTTGGTCGAGAAGCGCTGGTGAAACACGCAGATCGCGGTTTGCAGGCGTTCGTCGCTCAGGTCCGGGAAGAATGCCGTCAAGTCGCGCGGCATCATCAGACCTTTATAGATGATGGTCTTGTGGGAAAAGCTGCAGATGTAGTGATCGGTATCTTCAGCGTTGGCGACCGATGAACGGCGGCGGGCGCTGAACAGTTTAATGGCCATTTCCTGATCGCTCAGGCCTTCACCACCGATGAACACCTGCTCGATTTTCGGCAGCCGCTCCAGAGCCAGACGACCCAGTACGCTGGTGTCGATAGGCACCTGACGCCAGCCAATCAGTGTCAGGCCAGCAGCAAGAATTTCGCGATTCATGTTCTCGCGCGCGGCGTCAGCCCTGGCGTCGTCCTGATTGAGGAAGACCATGCCCACGGCGTATTGGCGCGGCAGCTCGTTGCCAAAGTGCTCTTTGGCAACGGCGCGCAGGAAGCCGTCCGGCTTCTGAATCAACAGCCCGCAACCGTCGCCGGTCTTGCCGTCAGCGTTGATCCCGCCACGGTGGGTCATGCAGGTCAAAGCCTGGATGGCCGTCTGCAACAGGTGATGACTGGGCTCGCCTTGCATGTGAGCAATCAGGCCGAAACCACAGTTATCCTTGAATTCATCTGGATGGTACAGACCTGCTTTCATAGACACTTTCTCACCAGGCTGCCTCTATGCGAGGCAAATTTCTTTTCAATTCAACCAGTTACCTTTCGCGCTGAACGTACGCCAGCTTTGCGGGGGCAAAAGGGAGGTCATTGTACACAGCGACACAAAGCCTCACAAATTTAACGACGAACAGTCGTAAATTCGTGTCGCATTTATGAACGCTTATAGCTGGGTGCTGTGCTAGTCGAAAGCTTTTTTATCAATCTGACTAGAAGCCCGCTGATTTTGCCGAGTGTCTGTAATGCAGACACCACAAGGCGCGCTGCCCATTGGCAGCACGCTCGCGGTCAAATCAGGGTTGCTGGGGTGAGCGGCCAGGGTAAGGCCGCTGCGACTTCAGCGAGTTGCGCCGAGCTCCTGTTGGATGCTGGCGACAGTACGAGGCCAAGGTTTACCAGCCTGAACCTTCGCTGGCAATACCTTGATCGCTGCCAGGGCGGCAGCGCGGTCATTGAAGTTGCCGTACGTGATGACGTAAAGCGGCTTGCCTTGCAGCGTTTTCTTGAAATAACGGTATTCGCCGCCCTGCTCCGCGACGAACGCTTGAGCCGTGGTTTCCGAACTGGTGCCGAGAATCTGCACCACGTAGCGGCCTGGCGCCTGGCTGCTGTACCAGCTACCACCCGCTGCGGGTTTGGCAGCTGGAGCTGGCTTGGCGGTTGCGACCTGGGTCGGAGCGGGGGCCGGCTTCGCTGCAGGAGCGGCAGCCGGAGCCGGTGCAGGCTTGGCCGCCACCGGAGGCGGCGTGATGGAAGAGCGAGGAGCCGCTGGTGCCGCTGCCGGACCCGCTGCAGCGCCCGCAGGCGGCGCGGTAGTGGTCACGGTTGGCGGACGTTCGATGGACGAAACAGGTACGCCATCATCGTCGCCATCGCCCGAACCCGCGGCTTCAGCCAGCGGGCCGCGCATCACCGGCTGCGAATTGCCGACCAGCGGCAATGGCATTGGCTGCGAGTTACCGGCGAACTCGATGGCCGGGCCACCGTTGTTCGACTGCTGGGCAGCTGGCTGGCCCTGACCCAATGGCAGTTGCGCCTGAGCGTTGGCTGGCTGTGTTGCTGGAGCACTGGTGTTGCCGCCACGACCCGGGATCAGCACTGCGGCCAATACTCCAGCCACAACCACACCACCGAGCGCCAATACGTATTTCTTCGGCATTTTAAATCCCACACTAGGGCGTTTGACCGCCGAACGGCTAGCGATCATCGCCTCGATCATTGAATCACGGGCAACCTGGTTAATAGCACCTGGCCAACCATTGGAATGCTCGTGAATATCGGTAATTTGCTCAGCCGTGAATAATTCGATGCCTTGTCCAGCACCCTCAAGCCGTTGTTCCAGATACTCGCGTGTTTCGTCTTCGGTGTAAGGCGCCAACTCGATGACATGGAAGCGCTCGCCTTCACTTTCAGCGTCGGCACACAGCTGCTCCAGACGATCGATCAGCGAAGCTTCACCGAACAGAAACACGTGCGGGCGACCTTCAGGCGTTCCATCAGCCAGACCGAGCAAGGCTTCGAGTGCCGATTCGCCAAGTTGTTCGGCGTCGTCCACCAACAAATAGACTTCCTGACCCGTAAGGGCCAGCTGCACGATCTGGGAAAGAATCGCCTGCATCTCTGCCTGAGCGACATTCAGCGCCTGAGCGACCTGACGCAGAACGCCTGCCGCATCGCTGGCACCACGGGCCGAAACCACCACGCTCTGTACCGACTGCTTGTTGGTACTGGCGACCAGCGCCTGGCGCAGCAGCGTCTTGCCACTGCCCTGGGGGCCGGTCACCACCAGCAGAAGCTGGCTGTAACGCGCCAGATGATGAAGCTGGCCCAATACGGGCTTACGCTGCGCCGGGAAAAACTTGAAGCCTGGCACCCGCGCAGCAAAGGGGTCATGACTCAACTGGTAATGGCCGAGAAAGGCCTCGTCCGCGTGCAAACTAGTCATGGATTTTCATTAACCTCTGAGCTGATCCACGAGGGCGCGGTAATCCGCAACCAGCGTGGCCTGTAGAACTTCTTTTGGATATTCGTCAGTGATGACTGCTTCGCCGATACGGCTGAGCAACACCAGACGCAAGCGGCCATCGATCACTTTCTTGTCGACCGCCATGTGTTCGAGAAAATGCTCCGGCGTCATGTCCTGCGGCGGCACCACCGGCAAACCGGCGCGCTGCAGCAGTCGAATGCCACGGTCACGCTCCTGCTCAGTGATCCAGCCCAGACGCGATGACATTTCCAGCGCCATTACCGTTCCGGCCGCAACGGCCTCGCCATGCAGCCAGACGCCATAACCCATGTGCGTCTCAATAGCGTGACCGAACGTATGGCCAAGGTTCAGAGTGGCACGTACGCCGGACTCTCGCTCGTCCGCGCCGACGATCAGCGCCTTGGCCGCGCAGGAACGCTCAATGGCAACGGTCAGCGCGGCCTGATCCAGACCTCTCAGACGATCGACGTTTTCTTCAAGCCAGGTCAGGAACGGCTCGTCGCAGATCAAGCCGTACTTGATGACTTCCGCCAGCCCGGCAGACAGCTCCCGCTCCGGCAGTGAGTTCAGGCTGGTGGTGTCGATCAGTACAACGCTTGGCTGATAGAACGCGCCGACCATATTCTTGCCCAGCGGGTGGTTGATGCCGGTCTTGCCGCCCACGGAAGAGTCAACCTGGGACAACAAGGTGGTGGGGATCTGAATGAAATTGACCCCACGCTGATAGCAGGCGGCGGCAAAACCCGCCATATCGCCGATCACACCGCCGCCCAGGGCGATCACAGTGGTCCGGCGGTCGTGGCGGGCGGTCAGCAGGCCGTCGAAAATGGTTTGCAGGGTTTCCCAGTTCTTGAACGCCTCGCCATCAGGAAGAATCACTGGCAAAACGTTATAGCCCGCCAGGGTGCGGGTCAGGCGCTCAAGGTAAAGAGGTGCCACGGTGGTGTTCGAGACGATGGCCACCTGGCGCCCGACGATATGCGGGGCCAGCAATTCCAGGCGATCCAGCAAGCCCTCCCCGATGTGAATCGGGTAGCTGCGCTCTTCAAGCTCGACCTTAAGTGTCTGCATTTTTCCCCACATTGATTACCGAATGCTTACGTATGAGCCGGGTCAGGCACTCACGCGAAAAGTGGCTCAAGGCCATGTCCCGCCCTCTTTTGAAGGTCGACGAGGATAGCGCATTTCCGCCTGCGCTTTAACGGGGAGGAAGCTCTGCCAATCGCGCGAGGATGTCAATAACTACCATTCGCGGCGGCCGCTCGTCGGTTTCGACCACCAGATCGGCAATCTCCCGGTAAAGCGGGTCGCGCAACTCAAGCAGCTCGCGGAGCACTTTGGCCGGATCAGCGGTGCGCAACAACGGACGATTGCGGTCGCGGGCGGTGCGCCCGACTTGTTGCTCCACGGACGCATGCAGGTAAACCACCCGCCCGCCTTCGTGCAGTGCCCGGCGATTTTCGCTGCGCATCACTGCGCCGCCACCGGTTGCCAGCACAATACCGTCGACACCGCACAGCTCGGCGATCATCGCCTGCTCGCGGTCCCGAAAGCCCGGCTCGCCTTCCTTATCGAATATCCATGGGATATTAGCGCCCGTGCGCAGCTCAATTTCCTTGTCGGAATCCTTGAACGGCAGGCGTAGCTCTTTGGCCAGCAAACGGCCGATGGTGCTTTTGCCAGCCCCCATCGGCCCTACAAGTATTAAATTTCGCACAGAATCAACGACTCACAGCAATCGCCTGGTTGTTCATGATACGCGGAGTGAGAAACACCAACAGCTCGGATTTAGATTCCGAAACCACGTCGCGCCGGAAAAGGCGGCCAACATACGGCACATCGCCGAGAAATGGCACCTTATCCACCGTTTTACTTTGCGTATTAGAGAAAACACCACCGATTACGATGGTTTCGCCATCGGCCACCAGGACTTTTGCGTTGACTTCGTTTTTCTTGATCGGCGGCACGCCGAGCACCGCGTTGAGGTAATCCGGCTCATCCTTGGTGACCTTGACCTCCATGATGATGCGGTTATCCGGGGTGATCTGCGGCGTTACTTCCAGAGACAGCGATGCCTCTTTGAACGACACGGTGGTGGCACCGCTGGAGCTGGACTCCTGATATGGAATCTCAGTGCCTTTGAGGATCTTGGCGGTTTCCTTGTCCGAGGTAACTACCTTGGGTTGCGACACCACTTCACCGTTGCCGGTTTTTTCCATGGCGCTCAGCTCAAGGTCGAGCATCGTGTTATCGGTCAGGAATGCGATACCGATCCCGGAAGTGGCGTTGGCCGCGCCGAGGTCCACAAACGGCGCCGAGGTGCTTTGCCCGGTCAAAGTGGTCGGTTGGGCAGTGCCGCCGCTGGTCGTGAAATTACCCCGGCTGCTGGAGCCGCCCCAACGTACACCCAGCTCCTTGTCGTAACCCACGGTAGCCTCAACGATGCGCGCCTCGATCATCACCTGACGCACAGGGATATCCAGCTGCGAGACAATGCGGCGCAGCTCGTCGAGACGATCCTGTGTCTGGTACGCAATGATGTTGTTGGTGCGGTCATCAACCGTGATCGAACCCCGCTCGTCGACTTTCGACTCGGCGCTGGTCACCGACTGGAACAGCTTGGCAATATCAGCGGCTTTGGCGTAATTGACCTGCAGCAGTTCACGACGCAGCGGAGCCAGCTCGGCGATCTGCTTGAGGGATTCCAGCTCCTGACGTTCGCGGGCGGCGATTTCGTCAGCAGGTGCAACCAGCAAGACATTGCCGATCTTGCGTTTGTCCAGACCCTTGGTTTTCAGCACCAGATCCAGCGCCTGATCCCAGGGCACATTCTGCAGACGCAAGGTGATGCCGCCTTGAACCGTGTCACTGGCTACCAGATTGAGGCTGGTGAAGTCGGCGATCAGTTGCAGCACCGAGCGCACGTCGATGTCCTGAAAGTTCAGCGACAGCTTCTCGCCGCTGTAAGCGGGTTTCTCGGTATTGCGACGATCCAGGTCTTCGTTGGTCAATGGCCGCACGCTGATGGTCAGCTTGCCGTCGGCCTGATAGGCGGAGTAGTCGTAGGCGCCCGAAGGCTCGATGACAATACTTGCCTTCTCGGCAGTGGCACTGGCGTTGACGAACTGCACAGGGGTCGCGAAATCCTTGACGTCCAGCCGCACGCGCAGCTTCTCAGGCAATTGAGTCCTGGCGAAATCAACGCGAATCTTGCCGCCTTGCTCCTGGATGTCAGGCGCGACACTTGGATCGGTCAGATCGATGATCACGTTGCCTTCACCCAGCTCACCGCGCTGGAAGTCGACACTGCGGATGGCTTTGCCAACCGGCGCAGTGGATCTTGGTTTCGCCACGGCCGCCGGCGGCACGCTGACCCGGGCAGCACCTGCGGCGGTGCTTGGCTGGGAAGCTTGCGCGGCTGCCGCGCCCTGGCCGATGACCACGAACAGACGATTGCCCTCGACGCGCGAGCTGTAGGGCACCAGCGTCGTCATGTTGACGATCACCCGGGTGCGATCCTTGGCCTCGACCACCACCAGACTGCGCGCATTGCCGGTGCCCAGCTCGCGGCTCTTGGTCGCCAGCTGACTGGATACGCCCGGCAGGTCCAGCGCGATCCGAGCCGGTTGCTCGGTGGTATAGCCAGTCGGTGCAGGAACGGGCCCATCGAATGTTAACTTCAGCTCGATCCGGTCTCCCGGAAGTGCCGCGACATAC
>Ga0247810_10001302_pt1 | contig 16204 bp, 13 predicted proteins | sample UWRJL119311C1_FD_179918 | JGI IMG/M metagenome (GOLD analysis project Ga0247810, IMG submission 179918) | Plant litter microbial communities from Arlington Agricultural Research Station in Wisconsin, United States - UWRJ-L119-311C-1 | ecosystem: Environmental > Terrestrial > Plant litter >...
CCGCTCGGCCGCCTGGTCGGGGTTGTCCGCCACGGTGGCGAGGGTTCGGTCGGTGAAGCGCGCCTGCAGCGCTGCAAGGGTGTCCCGCGATCCGGCGACGCGGCCCTCGGCCGTGGCAAGGTCGGTGCGCACCGCGGTGATGGCGGCGGGGATGTTCTTCTCCAGTTCCCTCAGCTCGTCGAACGCCTCGGCCTGGTCGTCGAGAACCGCATTGGCCTCCTCGCACAGTTGCACAATCCGAAGGTTCCACTCGCGGGTCTGCTCCTCAGTGTCGGGCTCGACATCGTCGAGTTTCTGTTTGACCCGGAACGCCTCGTCGAGTTGGGTTTTTGCCTGCGCAAGGGCGGTACGGAAGGGGGATGCCGCGTCGCCATACGAGGCGATGGCGAAACCGAGTTCTTCTTCACTGGTCTGCACGGCATCGTCGGTCTGCACCAGCGCGCTTGCAGCGCGCTGCTGCAGTTCAGCGAGGGGAACTGCTGGCGTTCCGGCATCCACCCCCGCACCACCACGCGATGACGCACCCTTGCGTCGGGCACGAACCACAAAAAACACCACCAGCACAATCACCGCGACAACAACGAGCAGCGCCACAATCAGGCCACCGCTGATGCCGCCACCGGAGGCACTGCCGAGACCGCCGCCGACCGCGTCGCCGAGACCCTCGGCTGCAGCGATGGCCGCGCCCTCCCAGTTGTCATCGCGCAGGAGCGGTTCGATCCGCTCGTTCTCAATGCTCGCCAGCTCGTCGTCGCTGACCGGTCCCGCGGAATCCCCGGAGAGATAGTACGACCGGCCATCAACGGCGACCGCGAGCAGGTAGTCAGTGGGGCCGAGGTTATTGGCCTCCGCGGTGGTGTTCGCCCAGTCGGCGGCGACTGCCGGGTTCTCGAATTCGCCCACAAAAACCACGTACAGGTCGATGCCGTCGGCGTTGTAGAGCTCGTCTGCTGCGGCCTCGATGTTGGCGGTATCGCCGAGCACCCCGGCCTCGTCGACCACATGGGTTGACCCGAGGTCAACTGGATCCGCGGCATTCGCAGCGAGGGCACCCGCCGACACCAGTATCCCGGTGAGCACCGCGACGGACAGTAGTTTCTTCAGCATTTTGTCACCCTCACATACCGATTGCAGCGCCATGCACAGACGATGCGCCACCTTCAACATAGGATCCACCACCGTCGGTGGCTAGGTCTCACGCGCGAGTCACGGCGAATACCCTCCCACAAACACCGAACGCTCGCACAAACACCGAACGTCAGCGGGAATCGAGCCGACACCGCTTATTCTGAGGGAATGCCTGATCTGTCCGACGTCGCCGACGCCGCCTCCTCCGCCAACAAGTCCTCCCACAAGCTCGCCGACCGGATACAAGACAGCCGCGCGCTGACCATTGCCGCGCGTGGTGGGTATGCGATGAACGGACTCCTCCACATCCTGATAGGCGGTATCGCGCTGGGCGTCGCGTTCGGCAGCAACGGAGAAGCCGATCAGGGTGGCGCTCTCGGCTCGCTCGCTTCGACCCCGGGAGGCATTGTCACCCTCATCGTGGTTGTTATCGGACTCTGGGCGCTGGGGATATTCCAGGTGCTTGAGGCGTTCCTTGTGCGCGGAAATGATAAGGACGCCTGGGTGGACCGAGCAAAAGAGGGCGGCAAGGGCATCGCCTACCTCGCTGTTGGCGGCAGCGCCGCGATCTACGCGATGGGAGGCACAACCGACAGTTCCGGGCAGACCCAGGAGCTCAGCGGCAAACTCCTCGCCACTCCCGGAGGCATCTTCGCCCTCATCGTTCTGGCCCTCGCCGTCGCGGGGATCGGTGTCTACTTCGTCATCAAGGGTGCCAAAAAGAAGTTTCTCGCAGACATTAAGGAACCGCGGGGAACAGCCACCACGTTCATCGAAATTCTCGGCGTCGGTGGGTACATCGCGAAGGGTAATGCCCTCATTGTGGTGGGCGCACTCTTCGGTGTTGCCGCCGCGACAACCGATCCGGCTGCGGCGACGGGCCTGGACGGCGCACTCAAGTCTCTTGTTGCTCTACCGTTCGGCGTGGTGATTCTCACCGTTGTTGCCCTCGGCCTCATCTTCTACGGCGTGTACTGCTTTGTGCGCGCCAAATACGCCCAGCTCTAGCAAGCGCTCCGGGGCATACCCCTATCTCTGTGCCCACATCGTGGGGGTGTGACGGCGAGCGGACACAATCCGTGCACCCGAACCGACAGGTTATGCATCCACGCACATCCGCGACAGTTGTCGGTGTTTGACTTCTGCTCGTCTCAGATATCTCTGAGGCACGCCAACGAAGGCAACCCGAGGAGAGCGGCAGCGCAGCACACGGTTCAGTATCCGGAACCCTCCTCCCACAGCGGGAAATCCGGTGCGGACCGCTCAGCTCTCTGACGCTTAAGTCTGTTCAAGGAGAATCGCTCTATGAGTACCCGCGCGGCGAAGAAGCCGATGTCTAACAAAAAATTCGCCAGTATCTGGATCAGCGTTCTGAGCTTTGTGCTCGTCGTCGCGGTCACTGCGAACGTCTTACTCTCCGTGTACGGCAGCTGGGTCGAAACCCAACTCGGCACGGGTACCTACACGGTGGAAAACGACAGCGCGACAGCTGACTGGGACACCGCATACAACACCGCAGACTTCGACACCGAGGAAGAGTCAGACGCCGCCGCCGACGCTCTCGTCCAGGAGATCGCAGCAGAAGGTGTTGTTCTTCTGAAGAACAACGGAACCCTCCCGCTCTCCACCTCGGACAGCCCGCGCGTCACCCTCCTGGGCCGCGCTGCAGCCGACCCCGTCTACGGCGGTTCCGGTTCGGGCTCGGTCGACACCTCCACCGCGATCAACGCAAAGACCGGCCTGGAAGGCGCTGGCTTCGAGATCAACGACGCCGTCTACACGATGCTGTCGGACTTCGCCGCAGAGACCGACCGCTCCACCATCGTGATGGACCAGCCGACCCAGTCGAACTACGCCGTCGGCGAGATGCCGGTTGCCAACTACACCGCTGACGCCGTCGCCTCGTTCGAGGAATACAACGACGCAGCGATTGTCGTCATCGGACGCGGCGGAGGAGAGGGCGGAGACCTCACTACCAACATGGAAGGCTCCGACGACAACTACGAGGCCGGCCAGCACCAGCTCGAACTGAACATGGACGAGAAGCAGCTCATCGCCCTGGCGAAGGAGAACTTCGAGCAGGTTGTTGTTGTGGTGAACGCCAGCACAACCCTCGAGCTCGGCATCCTGCAGGACGACGAGGGTATCGACTCGATCATCTCCATCGGTTCGCCCGGCCAGAGCGGTTACGCGTCTGTCGGCAAGGTTCTCAGCGGCGAGGTCAACCCGTCGGGTCGCACCGTCGACATCTACCCGACCGACTTCACCCAAGACCCCAGCTTCGCCAACATGGGCGACTTCCAGTACTCCAACATCTCCGACCTCTGGTCGGACGAGTCGTTGGGTGTCGACGGTGGCGCGTACTTCGTGGACTACGAAGAGGGCATCTACGTGGGCTACCGCTACTACGAGACTGCGGCGACCGAGGGGTTCCTCAACTACGACGACGCCGTGGTCTACCCGTTCGGGTATGGCCTGAGCTACTCCACCTTCAGCCAGTCCGTTGTCAGCAGTGACCTCGGCGATGCTGACGGCGAGATCTCGGTTGATGTCGAGGTCACCAACACCGGCGACGTGGCAGGCAAGGATGTAGTGCAGCTGTACTACTCCGCTCCCTACACCGCAGGTGGCGTCGAGAAGTCCTCCGTTGTTCTTGGAGCCTTTGCAAAGTCCGCGATCCTTGAGCCCGGCGAGTCGGAGACCGTCACGGTCAGCTTCGCCGTCGAAGACATGGCATCGTACGACTACCTCAACGAGGAAGCGTATGTTCTGGATGCCGGAACGTACCAGCTCTCGATCCAGAACGACTCGCACTCCCTCGAAGACGGTGTGCAGGCGATCAGCTACGAGGTTCCTGAGGCCGTTGTGTACTCCGGAGACAACAAGCGCAGCACCGACGAGGTCGCAGCGACCAACCAGTTCGATCAGTCGACTGCCGAGTTCACTGACGGTCTGAGTGTGACACTGTCACGTGCCGACTTCGCCGGAACGTTCCCGACCGCGCCGACCGACGCGGACAAGGTTGCCAACGACACCGTTGTTGCTGCTTTTGTGGATGCGTACAACTTCGACGAGGCCGCTGCAGAGTCTGACGCCGAGATGCCCACCCAGGGTGCCGACGGAGACATCGAACTCATCGACGTGCGTGGCCTGGACTACAACGATCCGGCCTGGGACGAACTCCTCGACCGGCTGACCGTTGAGCAGATGACCGACATGATTCTCTCCGGTGCGTACACCACGGCCGCGATCGACTCCATTGTGAAGCCCGTCACCGTCGACCTCGACGGCCCGGCCGGGTTCAGCTCCTTCCTCAACAGCGACTACAGCGGAACCGCGTACCCGTCTGCTGTTCTGATCGCCTCCACCTGGAACGTCGACCTGGCGTACGAGATGGGCACGTCGATCGGTAACGAGGCACTCGCCATGGGTGTCAACGGCTGGTACGGCCCCGCCGTCAACCTGCACCGCTCGCCCTTCGCCGGACGTAACTTCGAGTACTACTCCGAAGACGGCGTTCTGGCCGGAAACCTCGCCGCTTCGGTGATGTCCGGTGCAGGCAGCAAGGGCCTGTACACCATGGTGAAGCACTTCGCGATGAACGACGTCGAGGTCAACCGCGTCAACAACGGCATCGCCGTGTGGGCCGACGAGCAGACGATCCGTGAGATCTACCTCAAGCCCTTCGAGGTCGCACTCAAAACGGCGACGAGCGAACTGCGATTCATCTCCGACGACGATGGCACCGTCACCACCCGTGAGCACAATGCTGTTGGAGTGATGAGCTCGTTCAACCGCATTGGTTCTGAGTGGGCCGGCGGATCTGAGGCTCTGATGACCACCGTGCTCCGCGACGAGTGGGGCTTCAACGGCATCGCGATCACTGACTTCAACCTGTACGGCTACATGTACCCCGACCAGGCCATCAACGCGGGCACCGACCTGATGCTCACGTTCCCGCCCATGAAGGGCATCGAAGACAGCGAGAGCGCGGAGGGCATCACCAACATCCGCACCTCGACCCACCACATCCTGTATTCCGTTGCCAACAGCAACGCCATGAACGGCATCGCCACTGGCGCCACCGTCGAATACACCCAGCCGGTGTGGCGCACGGTGCAGATCGGAATCGACGTACTGCTCGGTCTGCTGCTTATCGGAGGCGCATTCCTCGTCTTCCGCCGGGTGCGCAAGCACCGCGACGGCGAGCAGGCAACGGCACCGGCCGAGGTCACCGACACCCCGTAGTCGGGGCGTCAGAACCAGATCCGACACACACGAGGATCGGCCTCCCCTCAGCGGGAGGCCGGTCCCCGGCCGTGACACATCAACCCCAAGAAAAGCAGTAAAAAGCATGATCGAGAACCTGACGTTGCTGCAAAAGGCAGCTCTGCTGAGTGGCAAAAACATCTGGGAAACGCGCGCGGTTCCCCGGCACGGAGTTCCCTCCCTGTTTATGGCAGACGGCCCCCACGGCGTCCGCAAGCAACTCGGCTCAGGCGACCACTTGGGCATCGCGGCATCCGAAAAAGCCACCTGTTTCCCTACCGCCGCTACCATCGCGAACAGCTGGGACCCCGTACTCGCTGAACAGATCGGCGAAGCACTCGGGGAGGAAGCCGCCAGCCTCGAGGTCGACGTACTTCTCGGCCCGGGCCTCAACATCAAGCGCAGTCCCCTGAACGGCCGCAACTTCGAGTACTTCTCCGAAGACCCCTACCTCGCCGGCAAAATGGCCGCAGGGTACGTGCGCGGTATCCAGTCGCAGGGCGTCGCTGCGACCCCCAAACACTTCGCTGTCAACAGCCAGGAACTGCGTCGTATGACCACCGATTCGGTCGTCGACGAGCGAACCCTGCGCGAGATCTACCTCACGGCTTTTGAGATCGTTGTGCGTGAGTCCGAGCCGCGCGCGCTGATGACCAGTTACAACCTCGTCAACGGTGTGTATGCCAACGAGGATCCCTTCCTCCTCAAAAAAGTATTGCGAGAGGAATGGGGCTTCGACGGTGCCGTCATCACCGACTGGGGCGGAGGAAACGATGCAGTGGAGGGTGTGCGCAACGGAAGCGCCGTAGAGATGCCCTCCCCCGGTCTCGACTCTGTTCGTCAGATTGTCGCCGCGGTGGAGAGCGGCGCCCTGCCGGAGTCTGAACTCGACGAGCGGGTTCGGGAGGTGGTTGAGCTCGCGCTCGCCTTCCGCTCCCCCCTCGACCCCGTCGCCCCCCTCGACATCGACGGCCACCACCTGCTCGCGCAGCGTGCAGCCGAGCAGAGCATTGTGCTGCTGAAAAACGAGAACAACATTCTTCCGCTTGCCGCGGGCACCCGGGTTGCACTCATCGGCGACTTCGCCGAATCCCCCCGTTACCAGGGGGCCGGCTCATCGCTGGTGAACCCCACCCAGTTGACCACCACCCTGGATGCCATCGGCGCCACGGAGCTCGAACTCGTTGAATTCGCCCGCGGTTTCGACCGTCACGGTGCGCCAAGCGAAGAACTCATTGTGGCCGCGGAACTCGCGGCCAGCGCTTCCGACGTGGTGTTGCTGTATCTGGGCCTCGACGAGATCAGCGAGTCGGAAGGGCTCGACCGCAGCCATCTCGGTATGGCGCAGAACCAGCTCGATCTGCTCGACCGTGTGCAGCGCGCGAACCCGAACGTTGTTGTGGTGCTGAGCGCCGGCTCCGTGGTCGAGATTCCGTGGCTCGACCAGTGCGCCGCGCTTGTGCACGGCTACCTCTCGGGCCAGGCCGGTGCCGAAGCCGTACTGAACGTGCTCACCGGCGCCGTGAACCCGTCGGGCAAACTCGCCGAAAGCTACCCGGTTCACCACACAGACAGCCCCGCGTACCCGTACTTTCCGGGCCTCGAGCGCACCTCCGAATACCGCGAGGGCCTCTACATCGGCTACCGCTACTACGACACCGCCGGTGTTGCCGTGCGCTTCCCGTTCGGGCACGGGCTCAGCTACACCGAGTTCGAGTACACCGACCTCGAGGTCTCGCCCACCGCGGTGACCTTCACCGTGGAAAACACGGGCACGGTGGCGGGCTCCGAGATCGCGCAGCTCTACATCGGACGCGAGGGCACCGGTGTGCACCGCCCGACCAAGGAGCTCAAGGGCTTCCTCAAGGTTCCCCTTGCCGCCGGCGACAAGCGCACCGTCACGATCCCGCTCGATGACAAGGCGTTCCGCCACTACGACGTGGTGCGTGGCAGCTGGGAAGTCGAAACAGCCACCTACACACTTCACGTGGGAGCATCCGTCGCCGACATCCGCCTCACCGACACTCTCGCCGTCGACGGAACTGTCGCCCCCGAGGCTGAGCCGCTCGCTGCGCTCGCCCCGTATTACGGTGCCCAGGTGACGACGGTGTCGGACGCCTCTTTCGCGGCACTGCTGCGCCGGGACATCCCGGAGTCGAAGTGGACCCCCGGTGTGCTGCACATCAATGACTCACTCGCCCAGATGCGGGTCGCACCCAGCGTGCTTGCCCGCCTCGCCTTCGCCGTGCTCCATCGCTTGAAAACAAAGAGCGAGCTGGCCCACAAGCCCGACCTCAACATCCTGTTCCTCTACAACATGCCGTTCCGCGCCATCGCCAAGATGACCAACGGCGCCGTGAGTATGGAAATGGTTGAGTCCATCGTCACCATCGTCAACGGCCACTTCTTCCGCGGCGCATCCACGCTGATCCGCGGATTCGCGCGCAACCGTCGCACGAACGCCGCCACCCAGAAGGCGCTCCAGGCCTCTGCCTGAGCCTCACCCCACCTACGCACTGCACTGTCAAGAAAGAGACGTTGATGATTACCCGCATTAAGGCACGTTGGTCCGCCTTCGTTGAGAAGCGCCCCGCCATCGCCCAGTTCATCGTGTTCACGGTGCTGAGCAGCGGTATGACGGTGCTCCAGCTCATTATGATGCCCGTCATCAAGTGGATCTTCGGTATGACCAACATCGTCAACACCGGCTTCCAGGTCTTCCCGGTCGGCACCAATTTCGACGGCAGCACCTACTACCTGTTCGACTACGCGGCGGGGCAACTCCCCGCCGGCGGCGGCGGGCTGGCGTACTTCCTCGCTGTGCAGATCACCCTCGCCATCGCGCAGATCATCAACTTCTTCCTGCAGCGCAACGTCACGTTCAAGTCGAACAGCAGCCCGTGGACGGCGGCGTTCTGGTACACCCTCGCGTACGTGGTCATCAGCTTCGGCGCCGCGGCGCTGCAGGGTGTGTACAAGGCCCCCGTCTACGAGCTGCTCATCACCACGTGGGGTCTTGGCGCCAGCGGTGAAGCTCTCGCAGACATCGCCACCATGCTGATCAACGCCGTCATCTCGTTCTGGGTCTTCTTCCCGATCTTCAAGGTGATCTTCAAACGCGAACCCGAGGCAGAGAACGAACCCGTAGTGTCTACTCCGGGGCGTCTCGTATCGGATGCTGGAGCAGATCGGGACCGTTGAACACTCTGGGGAGCACAAAAACTCTGACGATCGTTGTTCCCTGTTACAACTCGGCAGAGTACATGCGGCGCGGGATCGACAGCCTTGTGGATGGTGGGAACGCCGTCGAGATCCTCATCGTTAATGACGGGTCGACCGATTCGACGGGCCTGATCGCGGACGAATACGAAGACCGCTACCCAGGTATTGTGCGCGCGATCCACAAGGTCAACGGTGGCCACGGTTCGGCGGTCAACGTGGGTATCGACCAGGCATCCGGCCGGCATATCAAAGTTGTCGACAGCGATGACTGGGTGGATGCCTCCGCCTACACCCAGGTGCTGGCGACACTGGGCCGTTTCGCCAGCGAGGGCACCGAACTCGATGTGCTGCTCAGCAATTTTGTGTACGAAAAGGTCGGCAAAAAGCGCAAACGCGCCGTGCGGTACGCCGGGGTGCTGCCGCAGGGCCGGGTGTTCGGCTGGGAGGATTTCGGCCGCTTCCGCAGCACGCAGTACATTCTGATGCACTCGCTCATTTACCGCACCGAGCTGCTCCGCGACTGCGGGCTGCGACTGCCCGAGCACACGTTCTACGTCGACAACCTGTACGCGTTTGTGCCGCTGCCCCACGTGCGCACGATGTTCTACCTCAACGTCGACTTCTACCGGTACTTCATCGGCAGGGATGACCAGTCCGTCAACGAGGCAGTGATGGTGCGCCGCCTCGACCAGCAGCTCCGGGTGAACACGCTGATGCAGCAGAGCCTGCCCGCCGCACACACCGTTCCGCCCGAACTCCAGCGGTACATGCTGCACTACTTCGGCATCATCTGCGCCGTCTCGTCGGTGATGCTGCTGCGTGCAGGAACCGCACAGAACCTCGCCCAGAAAGACGCCCTCTGGGCGTCGCTCCGCGCCGAGCATCCACGCATCCACCGCACAGTGCGGCGCAGCCCGGTCGGCCGGATCACCAACCTGCCCAGCCCCGGTGGACGCAAAGCGTCGATCGCCGTCTACCGCGTCGCGCGCTGGGTTGTGGGCTTCAACTAACGCCGCGGCCGCGGGATCAGCACCCGCAGCACAAACCAGTTGTCTTCGGCGTGGATCGTCACGGAACCGGCGTACTTCTCCACGGTGTAGCGGATGTTTTTGATGCCGTAGCCGTGGTCGGCACGGTCAGCCTTTTTGGTCGACAGCACCCCGTTTTCGAACCGCAGCGCACCCTCGTAGTAGTTCTCGAATCGCATCAGCACAAAGTCGTTTTGGGCGAACAGCGCGAGGCGGATCAGGCGCCGATCGGGGTCGGCGAGGGTCATGGTGCTCTCAATGGCGTTGTCTAGCGCGTTGCCAAAGATGGTGCTGATGTCCATGGCGTCGAGGCCCTCAAGGGCGGTGCCGTCGGCGACCGTGGTGAGGGTGATGTCGTGTTCTGCGCAGTACATACTTTTGGCGGTGAGAATGGTGTCGAGCACGGTGTTGCCCGTTTTGTTCTGGGTCTCGTACCCCTTGATGCTGCCCTCGAGCTCGTCGAGGTATGCCGCCTTTTTGTCGGGATTGCTTTCGGCCCGGATGATTCCGATCTGGTGCTTCATGTCGTGGTACTTGCGGTTGACCATGTCGATGTTGCGTTTCGACAGCAGGTACTGGTCGTGCTGGTTGCGCAGGATGCCGTTCATCGCCTCGATTTCGGCCTTGCCGCTGATCTCCAGGCGCTGTTCCTGCTGGGCGTAGAGCGCGGCATACCCGCAGAGGTTGACGAGGGTGCGGATATAAAAGATCTCAGCGCTAAGCCGGCCGCTGAACGGGGTGTTGGCGTTGAGAAAGCTGAAATTGCTCATCACAAACGTCAGCAGCGCGATCGCCACCGCACTCGCGAGCTCTTTGGTGGTGGCGTTCAGCAGGCGGTCTTTCGGAAAGTGCCTGGCCTCGAGAAAGTAGGCACTGGTGAAGGCTGCTCCGTATACCCCCACCAGCAGCAGCGCGCGCCAGAGCGGGTTGACCGGGGCATCCGGCGGCAAAAAATAGCATTCGAGCTGCCACTGGAACGAGGCAACCAGCTCGGCGAGCACAAGGGCGCGTGCGGTGAAATATCCGGCATCGCGCAGCGAGATTCGAGTGGAAGCCAACAACAGCGCGTACATACCGGCCACTGCCAGCGCCATACCCAGGCTCCAGAACGCCACGGGCAGGGTGCCAGCAATCAATTGGATACCAACGAGGCCTGCGGCCCCCACCGCGATCACCACAACCAGGCGCAGAGCAGGCAGCCGCTTGCGCAGGATGAGGATGTAGACCATACAGGCGGTCCACTCGGCCAAGCCCGTGTACCCGCGGGGGATGTCGGGAAGGGTGTCGAGAATCACGCGGCCCGACCACCGACGTAGTCGGTCAGCGCGTCGAGGAAGGCTTTTTTGCGGGGACGACTGATCTGAAGCTCCCGGTCGCCGATGAGCAGGCAGCTGCTCTGCTTCACACCCGTCACGTGCCGCAGATTCACGAGGTAACAGTTGTTGCTGCGGAAGAAGTTCTTGCCCGCCAGGGTAGTTTCCATCTCTTTCAAGGTGCCAACAAACGAGTACTGCTGCTCGAGGGTGTGCACCACCAGGCGGTGTTTGATGCTCTCCAGGTACACAATTCCGGCGACGTCAACACGCGCCAGCTCGGTGCCCAGCGACAGCATAATTGTGCTGCGTTCGCGTTTTTGTACCCGCTCGAGGCACCGGTGCAGCTCTTGCGAGAACGCGAAGTAGGGCACCGGCTTGAGGAGGTAGCTCAGGGCATCCACCTCATACCCTCGAATGGCGAACTGCGCCATGTTGGTGATAAACACCAACACAACTTCGGTGTCGACCTCACGGATTCGCTGAGCGGTGGAGAACCCGTCGAGGTGCTCCATCTCGACGTCGAGAAAAACGATGTCGAATTCGGGGAGGTAGGGCGAAGCGATTCCCCGCCCATCGGCAAAGGTGCGGATATCGAAGACCTGGCCGTGTTCCGCCTCGTAGCGGTGCAGATGGTCGAGCAACAGCTGTGTGCTGCGTGGCTCGTCCTCCACAATTCCGATCCGGATCACGTTCTACTCGTTCCTGGGTTGGTGGATGCGCGCGGGTGACATCATCCCCGGCCCTGAGGCATGCTTAAAACTACCAAGGGTTGGTGAGTTGCGCCGGGTGGTGGTCGCGCGGCCCACCAGGCGCTGGGCGGTATCGTGGGAATGCTGGGCTCTCCGGCCAACCCGGAAGGCACGCTGTGGATTTACTCGTTGTGGGCGCGGGCCTTTTTGGCCTCACCATTGCCGAGCGCGCCGCAACAGAGCTTGGTCTTGACGTGCAGGTCATCGACCGTCGCGACCACATCGGCGGCAATGCCCATAGCTTCGCCGAGCCAACCACCGGCATCGAGGTGCACCGCTACGGAGCGCACCTCTTCCACACGTCGAACCGGCGGGTGTGGGACTACGTCAATCGCTTCACCGCGTTCACCAACTACCAACACTCCGTGCACACCAGGCACCGCGGCGAGATCTTCCCCATGCCGATCAACCTCGGCACCATCAACCAATTCTTGCGTGCGGCACTGTCGCCCACCGAAGCGAGGGCATGGGTCGCCGAGCAGGCGTCGCTCGGGGGCATTCCGGCCGACAACCTCGAAGCGCGGGCGATCTCACTCATCGGTGCCCCGCTTTACGAGGCGTTTATCCAGCACTACACGGCGAAGCAGTGGCAGACCGATCCGCGACTGCTGCCCGCCGAGATCATCAACCGCCTGCCGGTGCGCTACAACTACGACCGCCGCTACTTCGATGACACCTATGAGGGTCTGCCTGTCGATGGGTATGCGGCGTGGTTCGACCGGATGGTTGACCACCCCCGCATCACCGTATCAACCGGCGTCGACTTCTTCGACGAGACGCAGCCACTCAACCGCGCCGCCACCGTGGGGTCCGTTCCCGTGGTCTACACCGGCGCTATCGACCGCTACTTCGGGCACCGGTACGGCACCCTGGGCTGGCGCACACTCGACTTCGAGCTCGAAGTGCTCCCGGTGGGCGACTTTCAGGGTATGCCGGTAATGAACTACTCCGACAGCGACGTGCCCTTCACGCGCATCCACGAGTTCCGACATTTTCATCCCGAGCGAAACTACCCCGCCGATTCGACCGTGATTATGCGGGAGCTCTCGCGTTTCGCCGCAGCGGACGACGAGCCGTATTACCCGATCAACACCGCGAACGACCGCGTCGCCCTGCAGTCATATCGCGCGCACGCAGACGCCGAGAATCGGGTGCTGTTCGGCGGACGCCTCGGCTCGTACCAATACCTCGACATGCACATGGCCATCGCGAGCGCGTTGACCCGGTTCGATTCGACGGTGCGCGACTGGTTTGCCCGCGCCTAATCCGCGGGCAAAAGCTACGAACTCGAGCGCGCACTCCGCATCGCCGTTTTCACTACAACGGGGCTCCCATCGGGTGTGGTCCCCGCGGCCAGCGTGGTGTACTCCGCTGATCCGAGGGCGACGAGCGCGACCCGGCCCTCCGCGTCGGAGTGCACACCCCACCCATAGCGCTTGCCCAGGTCGCTTGACCTGAGGCACGGCTGCCCCTTGCTGAAAAACGTGGCCCTCGCGGCATCCATTTCCGACGGTGCGATGCCCCTGCGCTCGGCCCAGACGCCAAAGATAACGTCGTCGGAGGTGTACACGTACGGGTTGTCGGCGATCATCCGGTGGGTGAGTTCGGCGACGCTGGGCGTTGCGCGCGGTGGGGGGATGGATGCCGCGGCAGCGCTACTGTCTTCCGCGACGGCGATAAACGTGTCGAAGTAGTTGGTCGTGTGCATACCGACGATTATGACCACAGCCGGGATGAGGCGCCAGAGGTGATTCCATGCTGTCGCAAGGTTCAGCACAGGGGCAGCTGGGGCGGCTGTGACGAGTCGTATGCTTCGCGAATCGGCACGGAAAGCTCTGGTGAGTACGCTGGGAGCATGACTGACACTCAGGTTAACGAGCGTGCTGAGTCACCCGCATCGCGTGCCTTGTTCATCGGCGGAGCCCTGCTCCTGGCGTCGGTGGTTGCCACCGTCGCATTCCAGGTCGGTTTTTACCCCGTCAGCTGGCTTGGCTACATCCCCACAATCCTGTTCTCCGCAGCACTGATAATCCTGGCCTTCGGTATACGCGGCTCGGGCAGTGTGACGGCCGGACGCCCGCTCGGCACCTTCGCACTCGCCTCGCTGGCACTCTGGCTGGTGCTGAGCGATGTGTTCCACGCCACCGTGATGTCCACGCTCGTGGAGACCTCCCCCACCGCTGTGGTGGTGGCTCTCAACTACATCGATCTGGTGGTGGAGGTCGCGCTCGCAGTTATCGCGGTCGTGCAGATCGCCCGAGCCGGAGTTGTGCCGGTACCGCTGGCGTGGGTACCGACCTGGGTTCTGGGCGCCGTCACGGCGACATGGCTCCTCACGCAGCTGGTGGGCCTCACTGTGGCCAATGTCAGCCTGATACCGATGATCGTCTTCGCCCTCGACGGCGCGGTCCGCATCGGCGGCGTGATTCTTCTGGGTGTGCTCGCGATTGTGCTGGGTGACCGGATGCTCCGCACACCAGGTGCTTCCACGCCCGAGCGTTCCCCCGCGACCGATTTGACCTCGAGTTAGGCACCAATGAGTTTTATCCAGTCCATCGCGACCGTTTTTCGAAAGTACGCGGACTTCTCCGGGCGAGCCAGTGTGGCCGAGTTCTGGTGGTTTTTTCTTTTTGCCTACGTGATTGCCACGGTTCTCAGAGGCATCGATCTGTTCGCGCTCGACATCGAACCGACTGGCGCTGGTACCGGGACGCTGTGGACCCTCGCGATCCTCCTGCCTTCCCTGGCAGTGTCGGTACGCCGTCTTCGCGACGGAGGAAACAGTTGGACCCAGCTGTTCTGGGTGCTCGTGCCGGTTGCGGGTCTGGTGATCATCATCCTGCGCTGGTGCGATCCGCCCCGTGACACGTCCGTTGCCGACGACCTCGCCGAGCGGAACAGCCCGTCGTCCTCAGCCTAGATAACGACGTCGTCGAGCGCCGCGGTGATACTCGGCGGTACGGGCGCTCCGTGCTCAGCGACCGGCGCCAGAATGGTCAGGCTTTCGAGGTGCGGTGCCGGAGCACCGTCGGCAGAGATAAACCAGCCGCCCACGATAAAGACCTCGGCGACTGCGGACCAGACGGCGAAACCCGTGATGGTAAAGCTGCCGTAGGCGCGCACATAAAATCCCGCGCGGACGAGGTCGCCGTGGGTGAGACTGGCAACCCGGGCGCGGAGTTCGTCGGTGTCGGTCGCTGGCTCGACCAGGTCGGTGGGCGCAGGAGCATCCACCACCGCATCTTCAGAGTCAGAGGAATCATCGACGGCGGGAGCATCAGAAGGAGCATCGGCATCGGCATCAGTGTCAGTGCCAGAAGCGTCGGCCGCGCGGGAATCGGCGGTGACGGGCGTGATGAGACGCAGGGTGCGATCGGGTTTCATACCTTGCTCGATAAAACGTCCGGCGAGGGTGAGCGTGCCGACGGAGGTCGAGAGCACGGCGTCGCCATCGACAACGAAGGTTCCGTAGCGGTCTTCGACGAAGGTGGCGCGCACGGGCGACGGCGACTCGATCTCGCTGAGGATCGTTCCGAGGGTCTTCACATCGCGGCGGAGCGGGTACTTGAGAACATCCAGTGCGGGCACAACACAACCTTTCAGAGCCGTAGCCAAACCCTAACGGATGGGGCGTGGGTGTGCCCCGGGCGATGGGTGACGCTCAGGCGTTGGGTGACGGGATGCCCGCAGGCGGTCACGCGTGTGCGAGATACCGGGCGGCGGGGCGGCTTCCCAGATACATACCCAGCGAGACCAGCGCGGCGATGGCAATGAGTGCCGCGGCGATGAGCCCGTAATAGACCCCTGGGGTTGTGTAGCCCATGACATTGATCGCGACAAACGCCCCAACAACCAGCACCAGAAACACCGAGAGATACCCAACGATGGCGCTGGGCCAGGGGGATGTCGCGACGACAAACCTGTCGGCGCGGATGAGCAGCACAATACGCAGGAGGATTACGGCGATGGCCTGCCAGCACGCGATCGCGGAGACACCCCACACAATCGAGGGAACAGCGAGCCACTCGATCTCGGGGAACACGTCGACCACACTCTGCACCCCGGAGGGAAGCACCCACACCTGTAACGCGACAGACGCGACCAGCGGCACACCGATGATGGTGAATAGCCCGATCATGGATCCACGATTCATTCTGACCTCCCGTTGTGATGCAACCCGCGCCCGAACGTCCCCCCCCAGATACGGTGTGCTCCTCACGCTAGTGACGGGCGGGCTGCACGGCGTCCCCCGCAGGGATGATTAGCGAGGGACAACGTCGCACCGCCTCCCCCATTTTCGTGTGTTACGGTTCTCACGGACATGTGACTGGTCATGCAGGCAGGATCCGACGATTGAGCTTTATAGCTCGTGGTCGGGTCCTTTTTTTGTGCCCGGAAGCGCATTGGAGCGCGATTGTCCACCGATTCCAATGGAGGAACCATGAGTACCCAGGAGAGCGCGAAGGCGATCCTTGAGAACGTCGGCGGTGCG
>Ga0247810_10001303_pt1 | contig 16198 bp, 14 predicted proteins | sample UWRJL119311C1_FD_179918 | JGI IMG/M metagenome (GOLD analysis project Ga0247810, IMG submission 179918) | Plant litter microbial communities from Arlington Agricultural Research Station in Wisconsin, United States - UWRJ-L119-311C-1 | ecosystem: Environmental > Terrestrial > Plant litter >...
ACGTAGTTTTTTGATTTTAAATACAAATAATTAAATTATATTTATTTTAAAGAATTATGATTATTGATTGTTTTTAAGTAATTTCGCAGTCTAACATGACCCCTCAAGATTATGATAAAAGAAAAAAACAATACTACACTAACATTTGAAGATTTCAAAACTGAGGTATTGAATGACTACAGAATAGCAGTTACCAGCCGCGAATGTAGCCTTTTAGGTCGTAAAGAAGTATTGACAGGAAAAGCCAAATTCGGGATATTTGGTGACGGAAAAGAAGTACCACAGCTTGCTATGGCAAAATCTTTTCAAAACGGAGATTTCCGTTCCGGATACTATCGCGATCAGACTTTTATGATGGCTATTGGAGAACTGACTCCAAAACAATTTTTCGCAGGTTTATACGGTCATACTGATTTAAATTTTGATCCAATGTCTGCCGGAAGACAAATGGGCGGACACTTTGTAACGCACAGTTTAAACAAAGACGGATCCTGGAAAGACTTAACAAAACAAAAAAACTCAAGCGCAGATATATCGCCTACAGCCGGACAAATGCCAAGATTATTGGGATTAGCTCAGGCATCTAAAATTTATAGAAACGTTGACGGAATCAAAACCAAAGACAAATTCTCTGTAAACGGAAATGAAATTGCCTGGGGAACCATAGGAAACGCAAGTACCTCAGAAGGTCTCTTTTTTGAAACCATAAATGCTGCAGGAGTTTTGCAGGTACCAATGGTAATGAGTGTTTGGGATGATGAATACGGAATCTCTGTTCATGCCAAATACCAAACTACTAAAGAAAATATATCTGAAATTCTAAAAGGATACCAACGCGACGAAGACGCGAACGGGTACGAAATTTTTAGAGTAAAAGGATGGGATTATGCAGAGTTGGTTTCGACTTACGAAAGAGCTGCTGCAGTTGCCCGCGAGCAACACGTTCCGGTTTTAATTCACGTAAATGAACTAACGCAGCCGCAAGGTCACTCGACTTCGGGTTCTCACGAACGTTACAAAAATGCCGACAGACTGGCTTGGGAAAGAGATTTCGATTGTATTCGTCAGATGCGTTTATGGATGATTGCCATCAATATTGCATCTCCTGAAGAACTGGCCGAAATTGATGCCGAATTGAAAAAAGAAGTTCTAGAAGCTAAAAAAGAAGCCTGGAACTCTTTCATCAACCCAATTATCGAAGATCAAAAAAATCTTATGGCTTTACTGGAGCAAATTTCTGCTGCGAGTATCAACCATAAAGATAAAATTCAAAAATACATCTCTGAGTTAAGCGCTATCAAATCTCCACTAAAAAAGGAAATGCTGGTAATCGCGAGAAAAATATTGCGCTTTATAGAAATCCCAAACAGCAAAGTTTTGTTGTCTGACTGGATCACCAATTATATCGAAATTACACAGCCAAGATTCAGCAGCAATTTGCATTCAGATTCAGATAAAAATGTTTTTTCTGTAGAAAAAGTACTTCCTGAATATGCTGATAATGCAAAAGCCGACCTTGATGGCCGAATGATCCTTCGTGATAACTTTGATGCTTTGTTTACCAAATATCCTGAAACACTAATTTTTGGTGAAGACGTAGGAAACATTGGTGACGTAAACCAGGGTCTTGAAGGAATGCAGGAAAAATACGGAGAACTTCGTGTTGCCGATGTTGGTATTCGTGAAGCTACTATTATTGGACAAGGAATCGGGATGGCTTTAAGAGGTTTACGCCCAATTGCTGAGATTCAGTATTTAGATTATCTACTATACGCGATTCAAATCATGAGCGATGATTTGGCGACATTACAATACAGAACCGTTGGTAAACAAAAAGCACCATTAATCATCAGAACCCGCGGACACCGTCTTGAAGGTATCTGGCATTCTGGTTCGCCAATGGGAATGATCATCAATGCCGTTCGTGGTATTCATGTTCTTGTACCAAGAAACATGACACAAGCAGCAGGTTTTTACAACGCTCTTTTAGAGACTGACGAACCCGCTTTAGTAATCGAATGTTTGAATGGTTACCGATTAAAAGAAAAAACTCCCTTGAATTTTGGTGAATTCAAAACACCAATTGGTGTAGTTGAAACCCTAAAAGAAGGTTCAGATATTACTTTAGTTTCTTACGGATCTACTTTAAGATTAGTTGAACAAGCTGCAATAGAATTACTTGAATTAGGAATTGATTGTGAAGTGATCGATATTCAGTCACTACTTCCGTTTGATATCAATAAAGACATTGTAAAAAGTATCGCCAAAACAAACCGTCTTTTAGTAATCGACGAAGATGTTCCAGGTGGAGCTTCGGCTTACATCTTGCAACAAATTCTGGAAGAACAAAATGCGTACATTCACCTAGACAGTAAACCGCAAACTCTGGCTGCAAAAGCACACCGACCAGCTTACGGAACTGATGGTGATTACTTCTCAAAACCATCTGCCGAAGATATTTTTGAGAAAGTTTATACTATGATGAATGAAGTTAATCCTTCAAAATATCCAAATTTGTATCAATAAATTTAGATATATATTAAAAAAAGCTCCAAAATTTGGAGCTTTTTTTATGTGTATTTTTGTCAAATTAGAATTTAGAATTTACTTATTGGAATTTAAATTTTCAGGAGCTATTTCCTGCTATCCGCTCCAATCTTTTGTTCCATTTCATTACACAAAAGGATTTCCACTGCTATCAGGGCTAGGGCACTCGTTTTCATAAGAGGATTTAAGATTATACATCACGTTTGTCATCCTGAGCGAAGTCGAAGGCGAACCAATTGGAACGCGAGCTTCTCCCGAAGTCTCGGGACGCTCAGCCTGACACATTATTAAAACATAAAGTAATTCAGCAAATGAGATTGCTTTGTTCCTCGCAATGACAAAAATCCGTGTAATCAGCGTTTTCGCGCAAGCGAATCCGTATCATTCGTGTGCCATTTCGCAGTTTATTTCGAAGCTAAAATAGCACGAGCCTTTTCTAAATCCTCAGTTGTATCAATTCCGATTCCAACATGCGTAGTTTCGACCATTTTAATACGTTTTCCGAACTCCAAATATCTTAGCTGTTCCAGTTTCTCAGAAGCTTCTAAAGACTTCATAGGAAGGCTGTAAAAATCTAATAAAGCCTGTTTTCTAAAAGCATAAATCCCAATATGCTGAAAATAACGAACACCAACATCTGTATCTCTTGGATACGGAATTACTGAACGAGAAAAATACAGCGCAAACTGCGATTGATCTATAACCACTTTCACATTATTGGGGTTATTGATTTCGTCTTCATCTGTAATCTCACGCATTAGCGAAGCCAAATCAACTTTACGATCTTCATCATCTTTAAAGACAGATAAAACCTGTTCTAAAGGACCTGCTTCTGTAAAAGGCTCGTCACCTTGTACATTTACTACAATATCAACATCGAGGCTAAATATAGCTTCAGCAATACGATCACTACCTGATTCATGTTCTTTGATACTCATAATCGCTTTACCACCATTCGAAACAATCTCATCAAAAATCAAATCCGAGTCGGTTACTACAAATACGTCATCAAACAATTTTGTGGCTACCGTTGCTTCGTAAGTTCTCAGAATTACAGTTTTACCGCCAAGATCCTGCATTAATTTAGCAGGAAAACGTGTTGAGGCATATCGCGCCGGAATTACAGCTATTATTTTCATTCTAATATTTTTTAATTTATTTTTTTCTTCGTGAATCTCTGCGAAAATCTTTGTGAAACTTGGTGTTATAATTTTTACCACAGAGATCCACAAAGGTTTTCACAAAGATTCGCAGAGTTTGTTACAAGATTTTTACTGAGGTCATACTTAACGAACCTGCCAGTAATTTATCATTAAACAAACTCAGTTCTTCTGATTTTTCTTTTAAGCCTAAAGTATACAACAAAGGTAAATAATGATCAGGAGTTGGAATCGCAACCTGAACGGCTTTGCTCATTTTTTCGAAATCAATCAGAGGCTGAAAATTTCCATCCAACAAATAATTATTTACAGTTTCTCTGGCTTCAATTGCCCAATCGAAACCGTAATTATCTTTGTCAAAATTCCTGAAATCTACCAAACGGAGATTGTGAACAATATTCCCGCTGCCAATAATCAGAACTCCTTTACGACGTAAAGATTGTAGTTTCTGAGCCAACTCAAAATGATATTGTCCTGATTTGGTATAATCAATACTCAACTGAATTACAGGAACATTAGCTTCTGGATATAAGTGTTTAATTACACTCCACGCGCCATGATCTAAACCCCAATGTTCGTCTAAATCTACATTTACAGGTTCTAATATTTTCTTAGTTTCAACAGCCAGTTCCGGACTTCCTTTCGCAGGATATTGCACATCAAATAATGCTTGCGGAAAACCTCCAAAATCATGGATTGTTCTGGGCATTTGCATCGAAGTAACTTTGGTTCCGTTGGTAAACCAATGTGCCGAAACACATAAAATAGCATTTGGCTGTGGTAATGTTTTAGCCAAATCGCGAAAACCCGCCACAAACTGATTTTCTTCAATTGCATTCATCGGACTGCCGTGTCCTAAAAATAAAACCGGCATTTTATCTGTATTCGAAAACGTAGACGAAATCGAATGTAAATCGTTTAGTGTTGTCATATTCAATTCTTATTCACTAACAATAGCACTATAATAAACACTATTAGTATGTTGCGTGTACGGATCTGTAATTTCTTATTTTCAGCGTATAATTTCAAGGCTAGTTCCTTATTCTCTTGATATTTCTGGTTGTTTTTTAAGGCTTTGTAGATTTTTGATTTATAATAAGCATTCTCAGCTATATCATTTCTTTGAGATTGCTTTTCAAAAGATTTTAAAGCATTTTTATAATCCTTAATCTGATAATATGTCACGCCCAATTGGTAATAATCATATAATCCTGCATCATAACTCTTTGTGTTCAATTGCTCTAGAAAAATTTTAATTGCCTTCTTTTTTTGATTTAAAACACTATAACAGACCCCTTTAACAATATTCAAATGATAATCGCCATTTATAGAATATCCAATATCGTAAGTTGCCAGACTATCTAATTTTTCAATATCCGCTATTGCTCCTTTATAATCTTTAAAAAACTGATAACGACACCATGCGCGATAAGGTAAATTTTGAACGTAATCTAAATCTACTGCTTTATCAATTAGTTTTTTCCAGGTCAAAAAATCACCGCTTTTCAAGTATGCTGTTGATTTTTCCCTATATGCGTAAGCAAAATTTGGTGAGATTTTTATTGCTTCATCAAAAATTTCTTGAAATTCTCTTTGAAATTGATAGTATTTATCAGCTTTTTCTGCAAGAATACAAGCTTTATATTGCAACGTATCTCCCGCGTACAAATAGGCATTACAATTGGGTTGTGCAAAAACTAAAAACGGAAAAAAGATTAGTATTATTTTTTTCAAGGCAAAATTTCTTTTAATTGTCCATTTTCTATTTTAAAAATCAAATATTGATAGTAATCAATCTTATTCCCTTTAATCTGTTTTCCTTTCCACCCTTTTAAACTTTTTGCTATTCTTAAAAGCTGTTCCGTAATTGATTTATCAAACTCCTTTGGGTTATAATCTTCATCCATCGCTATCAATCGAAATCGATCTGTTTGCCCTTTACAATTTACAATAAAATTTATTCGTATTAACCCCGTTTCATTGGGTATAATTTTGGATTTATATTCTTTAGAAAATTCATTCTCAACAGCTAATTTTTCTCCTTCATAATCAAAACCATTAGAATCATTAAAGTATTGGTAAATATGTTTATCAAAACACAATTCAAAATTTTCATTATCCAATTCCTTATTAAATTCAATATCCCCAACAAAATTCGGATATAAAGATTTTGCTTCTTTTTCCTGCGAAAAAACGAATAATGGAAATAAAAACAGGCATTTTAAAAATCTAATCATTTACTGTAATTTAGATTATAAATCGTTTAGTGTTGTCATTTTAAATAATTATAAACACGAATTTCACAGATTTTCACTAATGCTAAATCTTAAAAAATTAATTCGTGGTAATTCGTGACTCGAGCGATAGCGAACAGACGAAGTAAATTCGTGTTTATTCTTCAAAACTCTCGTCTTTAAATCCTATCAAATATAATTTATTTTTAGCACGTGTCATAGCGGTATAAAGCCATCTGATGTAATCACGATCGATTCCGTTTGGCAAGTAGGGTTGTTCTATAAAAACGGTGTTCCATTGTCCACCTTGCGATTTGTGACACGTAATGGCGTAGGAGAATTTTACTTGTAATCCGTTGAAATATTCGTTCTCTTTTACTTTCTGGAACTTCTTATATTTTGTTGTTTCGTTATCATAATCTTTCATCACCTCTTCGTACAAACGATTTGATTCTTCGTAGGTTAAAGATGGTGATTCACTTTTTATAGTATCTAATAACAAAACGGTTTCAAAAGGTTTCTGATCCGGATAATCCACCATTCTGATTTTTACTTTTGCAAAATTAAAACCGTATAATTCCTTGATTCCGAAGAGTTCTAAAACTTCAATAATATCTCCGTTGGCAATAAATCCGGCTTCATCGGTTTCTTTTAGCCAGAAATAATTATTCTTTACCACCATCAGAAAATCCCCAACTGAAAGTTCACTTTCTTTAAACAAAATCCTCGTTCTGATTTGTTCGTTGTACTGATTCGCCCTTTTATTCGAACGAACAATAAAAGCTGTATCCTCAATACTGTAATTACTGTAAGCAGAATTTATAGCATCCTGAATATCATAACCATCAGTAAGACGAATAATATCTTTAAATCTTTTTACATCAAATTTAAACTCGGTAATAAAAGTATCTTTTAGTAATTCACGCAGTTCTGTTGCATTGTATAAAATTCCTGAGCTTTCTTCCTGACGCATTACTTCGTCGAGTTCGATATGCTCGATTTCTTTGTCGTAATGCACGGCAAGAGTTTGCACATCAAGCGCAGGACTTATATCTAAATTTACCGGTGGCAGCTGCGCTGTATCTCCCAAAAGAATCATTTTGCAATTGGTTCCGGAATATACATACTGAATCAAATCATCCAGAAGTGATCCGTTATCATACAATTTCGAATCAGAATTGCTGTCTGAAATCATCGAAGCCTCGTCGACGATAAAAATGGTGTTTTTATGTTTGTTTACCTGCTTGGTAAAAGCCACGCCTCCACCAGCAGATTTTTTAGGAAAATAGATCTTTTTATGAATTGTAAACGCAGGCGTGTTCGAATAATTGGCAATCACTTTTGCCGCGCGACCTGTTGGTGCCAGCAAAACAAACTTTTTATTAATATCTCCCAGATTGTTTACGATTGTCGAGATCACGGTTGTTTTTCCCGTTCCTGCATATCCTTTCAATACAAAAATCGTTTCGTTATGCGTATCAGTTAGGAAAATAGCAATTTTCTGAAAAAAAATATCCTGTTTATAAGTAGGTGCAAAAGGAAATCGTTTTTGTAAAACGCCGTAAAAAAGTGATGAATTCATAGGGAAAAATTGAACTACAAAGAACGGGCTTTTAAATATCATTTCAATGTCAAATTCAAAAATCAATTGCAATGGCAAAAATCAATTACAATAGCAAAAATCAATTTCAATATCAATGTCGATTACAAACTTTTTTAACCACATAAGTAATTTAAGGAATTTAAGTTTCTGTTTTTTGTGCTAAATTAATATGAACTTATAAATCCCTTACATGGTAAAGAAAATTTAACCGTATTTTAAAATCCAATTAAAATTGTTTTTCGAAATTGCATTTGTAATTGTTCCTTTTTAATTTGTAAGTTTGTAATCGCCTTAAATTCTTTCTTGTAAAACAGGTAACGAATTGTAAATCAATATGTCATTGCAAAATACTAACATCACTTCAAAAAATTACAAAAAGCTTTCTATTCAGGTTTCACTGAACGGATTTTCATTTTGTTGTTTTGATACTTTAAATAATACGATTACAGCTTTTAACGAAATCAATTTTGATGCTACACAAAAACCATCAAAAATTGAGGAATTGTACAGCGCCGCTTTTAAAAAATATCCGGAACTAAAAGAAACTTACGACGAGATTTTAGTCATTCATAACAACAATCTTTCGACTTTTGTACCCACCGCTTTGTTTGACGAAAATTTCTTAGGAAGCTATTTGCAATACAACACAAAGGTTTTTGAAACCGACTTTTTTACTTTCGATCAAATTTCAAATTACGAGATGCATTCGGTTTATATTCCGTACATCAATATCAATAATTTTTTGATTGATACAGTTGGTTCGTTTGATTACAAACATGTTAACAGTATTTTGGTCGAGAAAATTCTTGAAAGTTCTAAGAACAACGACCAGAAAAAAATGGTAGTCAATTTCAATGCTAATCATTTTGAAGTTATTGTGGTTCAGAATCAGAAATTGTTATTATTCAATTCTTTTGAATACCAGACTCCGGAAGATTTTCTTTATTATATTCTTTTTACAGCCGAGCAATTGAGCTTAAATCCGGAAAGTTTCCCGCTTGAATTATTAGGCACCATACATCAAAACGATCCGTATTATGCGATTGCATACAAATACATTCGCCATATTTCGTTCTTGGATGTAAGTACATTACAAGAAAAAAACAGCTTTTCAACTGCACAAAATCAAAAACATTATATCTTATTTCAATCATGAGAATCATTTCAGGAAAATACAAAGGACGACGCATTTTTCCGCCAAAAAACCTTCCTGTAAGACCTACGACTGACATGAGTAAAGAAGCATTATTTAATGTTTTGAACAATCATTTTAGTTTTGAAGGCTTAAAGATTTTGGATTTATTTGCCGGAACAGGGAACATTAGTTACGAATTTGCTTCACGCGGAAGTGCTCCAATAACATCTGTTGATGGTGATTTTGGATGCGTAAAATTCATTAAACAAGTGTCATCAGAATATGATTTTGATATCGCTGCAACTAAAAGCGATGTCTATAAATTTTTGGACAATTGCAAAACCTCTTACGATATTATTTTTGCAGATCCTCCATACGGATTAGATCAGGCGGCGTTTGAAAAAATTGTTCTTACGGTTTTCGAAAGAGAATTATTAAACGAAGACGGAATGATGATTATCGAGCATTCTAAATACACCAAGATGGAACATTTAAGCAATTTCTCGTTCCAGAAAAGCTACGGCGGTTCGTTTTTTAGTTTCTTCGAATTACACTCAACCGATGATGAGGAAGAACTAACCATTAAATTGAATAAAGCTACAGAAGACGACGAAGGTTAATTTTCGTTTGAATATAAAAAGCTCAAATGGAGCGAAATTGAGATTTTAAAATACTTCCGATTTCGCTCCATTTTGCAATAATTTAAATTCTAAAACCACAGATTAAAAGATTAAAAAAAATCTGCAAAATCTGCGGGAAAAAATATTACGCACATTGCATTTTAATTCAGCCGGCCTGAGTTTCCTTCCATGCTTTTTCCTTTAAATTCGGTTTCTTTTACTTTCCCAAAAGAATATTTAATCGCAATTGAAATCTCATGCTCATCTATCAAATACCTAGCTTTTGAGTTGATATTATTAATGGTAAATACTTCTTCTTCATTAATCTTTTTAAATACATTATTAAAGTTCAGACTGCAATTCCAATTTTTAAAGAAAGTTTTCGAAACTGCCATGTCTACAATTGCCCTGGCATTTCTTTCAAAAACACCTTTGTTTTGTTTTGTAACTCCTCGAAAAGCAAGAACCGCCGTATATCCTTTTGGAAGTTTAAATTCGTTGTTTGAATAATAATACGCATAGGGTTTTGAAGACAGGAATATTGCCGAAGCATCTTCTATTTTCTCTGAAACAAAAACCAAAGAATTGGTTATAGTCCAGAATTTATACGTAAAAGGCAATTCGAAATCGAGAACAAATGCAGATTCCTTATCAAAATTCACGTCTTTAAAAGTCATGATATTCAAACCCTTATCAAAGAAAAAACTATTGTAAACCGGATCTGTATTTTGATAATAGGTTAGTTTAACCGATTTATCGTGATACTGAAATGTCGAAGAAATCTCGTTGACAATCGTAGGATCGAGATTAATATTTCTGGCATACAAAAAATACGGATTTATATAGGTTGTTCCCTGACTTAAAGACGAATAATTAGGTCTTGAAATACTCTTGGCATAATATACGCCAATACTTTTCGTGCTGTCTATTGCGACTGAAAACTGTGCTTTCGGAAAAAAATTAGTGTAGTTTTTATGGATCAAAGGCGCTAAATCGGTTTTGAATTTCCCGTTTACATTGGTGTTTTCTACTCTAAAACCAACTGAGAAATCGACTTTTTTAATCTTTCCGGAAAGCTGACTGTAACCTGCCAGATTTTGCTCTCTAAAATCATAATGACTTATTTCATTTTCACTATTCTCATAATACATTATATCCAAATCTGATTTTGAATCTGCGGAAGCGTACAATCCACCTATTTCAAATTTCATCTCGTTTTTAAACTTTTTCTCGACATCAATTTTTCCAGAAAAAACATTGACCTTAAATTTTTGATCCCGAAGTTGTCCCAACTCAAATTGACTATTATTATAATTATTTTCGACCTGACTCCACATTCCCTGATCGAAATTAGAGTACTGAAGTCCTGTAAAAACCTTCGTATCTATAGACTTTATTTTTTTAGAATAATTCAAGAATGAGTTTATAAAATTCTTTTTATTTTCATTATCACTATATGTCACAACGTTATTTATTACCTCTTTGTTTTTATTATCTGTAATCGTATTGATAGGAAAAAGATCTTTTTGAAGCCTGCTGTTCACACTAAACGAAAAATAATCATCTTCGTTTATTTTGTAAAACAAACTTCCGCCAAAAACAAATTGACGTTTTTCAGAATAAGCAGTTACATCATATTTAGAAGCAATTTCAGCATCGGGAATTTGATAATCAATGCTATGATTTTCCCAGGGTTGTAATTGATTGTAATTAAAGTTAGCTTTCCACTCGATTTTATTCTTTTTGAAACTGGTATTAAAACCAAAATAATTGCTGTACTTTTTCTTAAAAGAAGCAACTTCAGAAATCTCTGTTCTAAAACCGTCTTTTTTGCTAAACTTTCTTGTAATCAGGATTACAGAACGTCCTTCGGCCTCATATTTAGAAGATGGATTCTGGATGATTTCGATCGTTTTAATATCGGCCACAGCCAAAGCATTCAAATCGTTGATTCCAACTTTTTGATTGTCGATGTAGATTAAAGGATTTCCGCGACCAACAACCAAGATACTTTCTTTATCTGAACTTACCTGAACCGTTGGCAATTTTGCCAATAAATCAACCGTATTTGGGATCGAATTATAGATAGAATTAGCGACATCCACTTTTATATTTCCGTTTGTATTAGTGAAAGTTTTTTTGTTTTGAGAAACTACAACTTCATTAAGTTTATTCGAAATACTGTCTTTTGGCGTTTTATTTTGCGCATATCCAAATAAAGAAAGCAGGAAGAAAAACAAAATCAGGAAAATTTTCAAGGGCAAATAAAGGTTCATTTTTGGTTGGATTTAAGTTGTAATCCTGCAAAAGTGCTTCTAAAAAAAGGTTCCGTAGGTTAATTGAAGGTTAATGCGGAGTTAATGTGCTGATTGTCTCTCAAAAACATTATTTTTGAATTGGGAATAGCCCACGGATTTTACGGATGGAACGGATTTACACAGGGTATTTTTATAAATCTGCAAAGTCTTTAATCTGCGTGAAAAATAAAAGAATCCGTGTAAACCAGTTTAACCCGTGTCATCCGCGAGCCAAAACAAAAACAACTAATGAAACAAAGAATCAATTTACTAATAGCCTTTTCTGTCGTTGCTCTTATCGTATTATCAGCGGTACAATGCTATTTGGTAAAAACTACTTACGATTATAAAGTGGCGCAGTTTCATACCGAAATCAAGAATGAAATTGCTCAAATCTCTAATAATTATGGAGATATTGATTCGGTAATTGTTTCTAAAAAAGAGGCACTTTACAAACAATTATCAGAAAATTATATTCAGGGAAAAAACACCAAAATTGAGGTTAAAAAGTATATTCTCGAAAACGAATACAATGATGTTCTAACACAAAAGATTCAGAGTAAGTTTAAGAGAGATTTACCCAACCTGAAAATAGATTTTGCGATTGTACTCAACAAATTTGTACTGTATCAAAACGCCAAAAAAATCGATACTATTTTCTCTGAAAAGCCTTTTATTAAAAACAAATTATACGGAAATCTGTTATCTTTAAACAAAGCTTTTTTAGTTCGAAATTACGTTGGAACTTCTAGCGGAACTTTCGAAAATAAAGATTATAAGTTATTGACCGAGGATTCGATGTATGTGTCTGTAATCGACTGGGAAATGATTATTTTAAGACGAATGACTTTCGTTTTAATTCTGTCTTTGCTTTCTATAGCAACCCTTATCACGCTTTTTGTTATTGCTATAAAAGCATTAATCAAACAAAAAAAAGTAAATGAGATCAAAACTGATTTTATCAATAATATTACACACGAACTCAAAACTCCTTTGACTACTTTAGGCATTTCGACCAAAATATTAGAAAGAAAAGATATCCGGGATAATGACGAAAATTTTCATGCAATTGTCGACACGATTTCACGCCAGAACAATCGTTTACAAAATTTGATCGATCAGGTGATGGCAAATTCTTTGGCTGAAAACGGAATCGAATTGCAAAAAGAAAAAATAGAAACGGAAGATTTTCTGCTTTCTATTATACATGACTTTAAAATTACATTCCCAAAAATCAATCTTCAAACTGATTTTCAAACGCAGCAAACCATTTTAGTTTTAGATAAATTCCATCTGACAACCGCTTTTTTAAACGTTCTCGAAAATGCTGTAAAATATGGATCAAATAAGATTATTATAAAAACAAGAATGGTTCAAAATCAATTTTCTATTAGTATTGAAGATGACGGAATAGGAATTGAAAAGAACAAACAATCACTTCTATTCGAAAAATTCTATCGTGTAGAACAAGGAAATCTTCATAATACAAAAGGCTTAGGCTTAGGACTGTATTATGTCGATCAAATTATAAAAGCACATCAGGGCTCTGTGAGCGTGGTGAGCGATTTAGGAAAAGGAACTCAGTTTACTATATTATTAAAAGTTTAATTACCTTATTTTGAAAAGATTACTTTTAGCCGAAGACGATTTTGATTTTGCCGGAATTCTAAAAAAATATTTAGAATTGCACCACTTTGAAGTGATCTGGGCGCAAAATGGAGAAATAGCTTTGGACTATTTTAAAAACCAGGCTTTTGATATTTGCATTTTTGATGTCATGATGCCAAAATTGGACGGATTTTCATTGGCCGAAAAAATAATCACCATCAATCCTGAGATTCCATTTATTTTTCTAACCGCGAGAAAGTTAAAGGAAGACAAAATCATTGGATTAAAACTAGGTGCTGACGATTATATCATCAAACCTTTTGAAGTCGACGAACTCATTTTGCGTTTGAATAATATTCTAAAGAGAATCGAACAAAAGCGAAGTCTGAACGGAGATAATATCATCGAAATTGGTTCTTATATTTTTGATAATGAAAGATTAACCCTCAATAATAAAAATCACGTGCAGCAGCTCACAGAAATGGAAGCTTCTCTTATTGAGTATCTATATCTGAACCATAATCAATTATTAAAAAGAGACCAAATTTTAATGTCTGTCTGGAAAAAAGACGATTATTTTTCAGGACGAAGTATGGATGTTTTTATCAGCAGACTTAGAAAATATTTTAATTCAGATCCAAAAATAAAAATAGAAAGCACTCGAAATATTGGGTTAGAATTTAAAATAGAAAAACCTTGATCTCTCAAGGTTTTCTAATAGTATTAAAGAATTATTTTCCGATAACCCAACCTAAAGTAAAGTTAGTAACAGGGACAAATTCAGTATCATATTTGTCAAAATTTACTCCCGGTCCTAAATGCACCTCAAGATTGAATCGGCCTTTATAAGTACGTTGAAAACCCCAAAGTGCTGCCAGAGTAAACGATGGATCGTAATTACCGTATTTTTCGTTGGTATTTAATGATTCAAAGTTGTAATACGCAGATGCAGCTAAAAAGTTCCCTGAATTACGAGCAGTTCTTTTTCCCTTGGCAGCTCGTTTTTCAAGATTATAGTAATGACGAAACTGCTCGTTGATCATAGGAAAAACATACCAGCTTGTTCCATAATAACTACTATAACGATAACCAACTCCTAAAGTTACCTCAGAATACAGTGTGTTTTTAGCATCAAAACCATGCTCATAAACAAATGCGGGAAATAGCAAATTAACTTTAAATTGATTTTTAACTACCGAAACCGCGGCATCATCCTGCGCCTGAACAGCATTAATACAAAGAACTGCCAAAAGTAAAAACAGATAATTTTTCTTCATGTTTGATTTTTAAATTGTTGCATCAAAAATAAGATTAAAACAATACAAATGAATTAAAAATCAAAATATTTTCTTACAAATAAATAGATAGTGAAAATTCCAGCACGAAATAAACATACTGTAAATGATATAAGTTTTAGAACCAATTGTATAACTATTTAAACAACCTACGTAATACATTTGTAATGAAACATTTAAAAACCAAACATCATGAACCTAAAAAGATTTTTCGGAGGATTATTAACCATCCTCGGAATCGTTGGTTTGATTTATACTGCTGTTATATTTGCAGGTACTTCAGGCGAAACGCGAGACATTAAATCATTAATTATTTACGGTATACTAGGTATAGTGTTTTTTATGTCAGGAATTAGTTTAGTGCGCGCCACAAAAGACGAAGCTTAAACTTTTTTAAGACAATAAAACAATACTTATTTTTTCGTACAGCGGAGTTTTTACGCCATATTTCAAACCTTCTTCGACCACAAATTTTGTTAGCGAAGTTGCCTCTATTTTATTACCTGCCAAGTAATCCCTGTGCATAGATGAAGTCGCTTCTTTAGGCGATTTTTCTAGTTTTATAATAGTCTGGTTTACAATATCATCTGGTAGTTGTAAACCTTTGGCTTTGGCTACCAATTCAATTTCTTTAAGCAATTCGACATAAGCAGCTTTAGCATCAGGGTTGCTTAAAATCTGTCCAATATTCAGGTTCAAATAAGAAGTTACAGAAGCCAGAGCCGAAATAAAAATGAATTTCTCCCAAACGGTTTCTTCAATATTCTCTACCAGATAACTTTCGATTTTAGCTTTCTCAAAGATGCTTTGTAATTCATTCAATTTTGAAACCGAAGCCGTTTTAGATCCAAAAAACAACTTTTCATAAAAGCCAATTTTCCTGATTGTTCCAGGCGAAAAAATCATCGAAATAATATAAACACAACCTTGCAAAATATCATTTTCCGGAAATATCTTCTGAATACGTTCCGGCGCGTCTACTCCATTATATAGCGGAAGAATTACAGTTTCCTTACAAATACATTGTTGTAATGAAAGCAAACTTTCCTCGATATCATAGGTTTTGGTAGCACAAATTAGATAATCTAAAACTCCAATTTCCTCAGGATTATTCGAAACCAGTTTAGGATAAACCACAGTTTCTGAATCATCAGTAATGATCTTTAATCCGCTTTCTACGATTGCTTTTTGGGTTTCACCACGAGCGATAAAAATCACTTCGATTTCATCAGACTTATAATATGCTTTCGCTAAAAGTCCTCCAAAATAACCACCTACTCCACCGATTCCTAAAATTCCGATTCTTGTCATAAATTCCAATTTTAAATTTCAAATTCCAATACATTACGGAGCTGCTTACGTTCCTTCGAGTTCGCTCAGGATGACAAAAATGAGAATACAAATCTGTTTAAATCAGCGCTTTCGCGAAAGCGAATCTGTGCCATCAACGTGTCATTACGCAAAGCGATTCAATTCTAAGAATATTTTTTAGAGAATTATATTCGCGAAAAAAGAGTAGAGCGTTTCACAAATATATAAAAAATGCAGACCTATAAGCCGGATTCTGTCCCTGATAAATCAAGGCCTTATCATTTATCTAGATCATGTATTACTACATGACTCAAGCTACCTACCCTTCAACAACGGACGAGAAGCCCTTAAATGCTGATATACTTGGTATTTCACCGCATAGAGTTTA
>Ga0247810_10001306_pt1 | contig 16169 bp, 9 predicted proteins | sample UWRJL119311C1_FD_179918 | JGI IMG/M metagenome (GOLD analysis project Ga0247810, IMG submission 179918) | Plant litter microbial communities from Arlington Agricultural Research Station in Wisconsin, United States - UWRJ-L119-311C-1 | ecosystem: Environmental > Terrestrial > Plant litter >...
GTTTGGATTGAGCCATTTCATGGCCGTTTCTGTTGGTATACTTCTTCTTTTAGCGTAATCGATAACCTGGTCCTCTTTTATTTTACCAAGTCCAAAATATTTACTTTCAGGATTCCCAAAGTAATAACCGGACACGGAAGAGGCAGGCCACATCGCCATACTTTCTGTAAGCGTAACGCCTATAGCTTCTTCTACATTCAGCAATTTCCAAATGGTTGGTTTCTCCAAGTGATCGGGACAGGCAGGATAACCCGGTGCCGGGCGGATCCCTTTATATTCTTCTTCTATCAGGTCCTGTTTTTCCAAATTCTCATCCGACGCATAACCCCAGATTTCCTTCCTGACTTTTTCGTGCAGGTATTCTGCAAATGCTTCCGCAAGACGGTCGGACAAAGCTTTTACCATTATCGAATTATAATCATCCAGGTCTTTTTCAAATTCGGCTGCCCATTCATCAACACCAAAACCGGTGGTTACACAGAAAGCTCCCATATAGTCGGTCTTACCGGAATCTTTTGGCGCAATAAAGTCGGCCAGGGCCATATTAAATGCTCCTTTTGTCTTTTGGGACTGCTGGCGCAGGGTCAGGAATGTCTGCAGTTTCTTACCGCTCTCATCAGACAATTCGATATCATCATCGTTAATCTGATTCGCAGGGAAGATTCCGTAAATCCCTTTCGCGGTAAGCCTTTTCTCCTGTAAAATCTGCTGTAACATTGCCTTCGCATCCTTAAAAAGCGAGGTTGCCTCTTCGCCTACTACCTCATCGGTAAGTATAGCCGGATATTTACCAAACAATTCCCAAGTCCTAAAAAATGGAGTCCAGTCAATATAAGGCGCAATAGTATCGAGGTCGACTTCAATAGTCTGGGCACCTATAACGTTAGGTTTTACTGGTGTAAAATCATCCCAGTTTAGCTTTAACTTGTTAAGTCTTGCCTGCTCAATCGTCAGGAAGTTCTTATCACGGGAACGGCTTAGATAACCTTCGCGCAATTCATCGTATTCTTTACGTATGCCTGAAGTATACTCCAGGTTCGAGCTTTTATTCAATAAGTTACCCGCAACAGTTACGGCACGCGAAGCGTCATTGACATGTACTACAGTTTGCCTGTATTCCGGTGCTATCTTAACTGCTGTATGCGCACGGGAGGTAGTTGCACCACCTATCATGACCGGTATTTTTATATTGAGCTTATCAAGTTCTTTTGCGAGGTATACCATTTCATCCAATGAAGGAGTAATTAATCCACTAAGTCCTATAATATCAACGTTCTCTCTTACCGCGGCTTCAATAATCCTTTCAGGCGGTACCATTACCCCCAGATCGACTATTTCATAATTATTACAACCCAAAACAACGGCTACAATATTTTTACCGATATCGTGTACATCACCTTTTACGGTTGCCATTAATATTTTTCCTGCTCCTCCTGCTCCAGAGATTGGGGCTGAAAGTACGGCGGCTATCCTGTCCAATACTTTTTCTATATTCGCAAAGATTTCCTCATTTGTAAACCTGAGCACCCGATAACCTTCTGTTTTTAGCCATTTGGCTCTTTCTTCTTCAGTACCTTCATTTTCGGGTAACTGATGAATCAACCCGTCTATTTCTACAATCAGGTTTTCCTTCACACAAATAATGTCAGTGATGTAATCCCCTAAAATCTGCTGTTTTTCGAATTCGTAATCCTTTAGTTTTTCTGAAGACAGTGCCTTCCACAATATTGATTCTGATTCCGTAGACGGATTTCTGTATTCTTGTATATACTGCTCAATACTTGCATAAGTTGCCGGATTGGCAGTTCTCCAAAAGGCACTGCTTTTCACTCCTCCTTCAGGAAGTGGGGGACGCTTTTCAGCTTCTATAAATGGCAACAGGTAGGCTACCGCTTTTTTCATGACACGTGCCGACTTTACTACCTGAGGCAGAAACATCTTACCGCTGCCAAACAGGTCGCCAACCACGTTCATCCCATTCATCAGGTTGATCTCAATCACCTGTATCGGTTTGGCCGCAAGCTGTCTCGCTTCCTCTACATCTATTTCTATAAATTCATCGACACCTTTTACCAATGCATGTGTCAATCGTTCCTGTACAGGAAACGATCGCCATTCCTGTATTGCTTTTTCATTGACCTTAAAGTCACCTTTAAAGCTTTCTGCGAGATCCAGCAGTCGCTCTGTTGCATCATCCCTTCTGTCTAACAATACGTCTTCGACATGTTCCAATAAATCCTTCGGAATAGCATCGTATACTTCCAGCATTTCTGGATTTACGATACCCATTGTCATTCCGTTTTTTATCGCATGGTATAAAAATACGGAGTGCATCGCCTCCCTAACCTTGTCGTTTCCCCGGAAAGAGAATGAGACATTACTCACACCACCACTGATATGGGCATGTGGAAGATTCTCGCGAATCCATTTTGTTGCACGGAAAAAATCCAGTGCATTGAGCCTGTGCTCTTCCATTCCTGTTGCAACCGGAAATATGTTGGGGTCAAAGATGATATCTTCAGGTGGAAAGCCTACCTGGTCAACCAAAACATCATACGATCTCTTACAGATTTGAATACGCCTTTCGTATGTATCAGCCTGGCCGTCTTCATCAAAGGCCATTACAATTACTGCTGCACCGTATCTCTTTACAAGTTTGGCATGATGGATAAACTTCTCTTCACCTTCCTTTAGGGAAATGGAATTTACTATACTTTTACCCTGCGCTACTTTTAGTCCTGCTTCAATGATTTCCCATTTGGAACTGTCAATCATCAAAGGTACACGCGAGATATCGGGTTCGGAGGCGATCAGGTTTAGGAAGGTAGTCATTGCATGTACACCGTCAAGCATTCCCTCATCCATATTGATATCGATGATCTGGGCACCGCCTTCTACCTGGGTACGTGCAACGTCGAGTGCTTCCTCATAACGTTCTTCTTTTATAAGGCGTAAGAATTTTCTGGAACCGGTTACATTGGTCCTTTCACCAATGTTTACAAAGTTACTTTCAGGAGTAATTATCAGGGGTTCTAATCCTGATAGTTTTAAATGTTTTCTACAATCTGCGTCAGCCATTTCATTTTTTTAGTACTAATTATTTTTTAGATTTAGCAATATGGGATTTCAAAACCCCAACCACAAATCGCTATAAGGCGGCCTCAAGCAGCCTTGGTTTATAGTTCGTAGCAACTTCTGCTATCAGGCGGATATGTTCTGGGGTAGTCCCACAACAGCCGCCGATTATATTGATTAAATTATCGTCTAGGTATTCCTTAATCAATACCTGCATCTCTTCCGGTGTCTGGTCGTATTGCCCAAACGCGTTTGGGAGACCCGCATTTGGATGTGCAGATATATTCAATGAGGTATTTCTGGAAAGTCTTTTAAGGTAAGGCTTAAGTTGGTCGGCACCCAGTGCACAGTTAAAACCCACACTTAATAAAGGAATGTGTGAGATAGAAATGAGGAAAGCCTCAACGGTCTGTCCGGATAACGTACGTCCTGAAGCATCAGTGATCGTACCAGAAACCATAACAGGAATATCGAGTTTTCTTTCTTCTTTTACTTCTTCAATCGCAAACAGTGCTGCTTTGGCATTTAGCGTATCGAATATGGTTTCTACCAAAAGCAGATCGGAACCGCCATCAATAAGCGCTTCTACCTGTTGCTTATAGGCTATTCTTAAATCGTCAAAAGTTACGGCACGGTAACCTGGGTCATTTACATCGGGTGACATGCTTGCGGTCCTGTTTGTAGGACCTATAGAACCGGCTACGAATCTTGGCTTATCAGGATTGGCGGCAGTAAATTCATCTGCTACCTCACGTGCTATCCTCGCTGATTCATAATTCAATTCATAAACAAGTTCTTCAAGATGGTAATCAGCCATACCAATAGTGGTCCCGGAGAATGTATTGGTTTCTACTATATCAGCACCTGCGTCAAAGTATTTCCAGTGCACGTCGCGTATTGCAGCAGGCTGAGTAATTGAAAGCAAATCGTTATTGCCTTTTAGCGGATGCGGAAAATCTTTAAAACGCTCGCCACGGAAATCCTCTTCAGAGAAATTGTAACGCTGTAGCATGGTTCCCATTGCACCGTCGAGTACGAGAATGCGGTTTTGTATAGCTTCATGGATTTTTGACATAAAAAATTGTATAAACTTTAGTTTATATCGATGTCATCAGGAAGAGGGAGGGGGTAAAATACGGGTAAGTATTCTTGTGTTATCTATCCGTAAAACGGTAGAATGTAGCACCTTCTTTAAGTATAAAGGGTTGCTAAGGCTTCACCGGGTCTAATCCCTCGGCCTTTCGTGATAACGATCAATATGTAAATGAACACTGCAAAGTAAGTCAATAGAATTGAATTTTACAACAGCTATTAACAAAAATAATCTAAAACGTTATTGTATCTTCTTTAAAAGGAATGCTTGCCGTTTTACTAAAAACAGGATTGAGTATCGCTGCCAATTTCTCATATTCTATCAAGAATGCATCATGTCCGTGTATGGACTCTATTTCATGATAAAATACATCGCTTTTTTGCCCCTTGAGTAATTCATAGGTTTCTTTGTTCTCAGCGGGTACAAAAAGAAGGTCGGTATTAATCGCTATCAGGTGGATTGATGCCGTAGATTTTTTGACTGTATCGATAAACTCTTCATTGTCCTTGCATACCTCAATGGTCTTCAACAAGTGATTCATGAGTTTATAGGACTGTAAAAAGAACCTCTTTTCAAGTTTAGCACCATGGTGTAATAACCAGTCTTCGATATAATAACTATCGGTCAGCTGCTGGCGTTGAAACTTCATCTTTAAAGATTCGGGGGTACGGTATAATAACATGGCATGCAATCGTGCATCTGCAATAGGGTTGCCCGAATTATTCAGTATCCTGTCCTGTACCAGCACATTTGCAATTACCCAGTCAGTCGATTTCCAATCAGTAGCTACAGGGATCAGGTGTTCGACCCCATTCGGGCGCAGTGCAGCCATCGCCCAGGCAACTGCTCCTCCAAGGCTTCCTCCTAAAACGGCGAATACCTGGTCTATCTGTAATTGGTTGAGTCCCTGCCAAAAAATAGCAGCTATATCCCTAACGGTAAAATCCTTGTAATTTGGAATCAGGTTATCCTTTTCTCCATCATATCCGTTACCGGGAATATTAAAAGCAATTACTGTAAAATAATTGGTGTCTATTGTTTTGTTTTCTCCTATGAGTTCTTTCCACCAGCCTTTATGGCCGGTAACATGGGAATTTCCGGTAAGCGCATGGTTGACTACCACTACAGGAGCCTGGCCTATTTTGGGTCCGTATACCTGATAAGAAAGTGGTATCTGAAGTAAGCGATTGCCATTAGCTAGATTCCATTCCGGAACAGTTATTTTCTCTAAATTTCCCATAGTGTTATTTTACAAAAACTGTCTTTGACCAAGGCCAAAGACAGTTTTAAACAAACAAATAAACAAAAAACAAACAATTCTTTATATCATGAAACACATTATTTTTTTATCGGCGCTCTTAGACCGAACGGTTAATGGGGCGTATTAACCTGATTAGTACTCTATTTATTATACCCGATAAGGGTTTTACTATTCGCAAATACCGCTTTGATGCCGGCTTTAAATCCTCTATAACCTCAAGTACTACTGAAAGGCGGAACTGGCCAATCGGCTCTTTAAATAAAAAAGCCCTTCTGGATGGCTACCAAAAGGGCTTTATAGTTTGAACACTATAAAAAGATTAAATCTTTGGCTTTTGGCAATAGCAGGGTGGTGTGTATTTACACACCATACAACACATCATCATTTTTTTCGCTACTGTAATCATTATTTCTATTATTTTATTTCTTCACTCTTGCTTCTTGACTCTTGCTTCTCTAATCAATCCCTCAATTTAAACAGACCTCATAATCTCACTTTTTATAAAAATCTGAAGAGATTGAGGGATTTTTATTGGACCTGCTTTCCATAAAAAAAGCCCCCCGGTATCCGAGAGGCTTTTTGCTTATATTTTAAAAATTTAAAATCAGGCAATAGTGTTCTCTGCGGAATCTTCCGGCATCATACAACACATATTGCAAATTGTAAATTTCATTTTGTTACTTTTTGATTACACAAACTTCTGAACTATTTTCGAATTAAGCAATAGCAATCACAACTTTAACATTTGGATTTATTGCTAAAGCGTAAAATTATATTTGTCCGATCTATAAGAGATAACTTCTTTACACATCCATCGCATTTCTACATAGCTAACAGTTAGTCTTAAAAAAAACAAAGTATCTATTTTCAATTCAAAATCGTTTCATACCTTTGCGGTCGGAAATAGAGAGGAAAAATTTGACTGATTGCAACCTCATTAAAAAAATGCTAAAGCAGGATCCCTCCTTTAGCTATCTGCAGACTCTTCTTTTCCCTTAAAAAAAATAATTTACAAAAATAAATTTACAATTATGGCTTATTTATTTACGTCGGAATCAGTAAGTGAAGGACATCCTGACAAAATAGCTGATCAAATTTCAGATGCATTAATCGATAACTTTTTAGCATTTGATGTTGAGTCAAAAGTGGCCTGCGAAACTTTAGTAACTACAGGACAGGTTATACTGGCCGGTGAGGTAAAATCTAAAATCTATTTAGACGTTCAAAATATCGCACGTGAGGTAATCCGCAAAATCGGTTATACGAAAAGCGAATATATGTTTGAAGCCAATTCCTGTGGCGTTTTGTCTGCCATACACGAGCAATCCCAGGATATTAACCAAGGAGTTGACAGGGCGAACAAAGAAGATCAGGGAGCAGGAGATCAGGGAATGATGTTCGGTTATGCTACCAATGAGACTAAAGATTATATGCCATTGGCTTTGAATCTATCTCACAAACTACTACAGGAATTAGCTGCTTTACGCCGTGAAAATAACGAAATTACTTATTTGCGCCCTGACGCTAAGTCTCAGGTAACCTTGGAGTATGACGATAACAACAAACCGGTTCGTATAGACGCTATTGTAATCTCAACTCAACACGATGACTTCGATGAAGAGACCGCCATGCTTGCCAAGATAAAGAAAGATATAGTAGCGATATTGATTCCCAGAATCATTGCTAAATATCCTGAATATGCCCAATTTTTCAACGATGAGATCCAATACCATATCAACCCTACAGGGAAATTTGTTATCGGTGGGCCTCACGGCGATACAGGATTGACAGGAAGGAAAATCATTGTTGATACTTATGGAGGAAAAGGTGCCCATGGTGGTGGTGCTTTCTCTGGTAAAGATCCAAGCAAAGTAGATAGAAGCGCTGCATATGCGACACGTCATATCGCTAAAAACCTTGTTGCAGCAGGTGTTGCTGAAGAGATTCTGGTTCAGGTATCTTATGCTATCGGTGTTGCCCAGCCAATGGGTATTTACATCAATACATACGGAACTTCAACCTTAGGCTTGTCTGATGGTGAAATAGCTAAAAAAGTAGAGGCTATTTTTGATATGCGTCCTTACTTTATCGAGCAAAGACTAAAATTGAGAAATCCAATCTATAGTGAAACCGCTGCTTACGGACATATGGGAAGAACCCCAGAAACCGTTACCAAAACTTTCAAAGCTCCTAATGGTGAAGAGAAAACAGTTACTGTTGAATTGTTTACTTGGGAGAAACTTGATTTTGTTGACCAGGTAAAAGCTGCTTTTGGATTGTAATCTTAAGGCCCTTATAAAAATACAAAAGCCGTCCTGAAATTAAATTCGGGACGGCTTTTGCATTTAATGCAAAAGCCTACAAATTATACTTCATCGAAAAGATAATATATCTCGGCTGTACCACATATTGTGAAGTAGTAGTAGAAAACTGGTCAAAGCTATCGTCGTTCAATGAAGTCGTATTCAACAAATTTGTCGCCGCTACTTTATACTCCCATTTACTGTCTTTCGTTCTCTGATAAATAAGGCTCGCACTTAGGAATTCATATTTATTGCTGATTGTTCCTGCTGAATTATGATAATTGTAGAATTCATATTCTGACACAAAAGAAAAGCTTTTAAGAAAGAAATAATCGACCTTTACAAACGGCTTCTCTGTATAAAAAGTCGCATTGTTATTGTTGTTGAAATTGCTTGCAACACCATTGCTCAGGTTATTGTCATACTTATTGATCATTACATTATATCCAACTTCAATATTGGGAAGACGCTTGTAATTCGTAGCCGCCTTAACCGTATAATTCTGCACAAAACTTTCTGCCTGTGTCCTTACCGAAATAACATCTGCAACACCAGGGGTATCGTCTACCGTATCGGCAGGAGTAGTCACGTTTTGGATGTTATTGGATTTCGACCAGTTCAAACCTGCATTGACAGATGCCTTGTAATTGACCAGGAAAGAGCGGCCGTAATTCACATAGGCCGATACGGTCTGGTCAGGGAAATTAGAATTGTAAGGAGTTGAAAATCTATTCGTCTGTTCGTCAAAAAGCACATTGCTACGCACTGCATCCATCTTTCTGCTATAACTTAAATTCGCACTGATGTTCTCTGCATTAAACATATTAAACTTAAAATACCGCAACGAATGCATTTGTGAAGTAGCATTTTCCAGATAGCGGTTTCCTCTAAAAAGGCTACTATAACCAGAGAAGATATAGCCATCTATAAGCTGGTTGATATCTGTAAAATCATTCGTATAAGTAAATGTATAAGTCAGCGTTTCAGATTTTTTTATTTGATACAACGCATAGAAATCGGGTAATACCCTTGAAAAACGCTGCTTTGCATCCGTACCCAGCTGCCTATTATTCATAGAATATGTGTGTATGCTTACCCCCGGAGTAAATGTAAACTTTCCTGTCAGGATCTTGTAGTGCAATCCGACAAACGCATCGTTAAAATTATAGGTTACATTATTGTTCTGACTGGCTTCATTAAGGTCATTCTTTTCGCCATTGTCCAACATCTGGAAGATATGGGAATCAAAATTCTGGTGTGAATACGTATTCCCAAGCGTTACATTAATATTGCTCTTTGGCGTAACCATATAATAATAATCGAGTTTTGCATCTATCTTGTTGGTTTGCACGAAACGGGTCTGGCTCAAATCGTAACGCTGCTGATTGCCCTGTAACCCTAATTGCGGGAACGGATTTTGCCGCTGATTTGCATTATAGAACGGGTCTTCATCCTGGTATAAGTGCTGCATCTCAAAAGCAAATACGTTTTTATCACTTTGGGTATAATACATACTTGCATTCTGCTTTACTGAAGTTGGCGTCTGTTTTTTAGCTGTAAAGATATTCTCTTCAGAAGGATTGCTGGAAATGATCTGTCTGAACAGGTTATTATCTTCATCCTGTTTGGACAACTTCGCAATCACATCATAATCCCACTGGAATTTAGTTGTAGGCTTATAACTTGAGCTCAGCTTAAACAATCCAAGGCTGTTTTTCTGCAATGCAGACTGGTCTGTATTGGATCGGTCACCGGACTCTAAATAAGTTGTTTTCGACTTGGTTTCAAGTTCTGTTGTAGAAGAAGAAAGAATCACAAAACCGCTAAGTGTCCATGCTTTTGTCGGGCTATAAGAGAAATTAGTTGCACCGAAATCCGTCTTGATTTCTTTTGCCCTGTTATTCCTTAAAAGTGAAATCCCCAAATCATTTGAGGACACATTAAAACTACTGCCACCCTTACCCATTATATTTCGGAACCCGCCAGTAAACTTAAAATAGTCCTGTACCGTAAGCGGCAGCTCGCCTATATTATTAAAATTGGCAAGTATGTTGATACTGAATTCAGGGTTGTAATAAAACAGCTTGGGGTTGATGATATGCCGGTCTTCCTTATGTCCAACACCTATACCGGCTGTCATATCACCAAACCAGAAGTTCTTCTTACCTTCTTTTAGCTTGATGTTCATGGCAACACTCTCCTCGTTGTTTTCCAAGCCTTTCAGCGCGCCAATTTCATTATAATTGCGCAGTACCTGAACTTTATCAATCGCATCTGCGGGAATGTTCTTAACGCCGAGTTTCGTATCGCCGTCAAAGAAATCCTTGCCTTCAACCATCAGTTTGGTCACTTTTTTTCCTTCTACCTCAACTTCGCCATCTGCATTCACCTCTACTCCGGGAAGTTTCTTAAGGATATCCTCCAGTTTCCTTTCGGTTCCCGACTTAAACGAATCGGCATTATAGACTATCGTATCTCCTTTTATAGAAACCGGCATTTCACGTACTATTTCGACTTCATTGAGTTCTTCTCCGGCCTCAAGAGTCAGTATTTTGGTAACATTTTCAGTGGTAGTATTTATGGTAAGTTCAAGTGGCTTAAATCCGATATAACTCACTTTGATTGTGTAGGCTGTATTAGCGTTAAGCTTCAGTTGAAACTTTCCCTTATCGTTGGTGATACTATACGAATCCATTGCTTTCGTAGCCTGGTTAACTGCCATTACATTCGCCATTTCGAGTCCGACAGCCTTTGAATCCGTTATAAGACCTTCAAATTTAATACTTTGGGCTTTTACGGAAAAGCACATAATCAGGAAGCTAAAGAGAAATAGTATTTTTTGCATAATGCGCGTAAGATATTAAATTTATTGACAGGCTTAACGTTGGATTTCTATTGTAATATTCCCATCTGCATCTTTCATCTGGTTCATTTGTTTTTCCATCAAAACCTCGTATTCTTTTCTGTTTACTTTCTTTCCTTTTTTCGGCAATTTGATAACAACCTTATCTTTTGGGTTAACGATGATCTTGGAGCATAAAATGTGCGTTTTATCAGCATTGACCTCAAGGATAAGACCCGGCAATCCCCAATATTTATCAGGCCCGTGGCTAACCGGAATTTCTGGTGTGTACCATACGGTTACAGTCCTGTCTTTGGGCTCATCCATCACAAAGAATTGGGTTTTACCATTTTCCTGTTGCTTTTTCATATCTTCATAATCTGCCTTATCCTGTGCTGTAACGGCAATAACAGCGGTCGCTTTCTGACAGGTATAATCCCCTATTTTTTTGGTCTCGGGCTGCAGTTTCCAGTCCCAATCCGGCAACACATCACTCACCAAAAATTCCTTATCAAAGAAATCTTCTTCAGAAAGTAACGACTTATCTTTAACATTCTTATACAACTTTCCCGGTACGCCACTTGAAGTTACTACTGAAAAGCCTGAATCTGTAGAAGGGGCATCCAGTTTTTGTTCTTCAGCATATATGGATTCCGTTTTATTAAAATCCATCACAAACGTCTTTTCATTCATCTTGTCCAATTGTTCCTGCAATTTCTTGACCATTGCATCATCGCCGTCTTTACCATTTATTTTTATGCTACCGGCGTCCATTGTGGTTTTGGATTCATAAACTGCACGCCCAGTAAATTCCTGGGCAGTCATTATTTTTACAGAAAACAGCAATACAATAAATGTGATTTTTAATAATAGCTTTATCATTTGATTCGTTTTAAAGATTAATAGTCTACAAATTAAACCCGAACAGTTTGTATATTCAGTTAACCAATGTTAACGATTGTTAACGGTGTACAATAAAGAGTTTTAGTTGTTACTTTTGGAAAATGAAAGCGAGTAAGTACACCTATATTATTATTTTTATCACTATAACCATAGTGGCGACTATAGGGCTACAGACGTATTGGAACCTGAAGAATTATGAAGAGAACAAACGCAGTTTGATCAATGAGGTACAGATTGCGTTTGACAATAGTATAGAATACTATTATGTAGAGGATTCTAAAAACAACTTTTTGGCATTTATTGATGACAATAAGGATTCTGTATCGGGTGCAGGGCAATTGATTGATAAAATCCGACTGGATACTGTTTTTAAAAATATCCCCAGGAATAGAAAGCCAATCAATGCCAATATTGACATTAACGACAAAAAAGAAAGCACTACTTCCATAACGACTTCTGTAGAATATAAGGAGATGGGTACGTCAGCAAATCCTAAATATCCCAATGGGCTTTCAAGCACCACTTCATTTACTGACAGTACAAAGCTACAAACAAGAGTTGTAGTGGCATCAAGTTATCTGAAGCCCTCTGGAATTTCTTCGATTAAAGTTTTTAAAGGCAAAAAGTCACTCGACAGTATTTCTAAGATAAAGAGTATCGCCAACAAGATTATGATCTCGCTCGTAAAAGATTCTATCGAATTCAAAAAACTGTCTAGGGCATTCAACAAAGAACTAAAGCGTAAAAACATCAACGTTTCATATGCTATAGAGCATTATAAATCAGATAAGCTTTTTGATAAATCCCATGGACCAGTTAGTGAACCCTTATCTCTTCAAACCTATTCGAAGTCGACCTACCTTCCCGAAAGCCAAAAGCTAAAATTGTCGTTTTCCGACCCTACTGTATTGATCTTAAAGAGGAGCATGACTGAAATCATATTGTCATTATTGCTTTCACTTTCCATCATCGTCTGTCTGTTGTATCTTTTTACAACCATCAATCGCCAGAAAAAGATAGACGAGATCAAAAATGACCTGATCAGTAATATTACGCATGAATTTAAAACGCCAATCACGACAATCTCGACAGCGATTGAAGGTATCAAAAACTTTAACCAGACTAACGATACAGAGAAAACCAACCGCTACCTGAACATTTCATCCCAGCAGTTGAGCAAGCTAGGAATCATGGTAGAGAAACTGCTTGAAACCGCCTCACTGGATACTGACCAGCTTGTACTGAGAAGAGAAGCAGTCAATCTGGTTGAGCTTTTGAAGAGCAATATTGAAAAACACCAGCTGATCTGTCCCGAAAAGAAGATTATATTTACGACTAATCAGGATATACTGATTTTAAATGTAGACTTATTTCATTTTGAAAATGCCATTTCAAACCTGATAGACAATGCTGTCAAATACGGTGGAGATCTTATATCAATTACACTGAACGCACCTTATTCATTGCTTATATCAGATAATGGGACTGGTATTGACAAACATCATAGAGAGAAGATATTTGACCAATTCTACCGCATTCCAAAAGGAAATATACACGACATTAAAGGTTTTGGTATTGGACTGTATTATTCACGGAAAATAATACAGAAACATGGTGGCAAATTAGAGTTGATGCCCGATACCAAAACAACCGTATTTAAAGTAAGCCTACCCCATGAACGATAAGATTAAAATACTATTAGCGGAAGACGAACCGGCTTTGGCCCTCATTATAAAAGAAAGCCTTGAGACCCGAAACTTTGAGGTGGTGTTATGTAAAGACGGGGAAGAAGCTTTTACTGCCTATGAGAAAGAGAAACCCGAACTATTGGTACTCGATGTGATGATGCCTAAAAAAGATGGTTTTACTGTCGCAAAGGATATTCGGAAACTAGACCGAAAAACCCCAATTATCTTCCTGACAGCCAAGTCACAGACACAGGATGTAGTTGAAGGATTCCAGCTCGGCGGCAATGACTACCTTAAAAAACCGTTTAGCATGGAAGAATTGATTGTAAGGATCCATTCCATATTAGGGCGAATCACATCGTCTAAAAATGAGGAAAACATAGGTATAGGCACCTATACGTTTAATCTTACGAAGCAGACACTAAACCATTCTGATACGTTGATTAACCTGACCCACAGGGAAGCCTCATTGTTACATTTATTGGTAGAAAATAAAAACGAATTATTGGATCGATCTGTAGTATTAAAGAAAATATGGGGAGACGACGATTTCTTTAACGGCCGAAGTATGGACGTATTTATCACCAAACTGCGTAAAAAACTAAGCCTTGACCAGAACATCCATATACTGAATGTTCGCGGCCAAGGCTATAAATTGATTTTTTAATTTGTGCTATTGTCTTCTGGGCCCGTCATTACCCATACCACGCATACTTCTCATTTCCTCCATTTTCTTAACTACAGTTTCATCATATTCCTTTTGAGAAACAACCTTGCCATTTTTAGGAGCTTTGATCTCTACTTTCTCCTTGGCGTTCATAATGACTTTAGAGCACAGTATTGTAGTACGCCCATCGTTGACTTCAAGGATAAGTCCAGGTAATCCCCAATAGTTTTCTGGTCCTTGGTTTACAGGGATTTCAGGTGTATACCAGGCAGTAACCGTTACTTCCTTGGGTACTTCCAGATCTTTTAAGAAATTCGTTTTTTTGTCATCCTCCTTTTTGACTTCGCCTTTTTTGGCACCATCCTTTCCATCATCATTTCTACGCCTTAAATTTCTTAAATCAGATAGACCTACAGGTTTTACTGCTGTAGCTTTATAACAGGTATATCCGCCTATCTGGCGGGTTTCGGATTCCATTTTCCAGTTCAACACAGCCAGCGAGTCCTTTACAAGGAATTGTTTACCCATGAAGTCCTTATCTACGGTATAGGTTTTCTCTTTTACATTTTTATAAGTGGTACCTCCGCCTCCAGTAAAAGAAGACATCATCCTTCCCATCCTGCCATCTCCCTGTGTCGTTGGCGCATCCAGTTTTTCCTCTTCTTTATAAATAGAAGCTGTTTTATCAAAATTCAATACATAGGTTTTCTCAAGCATTTTTTTTACGCGCTCTTCAATCATCTTTTGCATATCAGGAGTCATCTCTTTTCCTGCACTTCGGAGGTTGGCTCCCATATCCCCAAGGCTTGTCTTAGATTCATAAACTGCCACGCCCTGAAAATCTTTCTGCGCCTGCATTTGTAATGCGGCTATTAATAAAAATATCGAGAGAATTATTCTTTTCATCACTACTGTTTTTTGTGAAAGTAAAAATAAGACGATAGTTACTTATATTGTTATAGAGACTGTTAAATAAAACTTATATCTTCTAATAAAAAGCGATCACAGTATAGGCGACCTTATCAATACTTTTTGTAATTTGCAGTAGATATGAAAAAACTGATAGTGTTGCTTTTTACGGCTTGCTGTTTCGTCTGTACGGCACAGGAAAGCAAACTCTTTGCTGTTAAGATCAATACTGTTACTGTTGACTGTGACCGTTTTGTTGGTTATGATGCGTTTGGTTTTTTATACTTTATAAAAGATGATGTTTTCCACAAGGTCAAGGACGGAATCTCACTGGAATACAAAAACCAGTCCTTGGGGAAGATTTCGAGGGTCGACTTACAAAACCCGCTGAAAATTGTATTGTTCTATGAAAACTTCAATACCCTTGTAGCCTTAGACAACCAGCTTAACGAAACCCAAAAGGTCAGTTTCTCTGATAACCGCGATCCAATAGTTGCAGCAGCTGCAGGCCTTGCCTCACAGAACCGTTTTTGGATTTACAATAGCCTGACACAACAGATTGGATTATTTGATTATTTAAACAATAGTTTTAAGGCTATTACCCCTCCATTTTCTGAAAACATCAAATATTACGAAACCGACTTCAATTATTTTCAATGGATAGATGAGAAATTGAACCGATATGCTTGTGATGCATTTGGCAAAATAACAAGTTATGGAAAAACGGTCGCTTTTAACCATATACAATTGCCTTCTACAGATAAAGTGCTATTTTCAAACGAAGGGCAATTACATCTGTATGACTATAAAAAGGACAAAAAATACACCATAGAAAATATCGATAAAAGCTATCAAAGTTTTTTCTGCAAAGACCAAATTTTATCTATTTTTACCAATCAGCAAATTACAAATTATAAAATCATAACACCATAATGCACATAGCAGTAGCAGGAAACATAGGCGCCGGAAAAACTACCTTAACCCGTTTATTGGCGAAACAATTTAAATGGGAACCCCATTATGAGGATGTAGTTGACAATCCTTACCTCGATGATTTTTACCATCAGATGGAACGCTGGTCGTTTAATCTTCAGATTTATTTCCTGAATAGCCGTTTCAGGCAGGTGTTACAGATACGTGAAAGCGGAAAAAAAATTATACAGGACAGGACCATCTATGAGGATGCGCATATCTTTGCTCCTAACCTCCATGCGATGGGGCTGATGACGAATAGGGACTTTCTTAACTACACTTCACTTTTTGAATTAATGGAGTCGCTGGTTAAGCCTCCGGATCTGTTGATTTACCTCCGTAGTTCTATTCCGAACCTTGTGGGGCAAATCCACAAACGCGGACGTGAATATGAAAATTCTATTTCCATAGACTACCTGAGCCGTCTTAATGAAAGGTATGAAGCTTGGATACAGA
>Ga0247810_10001309_pt1 | contig 16131 bp, 10 predicted proteins | sample UWRJL119311C1_FD_179918 | JGI IMG/M metagenome (GOLD analysis project Ga0247810, IMG submission 179918) | Plant litter microbial communities from Arlington Agricultural Research Station in Wisconsin, United States - UWRJ-L119-311C-1 | ecosystem: Environmental > Terrestrial > Plant litter >...
GGGAGAAGACGGACAGGTTTCGCTGAAAGGCAGACCCAATGTTTTAGTGATGCTGAACGGCAAATCCACCTACCTGTCACCAAAAGAACTGAGCACCTTGCTCAAAGGAACCAACTCTGCCTCCATTGCTAAAATAGAGATTATGAGCAACCCCTCAGCAAAATATGATGCATCAGGCAACGGGGGGATCATTAACATCCAGTTGAAGAAAAGCATGGCCACTGGCTTTAATGGAACGGTAACGCTGAACGCCGGCCGGAGCAGGAATTCGCGTTATGGCAGCGGTATTAACCTTAACTATAGAAGTGACAAGCTAAACCTCTATGGGAGTTACGACTATGCGTATCGCGGTGAAACAGAATACCTGGATTTTGTACGCCGTTTTTATGATTCTGGTATCGCTGCCGGGCAAGCGGACAGGACTTCTAACCAGCATACAGCAACTAACGAACCGCTGCATACCAATAATTTCAGGATCGGCCTTGATTATGAAATTGACCCCCGAAATTCTATTGGTTTCCTGCTTAACGGAAATGTAGGCCGCTATACGCACGATAGCCAGACTGGCAATGAGCTCAGCAATACCGCGGGGCAGCTGCTGAGCAGTATGGCTACTACTAATTATGATGAGCAGAATTGGAAAAACCTCACCTACAACATGAATTACCGCCGTAAATTTAAAAAGGAAGGCAGGGAGTTATCTGCTGATGCAGATTTTGCCAGTAATAGTTTTACCTCAAGGCTTAACCTCAATACCGTAACGCTTGCCGCATCGGCAGGACAAAGCAGCACAGACATTACACGGAGAGGTTATGTCCCGGCGGTAACAGACGTGTACCTTGCAAAGGTTGACTATACAGATCCCCTGTCTAAAACCCTCAAATTTGAGACAGGTTTAAAGAGCAGTTATACTACTTCTGATAATAACCTGCGGTACGACCTTTTAACCAATGGCGAGTGGGTATATGACGCTACAGGCAGTAATCATTTTACCTACAAAGAGCAGATCCATGCCGGTTATGTGAATTTTAACAAAGAATTTAAAGGTTTCAGTATTCAGGCCGGCCTTCGGGGAGAATACACGCTCACTGAAGGGCATCAGGTTACTACAGATTCTCTGATCAGACGCAGTTATTTCCAGCTGTTCCCAAGTGTATTTTTAAACAAGCCATTAGGTGTTAGCCACCAATTACAACTCGCTTACAGCCGCCGTATCGAACGGCCGGATTATGGAAACCTTAATCCTTTCCGTGTATTCCGCGATCCTTTGCTGTTTTATCAGGGGAATCCGTTCCTGAAACCGGAGCTGGTCAATACATTTCAACTGAGCCATAGCTTTAAAGGAAAATATACCACCGCATTAAGTTATAACCAGACTCGTGATGTGATGACCTGGGTAAACGGACAAATAGATTCCTTAAATACCACTTTTGAGATGCCGCAAAACTTAAACAAATTGGTGAATTACGGAATCAGTTTTACCGCTTCTACTTCCTTTTTTGATTGGTGGACGGCTACACATTTCGCCAATCTCTATAGAAACGAATATACAGGAACCGTAGAGAGCGGGGCTTTTAATAATAAAACCACAAGTTATAGCTTTAATTCGCAGCACACCTTTAAAGCTGGTAAAGGATATACGATAGAACTGAGCAGTCTGTATTACTCAGGTTCAGTTTATGGTATTGCGCGCTACAAAGGGAATTACATGATCTCTGCAGGGGCGCAAAAATCTGTTCTTAAAGATAAAGGGAACCTCAAACTGACAGTCAACGACATCTTCCAAAGTAACCGTTATCAGGAATCTACGCTATTCCAAAATATAGATATGAATACGGATAAGCGTCCTGACAACCGCAGGGTGATGTTATCATTCTCGTATCGTTTTGGTAACCAGAATATCCAGAAAAAAGAAAGGAAAACCGGGAGTGAAGAAATTTCAAACAGAGTTAAAGGCGGGGGTTAAAACCCGGCTTTGACTCAAATGACAGCTGTTGAACACGACAGCCAACAAAATGACGCAGCATCAGAAAGTTCTGCTCAATGCTATAAAAATCCTTAATATTGTCTCCACGACTGTTTATTGATACTATTAAGCGAATTATATATATGAACTGGAATAAATTACTTTCCGCAAAAAGATGGGGAAGTCCGACTATTCAAAATCAGGATCAGGACCAGGAAACGGCGAGATCACAATTTCAGCGCGACTACGACCGGTTAATTTTCTCATCCCCTTTCAGAAGGCTGCAAAATAAAACACAGGTGTTTCCATTGCCAGGCAGTGTTTTTGTACATAACAGGTTAACGCATACCCTGGAAGTAGCCAGTGTCGGGCGCTCCCTCGGCCGGATTTTCTATAACCAGTTTAAAAAAGATAACCCTAACCTGGATGATGAATTCCCATTAATAAGTGAGGTTGGTAATATCATTGCTTCGGCTTGTCTGGCACATGATCTGGGTAATCCCGCATTCGGCCATTCGGGTGAAGCCGCTATCTCCAGGTATTTTACTGATGGAGACGGCCAGTCTTATCAGAAAGATGTCACTGAAGCGCAATGGCGCGATCTAATTAGCTTTGAATGTAATGCAAATGCGATCAGGATATTAACTCATCCCTTTAAAGGTAAAGGTCATGGTGCTTTTGCACTTACCTATTCTACACTGGCGGCCATTGGCAAATATCCCTGTGCATCGATCGCGGGCGGTGTTAAAGATGTGCTCCACCGGAAGAAGTACGGATTCTTTCAATCTGAGCAGGAAACATACAGGACTATTGCAGAGGAATTGGGCATTGAAAAAGAAAATGACTCACCACTGGTGTACAAAAGGCATCCGCTTACCTTTCTGGTAGAAGCCGCCGATGATATCTGCTATAATATTATTGATTTGGAAGATGCCCACCGTTTAAAAATCCTCAGCTTTAGCGAAGTGAGGGAGTTACTGCTGCCTTTGTGTAATGATCCGAATATTGATGCGCGGTTTGAACGCGAAAAGTATGATGATGATGCCAAGGTGAGCTTGATGAGGGCGAAAGCGATCAATACATTGATTTGGGAATGTTCCAATACCTTTTACCGGAACCAGCAGGTAATTCTGGATGGAAATTACAATAAAAGCCTGACGGATGATATGCCGGCGCAATATCTTCCTGCCTGGAAAAACATTGAGAAGATTTCCATTCAAAAGATTTACAATTCCTCTTCAGTGATACAAAAAGAAGTAGCCGGTTATAAAGTAATGGCCGGCCTGTTAGAAGAATTTGTACCGGCCTTATTACACAATGATACCCACTACTATAAAAAACTGGTACAGCTGATACCGCAGCAATTTCATACAGAAAACACGGATACCTATTCCAAAATTTTAAGTGTACTTGATTTTGTATCGGGTATGACGGATTTGTATGCTGTAGAAATGTACAGTAAAATTAAAGGTATTTCTTTTCCATCACTGAATTAAGAAGCTATGATTGCCTCGTCTCTATTACCTTTTTCGGTTTTTAAACATTTTCAGAGATTCGCCTGAATTTCATTTTAAATAATTAATTTGGGTAATGATCTGATGCAGACGGATATATTAACCTCATAGATATTACAGTAATTATGAACAGCATTGCATGGAGCAAATCAGAATTTTCTGCAGCAGCAACGGAAGAACTGCTGGAGACTTTAAAAACCCGTTTTGAAAAACATATGAACAGGCATCAGGGGCTTGAGTGGCTCAAAATAAAAAGTAAATTAGCTGCAAATGCTGACAAACTATGGTCTCTTTATCAAATGGAAACAACAGGGGGCGAACCTGATGTTCTCAGTTATGATGCGAACACAGACCTGTACACGTTTTACGACTGTTCCCCTGAGAGCCCGGTTGGACGCAGAAGTGTGTGTTATGATCGTGAGGGACTGGAATCAAGGAAAGAACACCGCCCCGAGAATAATGCTATGGATATGGCTTCTGCTATGGGTATCGAAATCTTATCAGAAACACAGTATCGCGAATTACAGCAATTCGGGAAGTTTGATAGGAAAACATCAAGCTGGATACAGACACCAGCCGACATCAGAAAACTGGGAGGTGCACTATTCGCTGATTTCCGTTATGATAATGTCTTTGTTTATCACAATGGCGCACAATCCTATTATGCGGCAAGGGCATTTAGAGGGGTATTAACGGTTTGATTGTATTTTACAATACCAGCATTTTTTTCCGATCGCGGTGTTGAGAAGGAGTAATTTGCATAAACTTTTAAAAAACCTGGTAAAATAAGATGGGGATTCAAAGTCGAACAGATACCCGATCTCTGCGATACTTAATTGTTTTTAGTCTTTTCTATTTCTGATTTCAGCCTTGCGTTTACATCTATTTTAGATCGCATGAAGACAAAAATTGTTGTTCCATACTCTCTGGCCAGTGGATGATTAACCTTATCAGCGATCAGCGACTGCTTAAAAAAAGGACTGGTTTTTTCAAACTCATCATGGCTGCCATTAAATTCTTTGACCCTGATCAAATTGATAGTTCTCTTATTGAGATCAAACCAATTGATATAATCGGCATTAAACGAAACAGCTCTGATCTTTTTATTCTTAGCATAATAGTTGATTGCGCCAGCCTGCCCGTAATTGTCGCACAGGATTAGGGTCGGCTCATTTTCAGGCAATTTGTTATAAATTGCTTCTACTTTAGTGGCTAATTCTTTCCAGGCCAGCATATCCGCAAAATCCTGCGGAAGCGTATGATCTTTTCCATCTTCCCAGCGAAGTAAACCAAGTTTTTGATATACGGCTCTCCTTTTGATAATATGATCAGGGCTTTCAATAGAATAAAAAACATTAAATAAGAGCACATAAAATACAACAGGAATGACCAGCAGGATCGGTTGCAGATATCTTTTCCATCCTGTACGGAGCAGGTTGCCAAGAAAAACAGACCCAAAAGAGATATAGATGGGATAAAGTCCGATTGCATAATAACCCTTTGCTCTCAAACAGACAAAAATTACCAGCGTAATTATAAATGTCCAGAAGAAAAACCTGTATGTTTTAAACGGCTCATAAAATAACAAGGCATAAAGTGATGCGATAATCACAGGAAGTGCAGCTACGAAATAAAAAACTTGTTCTTTAAGAAAACCCAATCTGCTGACATTTACCAATTGTGTATCATGCAGTTCTTTCATATGATGAAAAACGGGAAAGCCATTACTGTATTGCCAGTAGAGATTTGGCGAAATCAGCAATAAGCAACAGAGAACAGACAGGTAAAGTCTTTTTTGACTAAATATTTTCCGTTGATCGGTTAACATGATTGCGGGCATCATTCCCATGAATAAGAATACGATGTTGTATTTGTTCAGAAAGCCGATTGCGAATACAATGGAAGTTATAATAAGCCATTTTTTATGTTCGCTATGGAAGTATTTGACCAGGAAAAAGCAAACCGCTGTCCAGCATAAAACATCTAATGAATTGGGCTGAAAGAATAAGTTTAACCTCAGTAAAGCCGAAAGTAATATAGCTGTTGCCCCCAAAACGAGGGCATACAGATTGCCTTTCAGTTCTTCAATAGTTTTCCAGACAACCAGCAAGGTCATTGCCCCAAAAAACGCGGGGAAAAATTTGACCCAAAATATAGAGTTTCCAAAAAGCCTGATCAGAAAAGCTATCCATGATGTAACAGGTGGTATTGAAGTAAAGCCCCATGCCAGATGGTTGGCCTGGTCCAGATGTAAATATTCATCACGTTGCAAATCATAATGTGTATTGATCAACAAATATTGCAATAGAAACTTGACCAGGATAAATGCGAACAATATGATGTTTCTTTTCGTCTGCAGTTCAGTTTCTTTCTCAGCTATCATGTATCTGTTTTATGGTAAACTATCAATAGTCATTAGAGATGATGTCTCCGATAATGTTACAGTTAGCATTGCAGGATGAAAAATCGGAATGCCCGAACAAAATACACAAAACTGCACTGAAATGCTCTGCTTTTAATTTATCCGCTTTCTGTCAATTCTGCCATAAACTGTTTTGTTCTTGTAAAGATAAAAACCTACATTAGAATAATCATCCAGGTATAAATCATTCTCAACCAAATAACTATGGCCGAAAACACATATGACGCAATTGTCATAGGATCTGGTATCAGCGGAGGCTGGGCAGCAAAGGAATTGACCGGTAAAGGTTTAAAAACACTGATGCTGGAAAGAGGCAGAAATTACGAGCACATTAAGGATTACAAATACGGCACAAAACAACCCTGGGAATTTGAACACAGGGGCAGTACCACCATTGAGCAGCAGCAAAAATATCCTGTGATCCATCGTGGATGGGCTGCTAATGAAGCGGTAATGGACTGCTGGACAAATGAACAGGATAGTCCGTACACAGAAATAAAACCTTTTACGTGGTGGCGAAGTTACCAGTTAGGTGGCCGCTCTACTTTATGGGGAAGACAAAGTTATCGCTGGAGTGATTTTGATTTTGAAGCGAATGCCAAAGAAGGCTGGGCAATTGACTGGCCGATCAGGTATAAAGATATTTCTCCCTGGTATGATTATGTAGAGAAATTTGCGGGGATTAGCGGTGCTAAAGACGGGCTTCCGCATTTACCGGATGGTCAATTCCTCCCTCCTGTAAGTTTGAATATCGTAGAAAAAGATATTGCTGAGCGCTTAAAAAAACATTATAAAAACCAGCGGCACCTGATTAATGGCAGGGTAGCCAATTTAACTGCAGCTATTCCTGGCCGTACAAAATGCCAGTTTAGGGACCGGTGCTGGGAAGGCTGTCCGTTCGGCGGGTACTTTAGCACGCAGTCATCCACCTTGCCTGCTGCAGTAGCTACAGGGAACCTGACAGTAAGGCCCTGGAGCATAGTTACCCGTATCATTTATGATAAAGATAAAAAACGGGCCACCGGAGTCGAGATTTTAGATGCACAAACCAACCAGACTTATACTTACCATGCAAAGATTATTTTTGTAAATGCCTCCAGTTTAAATTCTGCCTGGGTATTGATGAACTCCGCAACGGATATATGGGAAGGTGGTCTGGGCAGCAGCAGCGGAGAGCTTGGCCATAACATTATGGACCACCATTATAATCTCGGTGCTTCCGGCAGTATTGAGGGTTTCGACGATCACTTTATTTACGGAAGAAGGCCTACAGGCTTTTACATTCCCCGGTTCAGCAATCTTTATGGGGATAAGCGGGAATTTACACGGGGCTTTGGATATCAGGGAGGTGCCAGCAGGGATTCATGGAGCAGGGAAATAGCTGAATTGAATATTGGCGGTGATTTTAAAGACGCACTGACTAACCCGGGCAGCTGGAATATTGGGATGACCGGCTTTGGCGAAATCCTTCCCTATCATGAAAACAAGATTACGCTGGACCTGCAAAAAAAGGATAAATGGGGATTACCTGTTTTAGCTATGGACGCAGAACTTAAAGACAACGAAAAGAAAATGCGTATTGCAATTACTATGGAAGCTGCCAATATGCTGGATGTGGCCGGTGTGAAAAATGTAAATACCTGGGATAGTGGTCATGCAATGGGGCATGGTATCCATGAGATGGGTACTGCGCGTATGGGCCTAGACCCAAAAACGTCGGTGCTCAATCAGCACAACCAGGTTTGGGATGCGTTAAATGTTTTTGTTACTGATGGCGCCTGCATGACCTCCTCTGCTTGTGTCAATCCATCTTTAACCTATATGGCGCTTACGGCAAGGGCATGTGATTTCGCTTATAATGAACTGAAAAAGGGTAATCTTTAATTATAGCATATGGACAGGAGAACCGCAATATCAAGAGTTGCTTTTATACTGGGAGGCACGATTATAGGTGCTGATTTATTTATCAGTGGTTGTACGGGCGACCACACCATTGATGCCCAAAACATACTGACTGATGCTCAAATTAGTTATTTAAATGAGGTTGGAGAAACAATCCTTCCAAAAACAGCGGCATCTGAAGGTGCTAAAGCTGCTAATGTAGGTCAGTTTATGAAAACGATGGTCAGGGATTGTTACACCACTGAAAATCAGCATATATTTTTCACTGGATTAACGGATTTCGAGGGCCTTTGCAAAAAGACCTACGGCAAAGGTTTTTTGAACTGCAGCCCTATAGAAAAAAAAGAATTCCTGATTACGCTGGATGCAAAAGTTAAGGAAGACAAAAAACGGGACGATTTATTACAGCAAACAGAGGCGGAAAAAGAGAAAACCTCACAGGCAAGCGGAAAGCCCAATTACATAAAAAAAACACCTCCGGTTCCCTATTTTACAATGATCAGGCAACTCACCCTATTAGGGTATTTTACATCAGAAATTGGCTACAAAAGTATAGGTTATGTACCGGTACCGGGTCGGTATGATGGTGATGTGACCAAAATCTGAATTCGTAACCGTAATCAGAAATTTTTGTAATTGCCGGAAGAATATTACGAGTTAATGATTAGCTTTGCGCCCAATGTTAAATCGGGTGATTGTATTTATTTTACTTGCCTGCGTGATCAGCACTTACTTTTCGCGGGATTTCGCCGTGGCCAGCTTTGAGCTGAACCAAAAATACATTGCAGAAAAACTTTGCGAAAATAAGGATAAACCCTGGATGCACTGCAACGGGCGCTGCTACCTGATGAATAAAGTTAAACAAGCGGAAGAAAACGAAAAAAAACAAGCCAACAAAGATCTGCGCACAAACCTGCAGTTTACCTGGTGCATCAACTTTTCCAGTCAATTGGAAAAATCTTATATAAAGGATTCAATTTCACAATGCTTTACAATCCATTATAGCTATAATTACACCAATCAGTACAATACTTCTATATTCAGACCACCAAAGTCGGCCGTAACAGCTTAGTCAGTATTATTCTACTGCACCCCTATTCTTCTTATTTTATTGATCACGATTACATCAGCTACGTATAGCAAAACTGTAATCAATTTTGGGTATATGCATATAAATTACCACCCGTTACGAAAATTAACCGGGCAACTACACCTGTGGCTTGGAATGGCTTCTGGTTTGGTGATTGTCATTTTGGGAGTTACCGGCTGCATCTATACTTTTATAGATGAAATCAGGCCCGTTGTGTACCATGACCGGATTTTTATTACCCCACCTGCAGCCCATATTAAAATGCTGCCTATTCAGGATTTGAAACTTAAAGCCCAAAAGGCACTCGGAAAAAAAGTGCCTTTAATGGACATTGAGATATTCACTGACCGGAATCATACGATGGTATTCCGTTACAGAAGCAGAAATGACAATGCCAATTTATATACAGATTATTTTATCAGTTATGATAAGGTTTATCTCAATCCGTATACAGGCAAAATTGTGGAGGTTGAAGATGCAAAATGGGAATTCTTTAATTTGATCGTCATGCTTCACTGTACTCTTCTGCTCGGAAACCTTGGTAAGCAGATCATTACCTGGTGTACCATTATTTTTATGGTCATGCTCCTGTCCGGCTTAATTTTATGGTGGCCAAGAAATAAGGCGGCATCCGGAAAGCGTTTTACATTTAATTGGAAAAGTAGCACTTCATGGAAAAGGAAGAACTACGACCTCCATCAGATAACAGGATTTTACAGTTTCCTTATCGCTTTTTTTATCGCGCTTTCTGGTTTATCGATGATCTTACCAAAACTTGATTTCGCTATCCGGTCCCTTGTTGATCTTGGCAGTAATACCCAGCAGCAATCTATGATGCACACTAGTCACATGGGTGGTAACAGAGATGAAGTGCAGGAAAAGGATGTTATTCTTAATGAGATTGCTGACCATGCTGCAATCATGAATCCTGCTGCGGTAAAATATAGGATTTTCACACCTAAGACGGCAAAAGATCCGATAATCATCAAGAATTACAGAGATCAAAATACGCATTATGCTTATTTGCAGGATCAATATAATCAATCAACCGCCCGCCATACCTCCAGCACTTATTTTACAGACTTATCTGCCGGTGCAAAGGTACATGAAGTTACATATGATATTCATGTGGGGGCAATATTCGGAATTCCAGGTAAGATCCTGGTTTTCTTAGCAAGTTTAATCACAGCCAGTTTGCCTGTATCCGGATTTCTGATCTGGAAAGGTCGAAGAAAAAAAAATATAAAAACATGAAATTTTGGTTTATACCACTACTCTTATTGCTTTGTTTGAATACAAACGCACAAACAGCAGATTCTTTGAAAAACAAAAAAGCAAGGCAGTCAAAGACTCTAAAAAGTATCCACGACAGGGACTCGCTCCGCCAGAAATCGAATAATCTATCGGAAGTCAGTATTACTTCCAGATATAATAAAAGGTACCTGATCAAAGACCTCTCAAAAACATTGCGTATGAATACGCCATTGCTTAACCTGCCCCAAAATATACAAGAGATTGGAAAGGAAGTGATAGCAGATCAGGCAGTCATTAATTTATCTGATGGGATCACCAGGAATGTGAGCGGGGTAATCAGGCAGGAAATCTCCAATAACCTGGGCCCGTTTTTATTTATGCGTGGGGGGCTGGTTTCTACGCTCAGGAACGGGATAGATCTGACACCAATTTACAGGGGGCCGGTTCCTGAAGATGCGGCTATTATCGAGCGAATAGAGTTTATTAAAGGCCCGTCGTTGTTTATGAACAGTATTGGCGATCCGGCGGGAACGTTTAATGTGGTGACCAAACAACCTACTGGTACTACGCACTATTCGGCGAATGCGATGCTGGGCAGTTACAACTTTTACAGGGCAGCGGTAGATTTGGATGGTGTGCTCGACAAAAAGGGGAAATTGCAGTACCGTTTAAATTCAATGGGAATGAAGTCTGATGGTTTCGTGAAATATGATTTTAACGACCGGTTCCTGATTTCACCGGTATTAAAATACCAGATCAATGAACAGAATGATATCACTGGGGAGTATACTTATCAAAAATTCAGCTACGGACTGATGAGCCCCATTGTAATGACACCCAATGGGTTTGGCACCTTGCCTGGAGATTTCACGATTTCGGATCCCAGCCTGAATGGTTACAAGCCAACAGATCAGAATATCAGCCTGACCTATCACCATACCTTCAATGAGAATTGGAGTTTCACTGTTAAAGGGGGTTTCATGCAAAACGACAATGCAGGTGCTTATTTATGGGTAACGGGTGTGAACAAGGCTAATCCGCAAGTGCTACTGAGAAATCCTAAATATGACTTAACCAGGGCTATTGTATTTTCAGAGCAGGCTTATATCAATGGGAGCGTCAAAACAGGCGTATTCTCACATCAGCTGCTGGCCGGTATAGATGTGAATCAAAAACGGTTTTTAGCAGACAGTTATATAGAATATGATAAACAAGCTGACGGATCACTGACATATTATCCATTGGACGTTAACAATCCAGTCTATGGAGTTTCTGTCCCAAATTATGCAGACCCCAGGGATGTATCAGATGGAAATACCAAACAAACAATCAACTATACTTCATTGTATGCGCTCGACGAAATCACGTTTTTAGATGATAAATTGAAACTGACATTTGGAGCAAGGTTTACTACTGCGCAAACACATAATGAGATTTCCGGTACAATTTCCAATTCTTCGAACAGTGTGTTTACGCCCCGGATGGGATTAAGTTATAGTATCAATAAAGAACTATCATTTTATTACCTGACTGATAAAACCTTTACTCCACAGGCGGGTACAACTGCACCCCTCGCAAACGGTACCGGAAGCACAGCGGTAGATCCCAAAACCGGTCTGCTGCATGAAGCTGGATTAAAAAAGGATTGGTTCGGCGGAAAATGGAACACTACCCTATCGGTTTATTACATGAAACGTAAAGGCGTATTGGCTGCTGATCCTGATAACAGCGCTTATTACACCCAGATTGGCGAAAGCAGGTCGCAGGGAATAGATTTTGATCTGAAGGGACGTATTGTAAAAGGTTTGAACGCAGTAATCAACTATGCATACAATGACTCAAAAGTCGTGAATGATGTCAACAAATCTTTGATTGGCGCCAATACCCCGTTATTTGTAAAACATATCCAAAACACATGGCTTACCTATGATTTTCCTTTCCAGGTAATGGAAGGTTTTGGTGTTTCCATGGGATATCAATATCTGAACGGCAGAGGCGGCCGGTATGCCACGGCTAGCAGCTACAGGATTCCTGATTACTTTAAGGTAGATGGAGGGCTGAGGTGGTCTGACAAAAAGATAACTGTGAATATGATCGTGAATAACCTGCTGAATAAAAAGTTGATTGGTACACCATGGCTAAGAAACGGTTTGTATTATTGGATTCCGCAAGCACCGGCTAACGTGCGTTTTTCTGTTGGATATAACTTTAAGTAATATTTAGTTGTAGTCAAACAAGGCGACTTACAACGCCTTGTAAATTTACGGGAATCCCGGCTTAAGACCTGATGACCATGATTGTTGTTATTCAGCAAGCACGATCATCAGGTCTTTTCATTTAGAGACGACGCACATTACCTGCAATGGATATCTGTGTGCTGGCCATTTTTGCTTAAAACAATTATTATGGATTTTCAATGAAGGAAAATATTAAAATGACAAATTCAATTGTGGTGAAATTATATTATATTGTAGTTATCGTTTCACCTTAAAAATCAGTAACGCCAATGAATTAAAACCTGAAAAACAATAAACGGCAATAAAACACGAACCAAATATTATCTAACCTAAACCAGTATGAAAAATAGTCTAACGCTAATGGGCTGTGCCTTGCTATGCACAGTCATGTTCTCTTGTAAAAAAGAGCTCAAACAGGATGGGGTCTCCGGTAGATCCGATCAAACTTTTATCAGGGCAAATGAATCTGTAAGTATATGGATGACGACCACAGACCGCAGCAAACTCTTACAGGCACAAGCAAATGTAACTTTTGCTGCCGATGCCGGTACAAATGCCACTACCATAACTATTGATGAAAACACGACTTACCAGGGCATAGATGGGTTTGGCTATACCTTAACAGGTGCAAGCGCATCCTTAATCAATAGCCTCGGCTCTGCACAAAAGAGCAGCCTGCTGCAAGAGCTGTTCGCCGTTAATGGCAGTAATATAGGGATCAGTTACCTTAGAATCAGCCTCGGGGCATCCGATTTAAGTGCGGCGCCTTTCACTTATGATGAAGTGGCTTCAGGACAGACCGATGTTAACCTGAATAATTTTAGTATCAGCCAGGAAATGACCGACCTCGTCCCTGTATTAAAAAGTATTATCGCCATTAACCCCTCGATTAAAATCCTTGCCTGTCCGTGGACTGCCCCGCGGTGGATGAAAACCAATGGTTCATATGTGGGAGGAAGTTTAAATACCAGTTATTATGATGCTTACGCCAGATATTTTGTGAAATATATCCAGGCCATGGCTGCACAGGGAATCAGAATTGATGCGATCACACCGCAGAACGAACCTTTAAATCCTAATAATAATCCCAGCCTGGTGATGCAGGCAACTGAACAAGCTAATTTTATAAAAAACAACCTCGGCCCGCAATTCAGCAGCAATGGGATCACTACGAAAATTATTATTTACGATCATAATGCAGATCAGCCCAACTATCCCCTGACCGTACTTAACGATGCTTCGGCCAGGCCTTATGTGGATGGATCTGCATTCCATCTCTATGCTGGCAGTATTGCCGCACTCACTCCCGTACATGATGCGTACCCTGCTAAGAATATATATTTCACTGAGCAATGGGTGGGCGGACCAAGTAATTTCGCAGGCGACCTGCAATGGCATATCAATACGCTGATCATTGGTGCAACAAGAAACTGGAGCCGTAATGTACTCGAATGGAATCTTGCCGCAGACGCCAGTTACGGACCTCATACCAGCGGCGGCTGCAGTACTTGCGAAGGTGCTCTGACGATTAATGGAAGTGCCATATCCCGGAATGTGTCTTATTATATTATTGCACAGGCTTCGAAATTTGTAAGGCCCGGTGCGGTGAGGATAGCATCGAATATTTCAGGAAGCATCCAAAATGTCGCTTTCAAAAATAGCGATGGTACTAAAGTATTGATAGCTTCCAACAGCGGAACAACAAGCAACACATTTAAGGTTAAATGGGGCAGCCAGTCTTTCAGTTACACCTTGCCTGCCGGGGCGGTTGCCACCTTTAAATGGTCGGGCATCCAATCTGGAAACTCTTCGCCGGTACCTATCGGCCAGATCGTTTCATTGAGAGGCTTTAATAACCAGTTTGTGAGCGGCGAAAACGGAACAATGGCGATGTGGTGTAACCGGGTCACGGCTGGCGACTGGGAGAAATTCACGGTTATAGATGCCGGCGGCGGAAAGATATCACTACGTTCTATGGGTAAATATGTATCGTCTGAGAACGGAACCATGGCAATTACATGTAACAGGGCTACGGCGGGCGACTGGGAAAAGTTTGATTGGATAGTGAATGCGGATGGAAAAATTTCCTTAAGGGGAAATAACGGATTATATATCTCCTCAGAAAATGGTGCAGCGGCAATGACCTGCACAAGAACATCCATCTCGGGATGGGAAGCATTTAGTTTAAACTAACACCAACGGAAAATGAAAACAATATTAATAGGCCTGCTTGCAGGATTTAGCCTGTTTAGCGGCTGTAAAAAAGAAATCAAAAACACTGAAAATGTACATAACGATGGAAAAACCAGCGCAAGGGCACTGACCTACCAATTGCAGTGGTCCGATGAATTCGACGGAACTGCGGTGAATACTGCAAACTGGAGTTTTGAAACCGGCGGCGGCGGATGGGGCAATAATGAGCAGGAATACTATCAGTCGCAAAATGCCAGTGTTGCCAATGGTAATTTATTAATCACTGCGAGAAAACAAAGTGCCGGCGGGCTCCCCTATACATCGGCAAGACTGATTACCAAGGGGAAAAGGGAATTTACTTACGGCCGTTTTGAAGCCAGGATCAGATTGCCGCAGGGACAAGGCCAGTGGCCCGCATTCTGGATGCTTGGTGCCAATATCAATACAGTGCCCTGGCCAGGCTGCGGAGAAATCGATATTATGGAAAACACGAATACCTCCAATACCGTATTGGGTACAATGCACTGGTTCAATACTTCATACAGTTATTATGGAGGAAATACGAATACCACCCCTGCGGATTACCATGTGTACCGTGTTGACTGGACGCCCGCCGCGATCACCTGGTTTGTAGACGGGATTCAATTCCATACCGGAAACATATCTAATAATATCAATGGCACGGAAGAATTCCACAGGCCGTTTTTTTTACTGCTTAATTTAGCTGTCGGTGGAAACTTGCCCGGACAAACGATTGACGAAAGCAGGCTACCCGCAACCATGTATATAGATTATGTAAGGGTATACCAGCTTACAGAAAGTGCAGTTCCACCTATCGGACAAACCATTTCTTTAAAAGGATTCAATAACCAGTTTGTAAGCGGCGAAAACGGGGCTACTTCTATGTGGTGCAATAGGGCAACGGCAGGTGATTGGGAAAAATTCACGGTTGTAGATGCAGGAAATGGAAAAGTGGCTTTGAGGAGTATGGCGAAATATGTTTCTTCAGAGAATGGCGTTGCTGCGATTACCTGTAACAGGACATCTGTCGGGGATTGGGAGAAATTTGACTGGATCGTAAATCCGGATGGTAAAATATCCCTTAGAGGAAACAACGGGAAATATATCTCTTCCGAGAACGGGACTATTTCCATGACTTGCGATAGGGCCGCAGTTTCCGGCTGGGAAGCTTTTTCCATACAGTAGTATTTTAAAACATGAATACCATGAAATTTTATCTTTTTATCCTTCTCCACATCTTTTTAGTTGCTTCAGCAAGCGGACAGTCATCAGGTCTGACTAAGGATAAAATTACAATAGCTTTTTATGGAGCTTACCATCAGGAGAATACGCGATGGTCAATTGCTGGAAACAGCGACGGGCAAAATCCTAACGTATTGTCCGAATTACAGTGGAAAAACCTGAAACAAAGAGGTGCCGGAATGGATGTGAAAGTTGATATCCTGCACGGCATCTTTTTCAGCGGATCTTATCACAGGGCCATAATTTATGCAGGGAATGTCACTGATACTGACTATGGGCAGGATAACAGA
>Ga0247810_10001310_pt1 | contig 16125 bp, 13 predicted proteins | sample UWRJL119311C1_FD_179918 | JGI IMG/M metagenome (GOLD analysis project Ga0247810, IMG submission 179918) | Plant litter microbial communities from Arlington Agricultural Research Station in Wisconsin, United States - UWRJ-L119-311C-1 | ecosystem: Environmental > Terrestrial > Plant litter >...
TTTTTGAAAACTAGATAAAGTCGATCCGGAAATTTATACTTAACGTCTTTAGGCGGGAAATCCATAGGTGTGAAGTCAACTTTCCTCCACTCCGATGTAGAATAAAACTTATTTTTCAATGGATCATAACTGTCAAACAAAACGATATCATCACTGTTTGGAACGCCATTTGGTAATATAGTGCGATAATACCATATATATAATTTTTGTGTTTCCATGTTTGCGGTTTTTACTTTACAAAGAAGCCACCTTCCACCTTTTTTCCCAAGAAGACTCGCGTTTTTTAGAATCTAATAACCATTTATCCCCTTCCTTTAGTAGGACATACATAAAACTTTCATTCATAGGCATCTTCCTATTGGTTTTAATAACCATACGATTAGCCTTCTCCTGCTCTATACTGATAATTTTTTCTTGTTTAGGATCATATTCAAAGGAATCGTCAGATCCAAAAGAAACACTATTAGGCCTACCGTTTAATCTTTCTTTTACTGTACAATATTTCGAAAAAATTCTTTCTAAAAGAATCCTTTGTTTAACAAATTGCTCATCATCATCTAAGGCGTCGTTATCTTCAATTTTATTACATTCATGCTCCCATCTATTCATTTCGTAGATGAAATCAATAAGAATTTCTTCAGCTAGTGTCTTATCATCGATTTGACTTAAATGCTACTGAGTATTTTTGAATATTTTCTTGTTACTTCTACAATATAGAGATTACAAGACTATAAAACATCATAATTATAAGTAACTAATCCTGTATCTCTCGTTGTAATGCACAGGTAACTCAAAATAATAAACCAGATCAAAACCATAAAGCCTTTTGCTAATAAGTTCTTCCTTCACTAAGTTAACGCAAAAAATATATTTTGGAACGTAAAATCCAAAGGGATAAATATATCATCGGTCACATCACGAGACACAATTTACACGACTTCTGACATATCACCGACAATACTGCTTCTAAAAATACTGGCACACCCTTTTGAGGTTTAGGCCATAAACAGAATATATCTTTCATGTATAAACCAGCTGTAATTAATTACTTACCATAGTACAGTCAAAACTATGACATTGCAAAATTAGGACTTACATTCGGTGATATAATATTGTTAGACAATGAATTGACAGACTTTAAATCAAAATAATAGCCATAATTTTGATCATCGTCAGACTCAAGAATCTTCCTTTTCAATCCCATTACAGTAACCAGATATTCACCAGCCTCAAGCATATATCTTTGACCTGTATATTCAAATACTTCCTTCCCCTCGGCTCCTGACTCAACATAGTATCCTGTGTAGGATTCCTTATCAGAAAATTTTTCAGGCATCCAATTATGAAACTGTGCAAGAGAAATAAACCATAATGAACTAGTTTCATCAATTTTTAAATTAAAATCGCCTTCTTGTAATGCAACCTCCCAAGTATCTTCTAAGGTGTATAAAGAAATTTCTGAGCTGATAAATATTGAGTAAGAATAGGCGGGAATTTGATTAATAGGAAGGAGTACACCGTCTTGAATTGCTTGATTAAGATCTTCTTTTTTCTTACTGAAATGAGCTAAAAGCTTCTTACTTTTTATTCCTTTCTCCTTCAAGAAAAACTCCAGAACAGTGGGAGATAGTAAAAAAAAACCATAATCATCTGCTGATATTTTACGTTCTTCTTGCATTTTTTTCACCATTTACTATTACACGACTTCTAATATATCACCGACCATATAACAGGATATTCAAATAAAATACTACCATCTTTATTTTTCGCGAAATTTATTTTTATAGGAGCTATCAATTTTTGATGTTGTTCTTAATAATTCGATCATACTAAATTGTGCTGTGATCTCTTTTTGCATTGCATCATCGTCAAAACCTTCTTTTGATAATATATCAATATTTCGATCTTGAAGCTGAACGTCAATTACATTTATTATCGCTTGTGACATATTATATTCAAAACCTCTTACACCTGTAAATAAATAGTCTAAAATCCCATCCAAAGAAATTTGATGGCTATAATAATCAAAGATTATTGTTTTACAGGACTTAGTAATAACCATATATAACTTATCAGGAAACTTGTATTCCTCGGATGGCGGAAAATCCATTTTATATGGATTAAATAACTTCCATCTTTGATCAGGCGTATATTTCGGTCTAGCTTTATCAAAAGTATCTTTGATAATAATTTCATCAGTTAGTGGATAACCGTCCGGAACTTTAGTCCTGTTAAACCAAATAAATAAGTCATCCATATTTCAATAATTTAGTGAAGTCCACTAGCTTTCCCTATTTATGTTTCTAATCCCATTCCCATATTAAAAAATCTTCCAAATTTGAATTCTAAGTCGTGTAAAAATAAATTATGAAAATACTTCTCGAAATGATTTTCTATCCCTTCTTGAAAGTAATACTATTAATTTTATTAGATTTTATCACATCAACGAAAAGTTCAGAGACAACTATTTTATTATCAAAAGAACTTCGTACAATATTATACGTCATCCCATATTCTTCCAACTGGTCTTTCTTTAGTACTATTTTTGAAAATTTATATGACCCATCAACGGGGTGCTTTACATACTCACTTTTATCCATATTGTAACATTCCACTTTATTATAAATATTTATGGCAGAATAACTATCACAAACTTTACCCTTATAACTAAAAGTAGATTTAAAAAATTGAACTTCTTTGGGAAAGTTTGATTCAATAAGATCGACTAAACGCTTGGAAGCGAGCCAACCTCCGCCTACCGATTCAAGCAGATCGTATTCTAGCAACTTCTCAAAGTCTACATCACTATTTTTTGCATCATTGTAAACTAAAGGAAGGCTAACATCTTCCCTAATAAATTTTCCAATAGCAATGTGACTCCCATTTATTACATTATCACTGTCATAAACAAGTGGTAAAGAAGGTTTACTTGTAATTTTAAAAAAATAATTCATAAGATTAATGATGTTTATTAGTAAGCTTTACGTTCGGATCATTTTTTAAATATTTACCTCTCATATCATCAGTGTAAGCGTCAACATGCATACGCTTGATTTCTAAACTTGCGTTCATTGCATTTATTCTATCCAATTCATCTAAAGCCATTTGTTTATGAGTTGCTAAATGTCCTCCGTGTTTTGGGTGTACTGTCCTTGTTGGGTCTACATCTGGAGTGTGTGGTAAATGAACTATGTTTCGAACATCGTTTATATCATAATTTAACTCTTTTAACAATGGATGTTCTCTCAATGCATCTGGAATTATATGGTGTTTAGTATTCCCAGAAATATCGGGCAAATCTTTATAAGATCCTGTTTTAGGACCACGTATCAAACCGAATATATCTAACCAATAATTAGTATCACTTACATATGCATAAAGTTGATGTCCGCCTTTCAGCCCTATCGGATCCTGACTAATATAACTCCCCGCCTCAGGATCGTAATACCTAAACCTGTTATACGCCAACCCTGTCTCTTCATCAATATACTGTCCCTGATACAGTTGCGGCACTAATCCCTTTATCCCTGTCTCTCTCCTTAATGCGCCATAACAGTCCAACTCTCTTTCCCAAACTAAAGAACCTCCCTCATCATAAGCCCTTGTAGGGGTACCCAGATGGTCAGCTAAAATACTATATTTCTGATCTCCCTCCAAGCGTGCGCAGGGTACAAAACTTCCTTCTTCATATATCCAGGTCACCGGGTTATCCACCTGCTCCTTCATTTCGCGCAACTCCCCCGTTTCATCTATAGCGTTAGCCGGCGGAAAATCACCTTCGTAAGACCATTCATGCAGGGGAACATTGCCATCCCATACCCATCTTTGCGTACGTCCTTTACAGTTCTTGGCAATACGCCGACCCAGGGCATCATAAGCAAAGGAGATAATATTACCGGCCGGACTGCTGATTTTCTCGAGCATCCCGTTACCGCTCCATTTGTATACCCATCCGGTCTGACTCGCTTTTAAAGTCAAGCCATAGGCTTTGGCCTGGGCGGTACGATCCACAGCATGACTGTTACTGTTCTTTTTAAACTCTTTTAGTACCAGGTTACCTTCCGCATCGTAATGGAAATGGTATTTATCATCTTCCAGCAGTCGCCCGCCTTTTCCGTAAACTCGGTCAGACTTAGCCGGCGTTTTGTAGAGGTTACCAATTTTATCAGGAATCCGGTAGATCGTTTCCTCAATCGACTGCCCTTTTGTTTTATAGGCAGCACTGATCAGGCTATCGAAATTATCGTAGCGAAAGAACGATTGCGTGCCTGCAATTTCATTTTCAATCAGTTTCAGCTTATTCTGGTTATCCCATTCGTAGCGGGTGCGCCGCTGTTCGGCGCTCCCCACGCCGATACGCTGACGTGTCACACGTCCCTGGATATCTCGTTCAGTTGTCTGTGAAACGCCGCCACTCATGATCTGCTGTAATTCCAGACCTTCCTGATCACGCTGCCAGCTGGAGCTCCATGCATTTTTAGCGCTGGAATTGCCCACGGCCTCCATACCGGTCAGATAACCCATCTGATCATGTGAGAGATCAATAGAGGCACCCAGACTGCTGCTGATATTGGTACAATTGCCGCGCTGATCAAAGCTGCGGGTAATCTGGTGCTGTCCCTGTTGCTCTTGTATAATCCTGCCCGATTGATCTCGCTTTAAGTAGATGTGCGACTGATCATTGAGTGCTTCTTTTAATTGCCCATCTTTATTATAACCGTAGGCTGCAACACTTCCATCGTAATGGTCTTCTTTAACTACATTGCCAATGCTGTCGTATTGATAGGCAGTCCACCGCTCGGCAGGACGCAGTACTCTGCGCACACGACCAACACCGTCACGTTCATAGCGCTTCTGCAAGCCGTCGAAGCCCCATTCTCCTACCACATCACCCAGCGGATCCAGGGCAAAACGATAAGCCTCATCACCTTCGTTGGTAATTCCTTTTAGTTGTAATTCAGTATCATAATGGAAACTTACTTTGCGGTCTTCCTGCCGGCGACTCAGTAAGGTACCTAAAGCACCATAACTGAAATCAACTTCGCGGCTGCCGTCAGTCGCCCGGATCATGTTCCCCATTGCATCATAATTAAAGCGATGGTCATTACCATTCGCTTCTTTCATGCTGATCAGTTCTCCCGCAGCATCATAGCTGTACCTGCGCCAGTATCCTTTACTGTCTATCTCTTCGGCCACCCGTCCCAGATCATCGTACTTCCAGCGCTGTACAGCACCATTGGGCAATTGTAACTGGGTCAGGTTATGTGCTGCATCGTAGAGGAATATATATTCGTTACCATCGTCATCTGTAATACTGCTCAATTCGTTAGCTGCGTAATGATAAAAAAGCATACTGCCATCTGTATTTGTTTTGGCAGTCAAAAGCCCATTTTCATCGTATTCCCAGCTGATTTCTGCGCCTTCAGGACTACGTACATTTTCCAGCAGACCGTTTTCGGTATAGCTGTAATTTGTACTTTCTGCATTCCCATTGGTATATTTTACTAAAAGACCATCTTCATTGTAGCTCATTTTAGCACTGTTCCCTTCGGGATCTACGATCAGTTCCAGTTCCTGCAGCTCATTATAATGCTGATGGGTAATCCCTCCTTTCGCATCGATGATTTTATAAATCAGATGATCTTCATCGTAGAAATAGATCGTGCTATGTCCTAAACTATCTGTAGCCGTCGTTTTGCCCGGTTCATAACGGGTCCAGTATTCCAGAATCCCGCCATCACCCCAGGTATGAATACAACGTGCATCATCGCCACTGCCTTCATATTCCCAGTAAAAGCTCATGCCGGTCGGACCGGTAAGTTGCACCAATAAATGTCCGTTATACAGGAAATGTTTGGTATTTCCCAGGGCATCATTGGTCTGATTCATATTGCCCAGCTCATCATAAGCGTAGGAAACCAGGTTAATTTCCTGATCACCATGATGTGTATACACACGGGTGATATATCCTTTCTGATTTGTATCTATATAAATCTCCCGGTTGCCGCTGTCGGTAATCCGGGAAAGCTGTCCTGTTCCATCGTAACTGAAACTGATCTGGTGTTCCAGGTTATCGCTGATATGTGATACCATACGGAAGCCTTCCTTATTTTTCGGAGAATTAAATGTATAGGTGAGTCCATCATCTGCTAAAGTATATCCTTCCGATGTATGCGACCAGCGGAACTGCTCTGTAGGATCAAAAAAGGAATCTCCAAAAGGAATCTCAGGTAATACTGTTTCCCGTCCATCGCTCATTCTCAGCGTGAAGAAACCATTCTCCATAGCATAGATACCGATATTATAGCTATGGTGCCAGTTATAACCTAGTGTACTCTCAACCTCCACATTACTGTAATAGGTCCGTTCCCAAACCAGAGGAATCGGACCGGCCAAGTAAAAGTCCATATTATTGGCATATACCCTGCCTGTTGCCGCATCTACAGGTTCACCGAATAACCTGCATTTCATATGCTGCAGCACCTTACCCAGCTTAGGGTTTTTGCTGGCTATTTTCTTCAGCATTTTCTTTACGGCCTTCCCTGCTTTTTTAACGAGTTTACCTAATCCCTTCAATCCCATTTTAAACATGAGCTGAAAGAGATCTATCGTTGGGGGGCCGCCAACCAGCACGGGTTTACCTCCTGAAGTCAGAATGGATAACAGTGAGGTGGGTAGCATCAATGCAACTTTAGGCTTTGGTTTAGTTAACCTGAAAGGTGCCGGCATACCTACAATATTGCAGGATAAGGCCGGGTGAAACTGGGTGGAGAAAGGACTGGAATCCGCCAGTACGGTAGAACTGCCCATAAACATTTCCGAAGAAGCCATGGGTGATACTGCGGGTAGCGCATGGAGAAAAATACCGGGCAAATGCTGGATCGTAGTTCCTGCATTGGAAATCCACCTGCCATGCACCTGTACAGATGGCTTCATGGAATTGGCAATTGCAGTTGCTACACTCGCCAGCGTTACAGGTGCAGGCGGCGCAGGTTTATCTCCATCCGCCTCAGGCGGAGGTGGGGGTTCGGGAAGTGCTGTCGCAATAGCCGCCATAATTGCCCCCATAATATCGAACACCATACCGATATGTGGTACGGGCAATAAAGGACTTGGCGGAAAAAGCGTTGGATGGGCATCTATACCTATCCCCAAGTCGAAAAACTTGGCTGATGGCATTCCTGGAAATGCCGGAATAAAACTGGCCAGGTCTTTCTGAAAACTGTCTAATGCACTTTTTTTCTCCGCAAATAACTCCCCAAATCCCTGTGATGCTGCTGCCATGCTAAATATTTAGGTGGTTTCAAATAATTTCTTTTTCCTTCTTACAGTTGCCTTGTCCATGTGATCAGATTGCAGCAGTTCCTGCCAGTCATCTCCGATCCACACGCCCAGCTGCTCTTCCAGTGCCAGCAGTTCTTTTTTGCTTTTCACCTGTTTGCCTATATAAAGGGCAAGCGCAGCAATCTGCATAAATGTTGAAGCACGGATCATGTCTTTGTCCAGATAACTGCCGCAGACCAGGCCGAGCAATAAGGTTTCAAAAGCCATGGACAGGTCATTTAGCTCATAGTAGAGTTGTCCGCTAAAGCGGTTTCCCTCCATCGCAGTATAGGGATCATGGTGTGCTGCTGCTGTTTTTGCCAGCTCGTCATACAGCACAATTCCTTCTTTTCTTTTTTTACGGGCTACGAGTATCGCACCCTTCAGCATCATACAGGTTTTCCAGAGGTGGTATCCGGTATGAGGCTCCTTTTCCATGAGTAGCTGTGCTCTGTTCACCGCCTCATCGGCATAAGATCCGCTCGTTTTAAAGTCGACCGCCATATAATATGCCTGTGCGGCAACCATAAATCCTGATAAAATATGTGAGGCTTCCCCCATCTGTCTGGACAAGACGAAAAGTGCTTCCACTTCCTTATCAAGCAAGTCTTTATCATTTTTAAGGGTCGCATCCATGACCACGCGGATCTGTTTGGTAAACCGGGCGTCAGTGCTGGTTGTATCAGAGTTTCCGCTTCCTTTATCCATTTCATTACTGATGGCAGCAAGCATGTTCAGTTCTGGCTGCAATTCTTTTACCAGTCCACTGGTCGCTTTTGCACCCAGGTCTACCTTTCTGCTTTGTGCATAATCTATAGTGGCCAGCCGGATTCCCTTGGGTAACAGTTCGATTGTATTGGAGAACCAGCGTGACATTTTCGGACCGGCAGGCAAACTTGGCGGGAAGTAAATACAGAAGTTAACATCTTCCAGGTCTTTGATACAATTTTTAAAAGTCAGCATTTCCTGCCAGAGCCGTTCTAGTGTTTCTTCAATTTGCTGCGGCGGATTATAATCGGTCAACAGCAGTCCCTCCTCTTTCAAGGCGGCGATAATATCATATTTTTCTTGTGGCGAAGGCATAAACCAGGCGCGGAATTCCTGCCAGAGTTCATGTACAAATACCTTATCATCACCCGAATAAATACTGTCGAACCGGAAAAATATATCATCGAAAACGCCAACGGGTGAACGTTCCGTTTCCATAAATTTATCGAGTATATCTACATCCTGATAGGCTGCAACCCAGATCATCAGCTTCCACCCGGGTTGCTGATCAATGCTGCGCCAATATTCACGGATCTTATAAAATTCCTGAGCTACCGATGCTGCCATGATCTATGAATTTAATTTGATGATTCCACCCGTTACGCCTACTTCTCCACTGCCATCAATTTTCATAGTTGTGGCATTCAATGTCGCTGTTTTGGCATCCGATTTCAGGTCTTTGGTTTTGAGATTCAGGGCATTTGTACCATCAATGCCAATCACCTTACCTGTGACTTCCACTTTATCTGCACCTCGCACCGCAATTTCATCACCTTCCGTCGTAATCTTCTTGCCTTTAATCAGGATATCACCATTCTTACTCATTTTGATACTCGTTTCACCACATTCAATCAGAAAGGTTTCTTTAGTCGTCATTGTTCCGTTTCCGGCTCCATCCAGGAAAAGCGTATTGTCGTCTTTATCTCGAACTGTAATACCACCCGCATCATCAAGCCTTACCGTATGACCACTTTTGGAGGTTAAACTTTTGCTGTCATTACTGCTGCTGCCGCCAGTTCCGCTTTTCCCATGAAATACGCTGCCCATAATCAATGGTCTCGCAATGTTTCCTTCTTCGAAAGCAACCACTACCTGGTCGCCCACTTCGGGTATAAATACAAAACCCCTGTTGGTACTTACTTTATCACTCGTACCGGCGTCGGGTGTAACTACCCGCAGCCATTCGGTCTCATCATTGGTCTGGCATTGCCATTTAAACTTCACTTTCACACGACCCTGACCCATAGGATCATCATTCTTCACCACATCTGCCAATTGCATATCAGGCTGTGGACGCTGATAATCCCTGAAGGCAATACGTTCTGTCGTAGAAACCAGGCCTTCAAAAACATTGTTATAATGACCGCGCTCATCAATCGTATGATGTACTGCAGTGATCAGAAATTCACCAAGACTCTGTGCAGAAAAACCTGCATCCTGCTTCAAACTCATACTGATATCAGCAATACTTCCTAACGCAACCTCGGGATTGTCGCCCGTGCCATTTACTTTAAGTAATTCACTGATATTCGCTTTCTCTTCATTTTCTACCATCGAATTGATATCACTCCCATTATCAACCCGCACCAGGGAAGGCTGGTTAAAGGTTTTACTATACATCGAATTGGAGGCGTTAACTGCATGTACAAGATCAGGCCTTCCATCTGCCTTACCTTTACTTTCACTCTCCAGCATCTGATCCTGTTTAGGATTATAGGCAAAACGTTTATTTTTTATCGGCGCAACTTCCATGGCATACTGCAGGCTCTGTACATCTCTCCCATAAAAGAGGGCGACTTCCCTCTGCTCGGCAGGTTTACCGAAGTTGAGCCGCTGTCCATCATAATAAAACCATTCATGGTATTCACCACTCAGGCGGTTGAGAAATTCGAAATCACTCTCGCGGTACTGAATGAGGTAATCTATTTTCGTGCTGCGGGAAGCATTAGCTACAAGATTAAGGTCATTTGCGGGTGTATCTTTAGTGGCCAGCTTTACAATTTCATTCAGGTCTTTACCAAGATAAGAACCTAAATCAGGCCCACGGTCAATTAATATCGTGGGACTATAGCCGCTTACAATCAGGTTTCCGTGATAACCATTGTGCTGCGATAGCTCCACTTTCGTGACTACACCCTGAAAATGCTGCATTTTGGCAGCAGCATATCCAAATGAAGCGGAAAGGGTTTTACCCACATATTCACGACTGGAATCGAGGCTGATCAATCCTGGTGCACCGATCTGATCGTGTTTGAACCTGAGCTCAAAATAGTGATGTGCATTGAATCGCTGTTGCAGCGTAAAAGAACCAAAATACATTATGCTTTTATCGCCAATACTGATCTCAGTAGTTAATTCGTTTCCCATGGTGAGCGTTATTGCTGATTTACTATGCTTTACGGCAAATATTTCATAATGCCGTCCAACAATCATTCCAACACTTGACAATTAAGAAAACTTAAAACCATCATCACATAAAATTCACACTGATTAATCGGAAATGCATTTTTATGAAAGAAAATTATTTTTACTAAAAAACCGATATAAGCCGCATTATGTAAAAGATGTTTACATTATACACAAAAATGATACACACTGTCCCATGTTACATCCAGCTGCCGACCTGGATACCGCATGTTAATCTTGTTCAACGATTGCCTGTCTCCGTTGTGATTTCCTTTTTTCATTTGTTCTTCTTAAATTTATTACCCCTTATTGCCGGTAGTAAACGCTCAGCCAACCAACAATCAGAAATATGAACAATATTACGAGAGTATACAAAATGTCTTTTGCAAGTGTTTACCCGCACTACATCCAAAAAGCGGAGAAAAAAGGCCGTACAAAAGCAGAAGTAGATGAAATTATATTTTGGCTCACAGGATATAATGAACAATCACTGCAAGAGCATCTTGACAGTAAAACTAATTTTGAAACCTTTTTTGCCCAGGCACAGATTAACCCAAATGTTTCAAAAATTACCGGTGTAATTTGCGGCTATCGTGTAGAAGAAATCGAAGACAAAGTCATTCAGCAAGTTCGGTATTTAGATAAATTGATTGATGAACTGGCTAAAGGTAAATCAATGGAAAAGATTCTCAGGATTTAGCAATAAGCTATTCACAGCTTCCTCCCCACAAACCTAATTACAGACCCTCTGCCCCTATGATACACTCCCTCGTCCAGAATAATTTCTTTTTCTTCTAATACTAAGTACTCGTAATCGCTGAAATCAGATTTCACCTCCTCTATCTCATACAGCATATCTATATCCTTTGGACCACCAACTTTAGGATCAGCAACAACATAAGACAGGTGTCCTTTACTGAAAGCCTCCATAATAATAATTCCTCCAGGTTTAAGGTAACCATGTAATTTCCGATGGAATGTCGATTTCCTATCAGCAGCGAAGTGCGCATAGATAAGGCCAATGACATCAAAGGACTCCTTTTCAAACGTGATCTGATCCAGATTTCCGACTATATATTCAATCGAAACATCTTTTTGAGCTGCCAGTGTAAGGGCTTTCGCTTTTCCCTCCATGCTTAAATCAAAAGCAGTCACCTCCCATTTTAATTCCGCCGCATATACTCCATTACGTCCCTCACCTTCAGCAGGCATCAATACAGATCCTGGCTTAAATTTCTCGATCCACTCTTTAAAAAACAGATTCGGTTCTTGTCCGTAAGCAAATTCAGTCTTTTTATATCGCCGGTCCCACGTCTTTTTGTATTCTTCATTCCAAAGTTCATTCATCGTTTTTGCCTGATTAGGTTTGTAAATCATTACCTGCAAAATTCCAATATAAATGATAGCGGGTAATAGGACAAAAATTGAATTTTATAGGACGATAAGGTAATAATCTTACTTATATCCTTTCCTAAATGCTTCGGGTGAGTAGCCTGTATGTTTTTTAAAAAACCGGACGAAGTAAGAAACGTCTTCATAACCAAGGTATCCTGCGATTTGGTTAACCTGACTGGAAAAGGCCAATAAGTGTCTCTTCGCTTCTAATATGATATAATCATTGATCACCTCCAAACAGGTTTTCCCTAAGGTTACTTTAGTGATCGCATTGATCTGATAGGTAGTCAGGTGAAGTGTTTGTGCATAAAAAGAAACCTGCTTGTGATTTGCGGCTGAGCATACCAGCAATTCCTGCAGTTCATGTAAACGCTCCTGCATATAATCACGATTTTGACCGCCATGATGTTCTGGCCCTTCAATTCCTCTCAACAATTGTACGAAGAATATATCCAGATATGACTTGATTACATTACTATGCATTTCGTGCTTCTGCTTGCTTTCCTGGTAAATATTACTCAGTATAGAAGAGAGAACTTTCACGTGATCAGCATTGAACGTATAAAAGCTGTTATTGCTTACCTTCCTGAAAACCCGTTTTAAAGACAAATCATGAGGAGCATAAAAATCATTACTGAACTTAAGCAGGTAACCGCTACATTGCTTTTTTAACGTTAATTCATGCACCTGCCCAGGACGTAAAAAGAAGACAGTATTATCCATCACGGGATAATCTACAAAATCTATATGATGTATTCCTGCACCTCTTTTTAAGACCAGTACATAAAAGAAGTCATGCCTGTGCAGCGGCTGTACCCTATCCTGCCCACCCAAATAAAGTTCAATATCAAGCATATCAAAAGTCCCGGAAAAGGCGGGATCTCTGCGTATTTTGCTGATATGTTTTACCGGAATAGGCTCCATTAAATCTATTTTAATTGTGCTACAGAAACTGGTCTGATCATTGTTATTTTGATGCAAAGATGCGCAATAATCAAACTCAATCAAATTGCAATAGTCAGATACGGGTTCCGCCTATTTTTATTTAGATTTACCAATATGAAGCTAATTGCGCTAAGAATTAACAAGGTCTTCCATTGTGCGATAGAGAAAATATAAAATACGATTATGAGCAGAGAATGTTGCGAAAATAACCATAAAACTAAAGGTGCGGTCGACAAAACAAAGGAGGAACTACCTGACGATGACCATTCACATCATGACCATTCAGGAGAAGAAAACGAAAGCTGGCTCAGTCATTGGCCACTGCTCTCATCGCTACTTATTTTGATGGTGATGCTGGTTCTTGAATTTGGTTTCAGCTACCAGCCGGCATTTCCTTTTAACGTGATCATATTTACCATCGCTTTTTTATTAGCGGGATATAATGTGTTAGGCATGGCATGGCAAAAGGCCAGACACCTGGATTTTTTCAATGAGTTCTTTTTAATGAGTGTAGCTACAATAGGTGCATTCAGCATTGGCTCTTACAGTGAAGGCGTAGCAGTAATGGTATTTTATTCTATTGGAGAATGGTTTCAGGATGCCGCTGTAGACCGTGCGAAAAGGAGTATCAAAGCTTTGCTGGACATCAGGCCGAATGAGGTAACCGTGATCAGAAATGGCCAAACTACAGTTATCAATCCCAGCGATGTCAAAATTAATGAAGTGATCCAGGTGAAAGCAGGAGAAAAAGTTGCGTTGGATGGCGTTTTGAACTCCGATTCCGCAACGTTCAATACCGCAGCTTTAACTGGTGAAAGTAAACCGGATACGAAAAGAAAAGGTGAAACGGTTCTCGCGGGAATGATTAATCTGGATAAGGTGTCTGAAGTGGAGGTGAAATCGCTGTTCAAAGATAGTAAGCTCAGCAAAATACTGGAAATGGTACAGGATGCCACAGCCAGAAAATCACAAACGCAACTTTTCATTAGCCGTTTTGCTAAAGTATATACGCCTATTGTTTTTGCGCTTGCACTGCTGGTCTGTTTGGTGCCTTACTTTTTTACCCAGCCGTACGACTTCCACCAGTGGTTTTACCGGGCTTTAGTTTTTCTGGTGATCAGTTGTCCATGTGCCCTCGTCGTTTCTATTCCCCTGGGCTACTTCGGTGGAATCGGCCTGGCGTCACGTAATGGCATTCTTTTTAAGGGTTCCAATTTCCTGGACGTGATGACGAAAATCAACACCGTCATCATGGATAAAACCGGAACGCTGACAAAGGGTGTGTTTAAAGTGCAGGAAGTGGTGACAGTTGACCGCGATAAAGATGAGTTTATACGTATTGCCGCAGCGCTTGAAAAGGACTCTACGCATCCGATTGCCAAAGCAGTGGTGGAATATGCAGGAGATGCAGCGAAATTAGAAAGGGCCGAAAACGTCGAAGAGGTTTCCGGACACGGACTAAAGGGAACGGTTGCCGGAAGCACTGTCCTTGCAGGAAATGGCAAACTGCTCAAAAAGTATAGTATTTCTTATCCTGGAGAGGTGGATCATCTGGTAGATACAGTTGTATTGATTGCGATAAATAACCGATATGCAGGTTACATCACTATTGCAGATGAGCTAAAAGAAGACGCGAAACAGGCGATTGAGCAACTGCACAGCATGAAGATACAAACGGTGATGTTGTCGGGCGACAAACAAATAGTAGTGGATAAAGTTGCTCAGCTTCTAGGGATCGATAAAGCCTTCGGTGACTTGCTTCCAGAAGGAAAAGTAGAAAAAGTACAGGGTTTCAAAAATGCAGGAAGCCGTATCGCCTTTGTGGGTGATGGTGTGAATGATGCCCCCGTTATTGCACTGGCTGATGCAGGTATCGCGATGGGTGGACTGGGAAGTGATGCCACGATAGAAACGGCTGATATAGTAATTCAAAATGACCAGCCTTCCAAGATAACCACTGCGATTAAAATAGGAAGGATCACCAGAAACATTGTATGGCAAAATATTACTATAGCCATGGCTGTGAAGATTCTTGTACTGGTTCTTGGCGCTGGTGGTATTGCTAATTTATGGGAAGCAGTAATTGCCGATGTCGGCGTCGCTTTAATTGCTATTCTGAATGCAGTAAGAATCCAGAAAATAGATTTAGACTAAAACCCTTGAGGTCAGAAGATTTATAAATATCTTAAATAGACACTTTTTATCTATTTATCACATCTATATTTTCGCATTCTGATAAATTAAGATATATTTGCTTAAAATTAAATTAAAGCAGAAATTGAATAATTACATACAACAAAATGACAACAACACCTCTAATCTTACTTTTCAAGAACTCAAAATTGAAACAATAATAGAATTTATCCATCATAGTAATCATCGTTATGCTACGATCCAAAAAGTGCTTTGCTTTGCGATCATTGCAAGAATCTACAGAAGGGTAAAAGTGGGATACTATTTTGGTTCAATCCGGATTGACGAAGAAATGATTATTGATGGTAATCACAGATACATTGCCTACAGACTAGCAGAAATTGACTTTGAAATTGTTAAGGCTACTAGATCACATTGTGATGAATTGAAAAGTTTTAACGACATTGTATTAGATGTAATAGAGGATTGGGATGCAAATCATCCTGATCATGAGAAATATTGTACAGATGCATTTCTTCAAAAAGGAAATTATAGGCGTAACTAATACATAAATGAAGTTTTTTTTAGACATAGACGGCGTTATGGTTCATGCTAATCCACATCGAAAGGTGGAGCTGGAAGAGGACGGATTTTATAAATTCAATGCTCTTGCAGTAGAAGTGCTTAAGTCTGTATTTTTAGCAACCAAGGATGAACTCATTTTATCAACCTCACATCGGTTTAGGTACAATATTAAAGAGTGGCACAACATTTTCAAATCGCGGGGTTTATCAATGAAAAGGATATCGATTCTTGATTTACCTTTGGAAATAAAATCTAACAGACGACTGGAGATTACAGCTTGGATCACTCAGCAACAGTTGGAACCAAATGAAATCGTAATTATTGATGATGATAAATCCCTGAATGAACTGCCCTTCCATCTTAAAGAACGTTTAGTATTAACTAGTCCTTACGTTGGACTTGCTGATCCAGCGGAGTTATATCGGATAGTCAACAGGCCTTCTAAAAATCAGAAGGTAGCATAAAGCCATAAAGGGGTGAACATTTTCGTGTTCACCCCTTTATGATCAATAATCTCCGCTGTTATTTGTTCAATTTCTTCAATAACAACTCAGGCTCATTTGTAGTGAT
>Ga0247810_10001311_pt1 | contig 16107 bp, 12 predicted proteins | sample UWRJL119311C1_FD_179918 | JGI IMG/M metagenome (GOLD analysis project Ga0247810, IMG submission 179918) | Plant litter microbial communities from Arlington Agricultural Research Station in Wisconsin, United States - UWRJ-L119-311C-1 | ecosystem: Environmental > Terrestrial > Plant litter >...
CCCCGATTAATACACACATAATGAAAAGGTTATCAACAGAAAATGTTAGTATCGACTGTTTTTCTTAAAACTTATACTGATAAACTTTTAATAAAGGTTTCGAACACCCCTAATTGCAAATCCGTAGTTCAACCAGTCGAGAAAACATTTCTCGACTGTATCTGTGTTTTCATGTTAGGGATATATTATTTTTACTTTGGACGGGTTACAATCCGTAGTTCGACCAGTCGAGAAAACATTTCTCAACTGTGGATGGTTTTCCTGTTTGGGCGGCTATAAGATGTAATTTGGATGGATTTCAAATCGGTAGTTCGACTAGTCGAGAAAACATTTCTCGACTGTGGATTGGGCCTATCTTTTTAATTTAAAACTGTATATTGGGGGTAACAAAATGATACTTTGATATGGCTGAAAAGGCGCCTCGAAAGTTTAAGATTATAAAATGGGTTGCGGGCATATTGCTCATTATTTCTTTAAGCCTATGTTGTGCATCATGGTATATCAGTGTTAAGTTTAGACCATTAATTAGAAAAGAATTAACGGAATTGGTATTTAAATCTACCAATGGTTTATATCGCATTGAATTTTCTGAAATTCATACCAATCTTATAACTGGGTCTGCTTCGATCAGCGATGTAAATATCATTCCGGATACGAATGTTTTTAATTTGCTTGTTGCCAAAAAGATTGCTCCAAACAATCTTTATTACATCAAGCTCAAAAAGCTTTCAATTAAGAAATTTCATCCATTTGATATCTATTTTAATAAAAAGGTAGCTATAGAGCTACTACTGTTTGATAAGCCGACGGTAACGATGGTGAACAAACATTTTGATTTTAATGATAACAGACCTCCTAGGCCAAGGAAATCGCCATATGATTACATTTCTAAACTCTTTAAATCTTTAAGGGTTGAAGTGGTGGATTTTAGAAGTGTTAGTTTTAAATATATCAATAATAATGGTGCTGTACCAGATATTGATTCTGTAGCTAATTTAAATGTGACTTTGAAAGATTGGCTTATCGATTCATTATCTGCAAAAGATACAACAAGGTTATATTTACTTAAGGACATTGATATTAATGTGGTTAATTATCAATACGCTACTCCAGATAGCATGTACCATATTAACGTAAATCAGCTAGATTTTTCTTCTTCGACGGGGAAGGTAAATATTAAACAATTTGGCTTGGTGCCAAGATACAGCGAGGGGCAGTTTGCTAAAGTTGCCGGTTATGCTAGGGATAGATTTAATATCCAGTTGAACAATATTAGTCTTGACGGGATTAACTTGCCAGCCTACATCCAAAAGCAGGAGCTCATTGCGAATGAGATGAACATAACAGATGGAGGGATGGCGGTTTTCAATAACAGCACTTTTCCGAAGTTAAATAAGGTGAAAACTGGTCGATTTCCTCATCAGTTATTGCAGCAGCTGAAAAATCAGCTTACGATCAAAAAGATCAATTTGAGCAATATTGATATCAGCTATGCAGAGTTTAGTAAGGTAAGCAAGATGAAGGGTAAAATCACCTTTCAAAAAACTTCGGGAACAATTACCAATGCCACGAATGCCGAGCGGGAGAAAAAAACAAATCCAATTATGGAGGCGGATTTAACCAGCTATGTGATGGGACAGGGCAAACTAGGTATTAATTTTAGGTTTGACCTGACATCGCCAGTTGGCGCGTTTAGTTATAAAGGGGCTATCACAAATTTGGATGGAAGAAAGCTCAATGAAGTTACGAAACCCTTGGGTATGTTACAGGTAAATAAAGGACAGATTAAAAAACTGGCTTTTGACATTAATGCTACCCAGGACTTGGCTAAGGGGAAGGTAGATTTTAGCTTCAATGATTTGACGGTTACTTTGTTAAAAAAGGAAGAGGGTAAGGAGAGGTTACGTAAAAAGGGATTGTTATCTATTTTGGCAAATGCTTTGGTGATCTATTCTGATAATCCACGTAAGGATGGGAAATTTACATCAGCAACAATTTATTTTAAAAGGCAAGCCACAGCATCTTTTTTCAGTTATATATGGAAAACCTTATATCAGGGAGTGAAATATAGTGTCGGTGTTACGCCACAAAAGGAGGCAGAAATTAAGGCTCAGGTAGCTAAATTTGAGCGAATGAAAGATGATCGTGACGAACGTAGGATGCGAAGGCAAATGCGGAAGGAACGGAAAGAAAGAAAGAAATGAGAAAAAATAGTTCTGTTTGAATCAAAAATGCCTTATAAAAGCTTTGGATTTCAATTATAAGGCATTGAATATGAATTGCTCTATTGGTGAGCGATTGTTTTTAAACTATCCAGTTCCAACCAAATCTATCTTCGGCTAAACCATTGCGGATATCATTTAATTCTTTGGCAATGCTTGTAGAAATAGTTCTTGTACTTGGATCACTCAATTTATAAAGTGTATCGCCAAAACCGATTTCTCCGATTTGGGTTACGGTAGCGGCAGTACCAACGGCAAAAGCTTCTGTTAGTGTGCCATTTTCTGCTCCAGCTAAGATCTCGGCTACGGTAACTTTTCTTTCTTCTACTTCAATTCCTTTATCTTTAGCTAAGGTGATAATGGTATCGCGGGTTACGCCATTTAAAATAGTCTCACCTACTTCGGCGGTTACCAATTTACCATCTAACACAAACATTACGTTGGCTGCTCCCGATTCTTCAACAAACTGATGTGTTGCAGAGTCGGTCCAGATCAATTGATCGAAGCCTTCTTTTTGGGCTTCTGCAAATGGATACAATGATCTGGCATAGTTACCAGCAGTTTTTGCAAATCCAACTCCACCTTCATTGGCGCGTGTATATTTTGTCTCAATTTTAACTTTTAGGGCATTGGTGTAGTATGGGCCGGTAGGTGTTGCTAATACCACAAATTTATAGCTAGAACTTGCCCTTACTCCTAATGAAGTATCTGTTGCGAACATTACCGGACGGAGGTAAAGGGAATAATTTTCTTGATTTGGCACCCAACCTCTATCGATATTAATTAACGTTGCGATACCTTGCATAAAAACTTCTTCGGGTACAGTTGGCATTGCAATACGATCAGCTGAAATATTGAAACGTTCGAAGTTTTTATTTGCTCTAAAAACACTAATATCGCCATTAGGTAAACGATATGCTTTCATACCTTCGAAAATAGCCTGGCCATAATGTAGTGCAGAAATTGCAGGACTCATTAGAATTGGGCCATAGGGTAATATCTGAAAATTTTTCCATTCGCCGTCTTCAAAATCGGCTGTAAACATATGGTCCGTAAAAATTTTACCGAATGGGATGTCCTTAAATTCGGTAGTTGCTAATCTTGGACTGGTATTTTCTGTAATCTTAATTTGTAAAGTATCTATCACTGCCTTAAGTATTAATTTTGGTGTAAAAGTATGGAAAAGCGCGGTTTAACGCAATTATTTTTTGGGTTTGGCTCAAGATTATGCTTCATTTCGAAGTGTTTGCAAGACACTAAGTACCCATCCTTTCCCCCATTCTTCCATCTGTTGTGTCGTCCATAAGAATGGATAGAATATACGTTTTTGAAAACGCGGAGGCAGGTATTTCTGCCAGTTTGTACCGCCAGTTGCTGCAATATCAGTTGGATCTTTTTCTAAATACCTTACGGCAGATTTATAGTGAGAGAGCGGCCATTCGACATTTACATAGAGGTCTAGCTTCCGCAATTCTTCGGCTAGGAGACTTAAGTCTTCACCTTTTGCTGCTAGCTGATGGTATAGTGCCGAAAAGTTGCTATGTTCATGGGCTTTTGCTAGAGCAAGAAACTGATCAGCATATTTTTTGATGAACTGTTTTAATGTTAAAGTCTGTTTTCCACTTGATAATTCTGTGGCTCCGAATTTCCAATAGATGAATTCGAATTTTTCTTCGATTGAGGCATGTTGTAATTCTTCTCTTTTACTTTTATCCACTAGTCTATTGAAATCTGTAGAAAATATCTCGATCATTCTATATTGTCCGGATTGGAAGCCGCTGGCAGGTAATAGTGACATCCGGAATTTTAGGAATTGATCTTTTTCCATGCCGTTAACCATTACTTCGAACGAAGTTGTTAATGCATTAAAGTAAGAATTAATTCTTTTAACACGTTCTGTAAAGAATTTTGCAGTTAAGTTTTCGTTTGTCGCAATTTGTTTGCACTCATGGAGTGAAAGCTTGAAATACAGTTCGGTAATCTGGTGGTACATGATGAATATTTCTTCATCAGGGAAGGGGGTTTTGGGACTTTGCAAACTCAAGAGGGTATCTAAGTGTATATATTCCCAATAGGTTAAAAAATCTGCATAGAGCAGGCCGTCGAGATAAGACGCCATATCTTGGCCCATTGCTTCATATTTTTCCTGGAGTTTATCGAGTTTGTCTTTTATTTGTGGTGTAAAATCCATGTTTAGTAATTGACTTTGACAATCTTTAAAGATTGTCAAAGTTATGAAAATTAATATAGTCGTCTTTATTCCCGAACCAAGAGATGATTTGTTTTTGTATTTCGGTATTATTACCTAGCATAATCTGATGATATGAACTCCATTTCCACTTTCTGAAATCTGATACCAGTTCATGTTTTTGTGAGTTTGTATGGATATAGAATATCAGATTAATAAGGTAACGATTATCCTTTACTCTTGCTCTTTTAAATGGAGTTTGAAAGAGCGTGCCGCATCTGTTCTGCTGCTTATTGAACGATAGTGCATAACTTTGAAAAAATATTCTAAATTGCTTGCTAACAATTTCATGTGTGCTTATTACTGTACTGAGGTGATTAATTGCTCTGAAATGGTCTAAGTTATCAGGAATTCTGATCAAAAAGTGAAAGTGATTTTGTAATAGGCAATAAGCATAAACTTCGATAACATCACTTAAGTAATGATTGAATTTTTGCAGAAAAAAATCGTTATTCCCTTCATTAATAAACAGAGGTTTTTTATCTACTGTTCGATTATAAACATGATAAAAGGTGCCTTCTTCAAATCTTGTAAAATAGTGTTCAACTCTAGCCATACTTCAATTTATGACATTAGTTTTAATGGAAGGAAAACAATTAGAAATTACATATTTGCAGTTAAGAATATTTAAGTGTGGTTAATTTTCTATAACTTTTACTTGATATGGGAAGTGGAGGTTGCGTCAGCAGTTTGACAATCTTTAAAGATTGTCAAACTTGTACAAATGAACCCTAGTATAAAACCCTGAATTTAATCGTTTGATCAATCTTTTTAAGTGATTTAAACAACTGCTTGTCGTATTCTGCATTGATATCTGTAATGGCATAACCAAGCGTTGCATTGGTCATTAGAAACTGTCCGACGATATTGATATTATGTTTGGCGAAAATGGTATTGATCTGTGCTATGATGCCAGGTACATTTTTATGAATGTGGATTAAGCGATGAGATTTATCAATGGCTGGGAGTTGAAGATTTGGGAAATTATTGCTCATATAGGTGGTTCCCTTGTTCATAAAATCTATTACTCTTTTTGGGATAAATGATGCACTTCTTGGATTAGCTTTCGGATCATCGAAAACAACAATGCCCATTTCTGTACAAGTTTGCAGAGAAAATTTATTTCTTGCGCTACCCAAATAGCCGATCGTTTTTAATTTAACTGCTCGTTGTAGCTTGTCCTGATCAATTTTCTCTCCATCAGCAAATAGGATCATTCCTACATCAGCAACATACTTTTCTTCAAATGAAGATTTATGACGGATAGAGAAACCATCTTTCTTAAGTAATTCAATGCTTTCTGTTGGAACATCACCTACTACCAAACATAGGATCCTATTTTTTGGATAAGAGATAGCCCTAGGCAAATTATTTACATACAAGAATTCATCAAAACTAGGGGTGACGTGATCTGCTTTAGAAACAATACTTTCGCGAGCTATATTTTCTGTAAAAGCAAAAAACTTTTTAATCAATCCACTTTCACGGAGCTGAAAATCGGAATAACCATCTCCAATGCCATATAAATCACCTTCCAGGTTCATCGTGCGCATCAATTTTACTTTTCCACCTTCTTCGCTCAGTGGATTTGCATGGTCATAATCGATGATTTTACCATCTCCAGTGGTGACGAAAGTATTGGCATATATATTTTCTTTCTTGATATGATATTGACTTACTACAGGAGTAATAAACTCTTTAAAACCACCAGAAACAATTAAAACTTCATCGGCATGTTTCTTGAAAAATGCGCCATTTCGTGAAAATGAAGCTGAAACTTTCTTTTTTAATCTGGTGATGAGCTGTTTGAGGTGATCTTCATTAGCTTCTAACAATTTTACACGTTGCGCTAAACTTTCTGAGAAGGAGAGCTTTCCTTCCATGGCTAGATTGGTATAATCTTCAATTTTTTTAAAAATGGCTTCTTTATCTGGATGTTTACTTAAAGAAATTCTAGCTAATTCATCTAAGGCTTCAACTTGTGTAAACGTGCTATCAAAATCAATAATGTAATAAGCTTTTTTTGACATTTTTAATCGGATAAATAAAAGATATTAGACTTTAAGGTTTTGTAATGGAAGTGTATATGGTTATGTACAAAGATAGTAATACGAAGCTTAATAGCTGTTCATCTTTAAACTTGTTTGTAGAACAATTTGCTTTACGAATAGTTACAGTTGCATTGATATATTAACGATTGGCCAGGTGTTCACAAACTTCTTTTATGCTTTCTTTCAGTGGTTTGAATTCGATACCAATTGCTGATTTTATTTTTTGATTGCTATAATAACTTAGGTTAAAGCTGCTCCTTGCTGCATCTCTGGTTAATGCTGGTGCTTTGCCAGAGAAAATAGAAGCCAACTTCGCCACTCTCCAAGCGAGGTCCAACATCCAGGGCTTTGCTTCAGTTGAGGGGGCTTTGATCCCGAAACCTTTAGCTATTTCAGCAAAAAAATCTTTATAGTTTAGGTTATCGGCAGAAACTGTAAAACGTTCTCCACTGATGTTGCTAGCCATTAAAGCAATCATACTTTTAGCCACATCGGTAACATCAACAATGCCAGTTGCACCATCAGTATAAAATTTCAATCCTTCTTTTACCAATTTAAAGATTGCACCACTACCTTCAAATCCTGCATTTTTGCCAATAATGACCGAGGGATTTACGATTACTGCATCCAATCCTTCGGCTATGCCACGCCATACTTCCATTTCTCCTTCATATTTAGAAATAGCATAGGCGTGAACCTTGGAGTCGTATTCCCAAAAGTCTTTTTCTGTAATCTGTGCTCCTTTTTTTGGGTTGCCCAAAGCGGCAATAGAACTCACATGTACTAATCTAATTTGGTGATCTGTACATAAGTTTACGATGTTGGAAGTGCCTTCTATATTTACATGCAACAACTTTGCTTTGTCTTTTGGGTTGAACGAAATGAAAGCTGCACAATGATAAACTTGGGTGATGTCTTCAAAGGCTTCCGCTAAGGTTTCAGATTCATTAATATCCGCGATATACCACTTAACTAGGGGATTGTTTTGGAGTAAAGCAGGAATTGTGGATCCATTTCTTTTGAGCGCCCTCACTTCTAATTGTTGAGCAGTTAACTGATGAATCAGCTCTGCGCCTAGAAATCCGGTTGCCCCTGTTACCAATATCATTTCGTGTTTTTTAGGATGGGTTTACAAATTTTAATCAGTTTTTTGAAATATATGCGCCCAAAAATAGATATTTGAGCCCAAACATTTATATCGTTTTTATGTCGTTATCAGATTTTTTCTCACCAATTGACCCAGAAAAATTTAGTCCAAAGCAAGGTTTTTTAACTAGTCAGCTGGGATTAAAGGCTCATTTTTATACTGATCGTTTTCCTGAACTGGAGGATAAAATGTATGATATTGCCATTTTTGGGGTTAAAGATGACAGGGGAGCGATAAATAATAATGGATGTTCTTTAGGCCCTGATCATTTTAGGGAACAGTTTTATGCGCTAAATGAAGGCGCATTTGCCAGTAAAATTATCGACCTAGGAAATATTATCGCTGGAGAGAAAATATCCGACACCTATTTTGCGGTTAAAACGGCTATTGCTGAATTGATTAAATTAAATATTCTTCCAATTATTATGGGGGGTGGGCAAGACATTACGTATGCACAATATATGGCTTACGAAAGTTTGGAGCAAAAGGTGGATCTTGTTGTGGTTGATTCGAAATTTGACTTAGATGAAGATACCGAAGAGGGTGTTGCTACTACTTCAAATTCTTATTTAAGTAAAATCTTCCTGCATCAACCTAATTACCTTTTTAACTTTAGCAACATTGGTTATCAGACCTATTTTGTTAATCAGGATAGTTTGAAGGTAATGGATAAATTATATTTCGATGCACATCGCTTGGGTGAATTTTTACCAGATATGACCCTTACTGAACCCGTTATTAGAAATGCGAATATGATCAGTTTTGATATGGGAGCTATCCGATCAGCAGATGCATGCGCCAACCTAAATACTGGCCCCAATGGGTTTTATGGTGAGGATGCCTGCCGAATTACCCGTTACGCAGGAATGAATGATAAATTAACTTCTATTGGTTTTTATGAGTTTAATCCTGCATTCGACCGTAATGGACAAACAGCGATGTTGTTGGCCCAAATGGTTTGGTATTTTATTGATGGCTTTTATAATAGGAAGCAAGATTTTCCGCTGACCCCAAAATCTCAGTATATCATTTATAGAGCTAGCTTAAAAGATGGTTCCGGAGAGATGAATTTCGTGAAAAGTAAACGTTCCGATCGTTGGTGGATGCAGGTTCCCTATCCTTCAGGAATTTCTAAAAATGAAAGATATCACCTAGTTCCATGTCGTTATGAAGATTATAATACTGCCGTAAATGGAGAGATGCCAGATTTATGGTGGAGAACGTATCAAAAACTTACTTAATTTTATTGATTGATAAGAAATTAAGGTTTTTGCTATAGTTAAAGGAATTAGCAAGGTTATTTTTACAAATGAATTGCGCTCAAAGCCCATTACGATAGTTATATTTGAACCATAGCCCCTAAACCTATATTAACATAATGAAAAAACTAATTTTATCTACGCTTTGCCTATTACCAATAGGGTTAATGGCGCAGCAAACATTTACCGTTAAAGGTAAAGTTGGCGCTTTAAACGAACCTGCGAAAGCTTTCCTTGTTTATCGAGTAGGAAGCACAAGTATTACCGATTCTGCTACCATTGTGAATGGTGCTTTTCAATTTACCGGAACTTTAGAGACGCCTACATCAGCATCAATTAGAGTAAAACATGATGCTGCTCCAATTGATCCTAAAAAACGTGTACCAGCTGATATCCTTTCGCTATATTTAGAGAATGCCACCATTAATGTTTCAGCAGCGGATTCTGTCAAATACGCTAAAATAACTGGTTCTAAAATTAATGATGACAATGCAAAATTAAAGGCGCTGATGAAGCCTTTGGATGATCAGGTTGCCGTTTTAATGAAGGAATACAATACTTATACTACAGCACAGAAAAAGGATACTACATTCATGAAACCTTTCATGGAAAAGTACGAAGCAGCAAATAAAGATAGAAATCCGTTGAACAAAAAGTTTGCAGAAGAGAACCGTGATTCATACATTGGATTGGTAGCTTTTAGATCTGCTATGGGTTATGATATTGATCCGAAAGTTGTTGAGCCAGATTTCTTGAAGTTCTCTCCAGCAGTTAGAGCAACCAAGTATGGTAAAGATATTCAAACGGCAATTGATGGCGCTAAAAAGACCCAAGTTGGAACCCAAGTTGCTAATTTCACTCAAAACGATAGACATGATAGACCAGTAAATCTTACTGATTTTAGAGGATCTTATGTGTTAGTTGATTTTTGGGCTTCTTGGTGCGGTCCTTGCAGAGCCGAAAATCCAAATGTAGTGGCGGCATTTAACAAATACAGACATGATGGATTTACCGTACTTGGCGTTTCATTAGATCAGCCTGGCAAAAAAGATGCTTGGTTAAAAGCGATCAAAGATGATGGTTTAGCATGGACCCATGTAAGTGATCTTAAGTTTTGGGACAATGCGGTTTCAAAAAGCTTTGGTGTGCAAGCAATTCCTTTCAACTTTTTGATTGATCCTACTGGCAGAATTATTGCAAGAAATATCACAGGTGAAGCATTACAGAATAAACTTGCGGAGATATTCTCTAATAAAAAGAAACCTTTGGCGAAATAATTATGCTAAACAAACAAAAAAGGACTTTCTGATCGAAAGTCCTTTTTTGTTTAAGCTTTAAGCTTAAAGACTAAAGCTTAAAGCGTTGGATGTATAACCTATCGTTCATGGAATGATGGATAACAGGGCTCTTTAGCCATCTCCCAGACGGATGCCTTTGGTACAAACTATCAACTATGATCCATTAACCATAATGCTTACATTAAATCAAAGCCGATATCTTCTCTAAAGTATTTGCCATCGAAGTAAATTCTTGCAGCATCAGCAGTTGCTGACTGAAGGGCGTTAAACTGAGTATCCTGAACGCTTGTAATGGCTAAAACTCTTCCACCATTTGTTTTTACCAATCCACCTTCTAGGTTTGTACCTGCATGAAAAGCAAAAGAATCACGAAGGTTTTCAATGCCTGAAATGGCTTTGCCTTTTTCATATTCTCCAGGGTAACCGCCGGCAACAATCATTACGGTAGCTGCACTTTTCTTACTGATAGCTAGTTGATAAGTAGCTAATTTCTTTTCAGCACAAGCGATAAAAAGTTCAACAAGATCACTTTCAATTCTAGGGATTACACTTTCTGTTTCTGGATCGCCCATTCGGCAATTGTATTCGATTACATAAGGTTCATCACCAACTTTAATCAATCCGAAGAAAATAAAACCTGTATAATCAATGTTGTCTTTCAGTAAGCCATCTATGGTTGGCTGAATGATCCTTGTTTTGATTTTGGAAAGAAAAGCCTCATCAGCAAAAGGAACTGGAGATACAGATCCCATACCCCCTGTATTTAAGCCCGTATCACCTTGGCCAATTCTTTTATAATCTTTTGCTTCTGGAAGGGTTACATAGTTTTTGCCATCGCTTAATACAAAAACTGAAAGTTCTATCCCGGTTAAAAATTCTTCTATTACTACTGTTGATCCAGCATTTCCAAATTTCCCCCCTAGCATTAATTTTAGTTCTTCCTGCGCTTCAGCGGTATTATCAATAATTAAAACACCTTTTCCAGCGGCTAAGCCATCAGCTTTTAAAACTACCGGAAGTGCGTGATTTTCAAGATATGCTATTCCTTCATTTAAGTTTTCATTGTTAAAAGAACGAGATTTGGCAGTTGGTATACCATGACGTTCCATAAATTGCTTAGAAAAATCTTTGCTTCCCTCTAAGATTGCACCCTCTTTTTTTGGCCCAATTACAGGGATATGTGCCAATGATTCATCATTACTAAAGAAATCATGAATTCCGTTTACTAAAGGTTCTTCAGGTCCGACAACCAAAAGCTCAACATCTTCTTTTAATACAAAGGTTTTGATGGCTTCGAAATCATTCGGGTTAAGGTTTATGTTTTTTCCGTAAGCACCTGTTCCAGCATTTCCCGGAGCAATGAATAGTTTACTGCAATGTGCAGATTGGCTTATTTTCCAAGCAAAAGCACATTCTCTTCCGCCAGAACCTAGTAGTAAAATTGTCATCCTGCAAAGATATTGGTTTCAAATTATAAGCGGGATATTTTAGCATTAAATATTCGAATTCGGATAAGCGGATGTTTTGAAGATTTGCGTGCTACAAATTAATAATAAAATTACTGCTGGTAAGTTTAAAGAAAAATCATTTGATAAAATAGGCTTGGTTTTAAAGTTGGGGAACGTTTTTGCTTACAGAGATGAGGTATCGTTAAAAGGTTGGATTGTATCGGCTAATTGATTAACGCATTGGCTATTTGGAGAATCGGCTAATTATTTCGGTATGTAAAAGATAAAAATTAGATTTGCGGCAAGAATGAAACACATTGTAACCATATCTCTTGTATTTTTCAGTTTAACTCATCTCTCAAAAATTGAGCGAGTTGAGGGGTTAAGACTGTTAACTGAAAGGTATTGCAATGAACATAAAGTAAGTCCTGAAGTTGCTCATTCTTCAGAAAATCAGCTCAACGAGCATAGAAATCCCTTTTTTTTATCTTATAACGATTTAACCTTAATCGGGATTCTGCCGATCGTAAAGACCTTAAAATTTCAAAGTTTAAATCAGGTTATCGCCGATCTTACCATAAGGAAAAAACCAAAAAATAATAGTCCCTAGTTTCCCCAATTAGTTATAAAACTTCTTTTATCTACATGGACCTGCAATTTTAACACTATTAAGGTCCATCGGATAATATTATGCAACTGCCAAGTTGACTTATAGCTAAGTAAATGGCTTGGTTGTTGTAAATCAATCATTTTTAGAATTTATAAACACAAGAATAAAGACATGTTAGGATTTTTAGCCAAGATATTTGGGAGCAAATCAGAGAGAGATATTAAGGCTTTACAGCCTTTGGTGCAGCAGATTAATGATGAATATGCAAAGTTAGCGTCGTTAAGCAACGATGAGCTACGTAATAAAACAGTTCAATTTAAATCAACTATTGCTGAAGCATTGGCTGAAATTGATGCAAAAATCGCATCGATCAAAACTCAAGCCGAATCACAGGAGCTAACCTTACAAGAAAAAACCAATTTGTATGATGAGGTTGATGTATTGGGGAAAGAGCGGAATGTAGAGTTGGAAAAGGTGTTACAGCAAATTTTGCCTGCTGCTTTTGCAGTAGTGAAAGAAACATCACGTAGACTAAGTGAAAACGATACCTTAGAAGTTACCGCAACACAATTTGATAGAGATTACGCAGCGCGTAAAAGCAATGTTAAAATTGTTGGCGATAAAGCATATTGGGCCAATCGTTGGGAAGCGGCCGGAACCGAAGTGGTTTGGAATATGGTACATTACGATGTACAATTGATCGGTGGTATGGTATTACATGGTGGTAAAATTGCCGAGATGGCTACTGGTGAGGGTAAAACCTTGGTAAGTACATTACCAGCCTACTTAAATGCACTTGCTGGCGAAGGCGTTCACATTGTAACGGTGAATGATTATTTGGCACGACGAGATTCAGAGTGGAACGGCCCATTATTCGAATTCCATGGCTTAAAGGTAGACTGTATCGATAAGCACGAACCAAACTCACAAGAGCGCAGAAATGCTTACTTAGCAGATATTACCTACGGTACCAATAATGAATTCGGGTTCGATTATCTGCGTGACAACATGTCTCAGACACCAGATCAATTGGTGCAACGCAAGTTGCATTTTGCAATGGTAGATGAGGTCGATTCAGTTTTAATTGATGATGCACGTACACCATTGATTATTTCTGGACCAGTTCCTTTTGGTGATCAACATGAATTCCATGAACTTAAACCTCGGATTGAGCGGTTGGTTAATGCACAGAAAACCTACGTTTCGCAAGCATTAAATGAAGCAAAGAAATTAATTAATGATGGCAAAACCGGTACCGAGGAAGGTGAAGGCGGATTAGCTTTGTTACGTGCACACCGTGGATTGCCGAAAAGCAAAGCCCTCATTAAGTTTTTGAGTGAAGGAAGTGTAAGACAGACTTTGCTTAAAACCGAAAATCATTACATGGCTGATCAGTCTAAGAACATGCCTAAGGTTGATGCAGAGCTTTTCTTTTACATTGATGAGAAAAATAACCAGGTAGAATTAACTGAGAAAGGTATTGAGCTAATTACCAAACAAGGTGAGGATGCAAATTTCTTTGTATTGCCTGATGTTGGAACCGAAATTGCAGAAATCGAAAAATCTGACTTAAGTAGTGAAGATAAAATAGCCAAAAAAGATAGCTTGATGCGCGATTATGCTGTAAAAGCAGAACGTATCCATTCGGTAAACCAATTGTTAAAAGCTTATACCTTATTTGAAATCGACGTTGAATACATTATCGATGAAGGTAAAATCAAGATTGTTGATGAGCAAACCGGTCGTATCATGGATGGTCGCCGTTACTCTGATGGATTGCACCAGGCAATTGAGGCCAAAGAAAATGTGAAAGTAGAAGATGCCTCACAAACTTATGCAACAGTTACCTTGCAGAACTTCTTCAGAATGTACCATAAGCTTTGTGGTATGACTGGTACTGCAACTACAGAAGCTGGTGAGTTCTGGTCAATTTATAAGTTAGACGTGGTAGAAATTCCAACTAACCGTGTAATGGCCAGAAAAGATCATCAAGATTATGTATACCGTACCATTCGTGAAAAATACAATGCAGTAGCCGAAGAAATAGTAAAATTAACCGAAGCCGGCCGACCAGTATTAGTGGGTACTACATCTGTAGAGATTTCGGAATTGTTAAGTAGGATGTTAAAGCTTCGTGGTATTAAACACAATGTGTTGAACGCGAAAATGCACCAAAAAGAAGCTGATATTGTAGCAGAAGCCGGTAAAGCTGGTACAGTAACTATTGCTACCAATATGGCTGGTCGTGGTACGGATATTAAATTAGGCCCTGGTGTGAAAGAAGCTGGAGGTTTGGCAATTGTTGGTACCGAACGCCACGAGTCTCGTCGCGTAGATAGACAGTTACGTGGTCGTGCTGGTCGCCAGGGAGATCCAGGAACTTCTCAGTTCTTCGTTTCTTTAGAAGATAACCTGATGCGTTTATTCGGTTCTGAAAGAATTTCGAATATCATGGTTAAAATGGGTATCGAAGAAGGTGAAGTAATTCAACATTCGATGATTACCAACTCCATTGAACGTGCACAGAAGAAAGTAGAAGAAAACAACTTTGGCGTGCGTAAACGTTTGTTAGAGTATGATGACGTGATGAACTCACAACGTACAGTAATCTATGCAAAACGTAAAAATGCGCTATTTGGCGATCGTTTGGATGTTGACATGAGCAATATGGTATTTGATGTTGCCGAAGATATCGTTACCGAATATAAAGAAGCTTCAAACTATGAAGGTTTCCGTTTAGAAGTAATTAAAAACTTCTCTGCAGATACCGATATTACAGAGCAAGATTTTAACAGTAAGAACATTCATGCATTAACCGATATACTTTTTGATGAGGTGACCGCATTTTATGCCCGTAAATCGGAAAATATCATTAATCAATCAATGCAGGTATTGAAGCAGGTTTTTGCTGAACGTGGAGAACAGATTGAGCAGGTGGTAGTACCGTTTAGCGATGGCATCCGTCATATCCAAGTTCCCGTTGATCTTAAAAAGGCAATAGCGAATAATGGTAGAGAAGTAACCAAAGCATTTGAGAAAACAATTATCCTTGCCTTAATTGATGATAGTTGGAAAGAACATTTACGTGAAATGGACGAGTTGAAACAGTCTGTACAAAATGCCGTTTATGAACAAAAAGATCCATTGATCATTTATAAAATGGAAGCTTTTAACTTATTCAAAAGCATGTTAAATGTGGTGAATAAAGAAGTAGTAAGTTTCTTATATAAAGGTGGTATCCCTGTTCAGCAAGATGCTGAAGATGTAAGAGAAGTGAAAGCTCCTAAAGCTGCACCAACTAAATTGCGTATGTCTAAACCAGAGTTTAGCGAATCAAGTAGCAGTGCAATGCCAGTTGAGGATACCAGAGAAATGGCACCTCCACAACCCATTAGAAAAGAAGCAACCGTTGGACGTAACGAACCTTGCCCTTGCGGAAGTGGCAAGAAGTTTAAAAACTGCCATGGTGCAAATGCATAGTTTTTAGTATAATCTATAATGCTAAATTAAAAGGGTCTTAACGAAAGTGAAGACCCTTTTTTTGTGTTATGCATTGGACACATCTTCCATCATACCTAGCTAATACCTAGCTTATAGCTACCTCGAAGCTTGCTCGAAGCTAGCTCGAAGACATATCTTTTTAAAAAAAGAGTAAAAAACCCAATACATCGTCCGCGTTTGTTCCAAAGGAACCCGATATCGTCCGTGTTTTCAACCTACTGTGTACCCACATCTTTTAATAGGAATCATGACGCTTGAGGGGTTCGTTTTTGCGAGCTTTTCGCGATGCAATCTCCTTGCCGCAACCAGCTTCAAACCAGCAA
>Ga0247810_10001313_pt1 | contig 16055 bp, 14 predicted proteins | sample UWRJL119311C1_FD_179918 | JGI IMG/M metagenome (GOLD analysis project Ga0247810, IMG submission 179918) | Plant litter microbial communities from Arlington Agricultural Research Station in Wisconsin, United States - UWRJ-L119-311C-1 | ecosystem: Environmental > Terrestrial > Plant litter >...
CACCGCGTTTAAAAGCCGAATGGTAAGGCTTTGCTCCCGGAAAAGCTGGTAAAAACGAATGGTGAATGTTAATGATTTTGTTCTCGTAAAGCGCAATCAAATTGGGCGTGATGATTTGCATGTAGCGCGCCAGAACAATAAAATTAATCTGGTAGCGCTGTAATAATTCAATTTGTTTAGCCTCGCCTTCTTCCTTATTGTCTTTTGTAAAAGGCACACAATGAAACGGAATATCAAATCGTTCCGCAATAGACCTTAAATCATTGTGATTACTTATAATTACAGGAATTTCGACATTCAGTTCCCCGGCACTGTAACGGCCTAAAATATCGAAAAGGCAATGATCGTATTTAGAGACAAATAATGCCATTTTTGGCTTTTGTTCCTGATTGTACAAATCCCACGACATATTAAAATCAGTTGCGATTGTTTTGTCAAAATCAGCTTTCAGGCTTTCTATAGTAATAGTAGGATTAGTCAGTTCACATTCTAATCGCATAAAAAACACATTTTGTTCCACATCAACATGCTGGTCAATGTAAGTAATGTTTCCTTCTACTTTAGCAATAAAAGTAGTCACGGCGGCGATAATTCCTTTTTGATCTTTACAATGAATCAGAATGGTAATTTTTTGCATTTCAAGGTAATTTATAGTTTGGTTTTATAGTTTGGTTTAAAGCTTAACCGCAAAGTTTGCAATCCCGATAGCTATCGGGATACGCAAAGTTCGCAAAGAAAAAATGTCTCATTCTTTGCGGTTAAACATTTTTATTTTCCGTCCTGCATAGCAAACACTTTTTGTAGTAAAGGTGTTGTTCTTGCACTAATATTGTTGCGGATGTCTTTTTCTTCAACAGCAATCATTTTAAAAACACCTGCCAAAGCCTGATTCGTTGTGTAATCAGTCAAATCCGGATTTACTTTTTTTACTAATGGGATGGTGTTGTACTTATTGATGATATTTTTCCAGATCACATCGGCACCCACTTTTGCGAAAGAATTTTTAATAACGGGATTAAATTTTCCGTACAAAGCCGTTGTCGTTGTTCCTTGCAAATAGCTGGTCGCAGCACTGTCATTTCCCAGTAAAATATTTTTAGCATCTGTAAAAGACATGTTTTTTACGGCCGAAACAAATATCGGAGTAGCCTCTTTCACTGCATCTTCGGCAGCACGATTTAATACTTTAATCCCTTCATCTGCAAGAGACGATAGTCCTATTTTGCGTAAAGTAGCATCCACTTTTTGTAATTCTGCCGGCATTAAAATTTTTACAGCCTCATTTTTATAAAAACCATCAACAGCAGTCAATTTACTCACTTGCTGTGTAATTCCTTTGTTTAGAGCCTCTTTTAGTCCAGATGCAATATCAACGCCGCCAACTCCGGGAATTTGTGACGAAATTTGAGGTAATTGATTTAAAGTTTGTTGTACCTGAGCACAAGAACTTAGAGAAAATACAAGCGATAAAATTAAAATCTTTTTCATTATTAGTTTTTATATAAGGTTCAAAAATACTACTTATTCAAAAACAAAGCCACAATTTTATTTCAGGAGCAGCAACAATTTGTTTCATAATTAACATTCGTCCCGCTGTCCGTTGCAATCTTTTGTGCCTCCCGATAGTTATCGGGACGGACACAAAAGGATTTCCACTTCCATCGGGGCTATATTAGAGCATTTGTTCTTTTATGAAATGACGGTATTGAGCAAAAAAAAAGAGATTCAGCCTAAGCTAAATCTCTTTTTAAAGTCTTTTAATAAGAATTTATTTTTTCAATTCAAATTTACCATCTTTCTCGCAGTAAATGTCATTCGAACCAGATTCGTATTTTTTATAACATGAATCAGCTGTTTTTTCAACCAGAATAAAACCGTTATCGTATTTAATAAATTTCAATTCCTGTCCTTTATCAGTTGTAATGGTAGTTTTATCATTTACAACAACAAAATCAACATCACCATTATCTTTATATGCCCAAACTTTTGCCTGAGTAGGATCATTTGCTTGTAAAATACTTCCTTCTGCACGATTTGCAAATCGATCAGTTTTTAGTTTTCCTGTAAGTGTTTTTCCGTCTTGAGATACAGTTCCGTTAAGATAGATATAATAAACAGAGTCAAAAGTTGGGTTTGCAACCTTAGTACCAATATTCTTTTGGTTTACGGCCATCAAACTTTTAATGTTTGCCGTAGCTTCATCAGGCCACATACTCATCATTCCTGCACCTTGTTTTGCAGTTTCAAGATATTCAAGAGCTTTGTCAAAATTTAAAAGAAATACCTGAGTCAATGATAAATTCAGATAAATCACTTTGTTGTAATCTTTTGGCTTTAGTTTTTTGTATTCTTTACCCACATAACCCAAATAGAATTTTTCAAGATCTGCAAGGTAAGATTGATCTAAAGAATTGGAGGCAATTTTGTTCAGGAACTCATCCGTTTTAGTGTTAAATTCAACAAGTTCAGGAAATTCCTCAACTTTTTCGAATAAGCCGTAATTCAATGAAAATTCTTTTTCAGTTGCAAGAATGTTATTGTCTGTAAGATACTTATATCCTAAATTGTTCAAATCACTGGCCAAACTCTGGTTGGGTTTGCCGTTTACATAAGTTGCAGAATACATTTTAGCATTTGAACCTTTTTCGTATAATATTTCGTTGTTTTTTCCTAAAACCAAATATTTAAAATCACCATCTAAAACATAAGTACCATTATCTGCTTTTTTATAAGTAGCACCTTTATATCCCATTAAAACACGAACATCAGGATTGGCTACATCTTTTTTAGTGTAGTCCTCAATCGTGTTTTTAGGCACATTATGCTCATAAGTTTTAGAAGTTTTGTCTGCATAATCAGCATTCCATGTATCATCTCCCTGCACGATAATGCTGTAGGTTTTAATATCTTTAAAAAGTTCCGATTTTGGTATTGTAATCTTAACTTTTTTCTTGTTTGTATCTGCTTTTTGAGCATAAGAAGTACTGCCAATTAAAGTTAGCAATAAGAATAATGTAGTTTTTTTCATGGGGTAAATTTTTGCCAAATATAGCAATATAACGATCAAAACGACTAGTAAGGCAAATCTTTTAATTGAAAAAAAACAATTGCTTAATGTCTGTTGCTGAATTCCGTATATACCTGTGCTTAGTTTCTATTAAGTGCAAATTAGAGTTTTTTAATATTACTTAGCATCTTAGTATCTCAGTAACTTAGTATCTCAGTAAAGTAACATCTTCCTCTATGGCCAATACATTCTTATGTTATAATTCCAATAGGTTTTACTTGAGATATAAGTAGGTTGAAATTCCGGTATTGGCATATTATTTTCGTCGTATAACTGGACTCTGATAATTTTTTCGTTGCTGTCATCTTTTAAGTCAATGTTTCCTTCGGCGGCATCAATGAGTTTCTTTTTCTTCAGATATAAGTTGGGTTTTTCGATAATAAACACCACGCCAGATTCATTTTTAGATGCTGCTTCTCCGGCTAGATTGCCATTGACATCAAAGGTTTGAATTTTTTCTAAATAATTATTTTTGTAATAGAAAAGCTGATACCCAATCCCGCCATGCTGTACCTGAAGTTGGTGATGTTGTAAACGAAAACGCAGCACTTGCTTTTTTGCATTTGTAAATTCAACCGAACCATTTCCGGTTGCATCAATGTGCTTGTTTAAAATTTTGGCTGGTTTCGAAAACTGTTTTACCTTATCGATAATAGTCTGGTAATTGCTGTCAGATTGCGCTGTTACAGTAATGCATTGCAGAAAACAAAAAAATAAAAAGAATAATGGGATTCGTTTTCTTTTTGTGCTGATAATTCTAATTGTATTCACCGTTGATATTTTTTCGGTTGGTTTGTTTTATTCCGGTTTTGGTAAAAGAATAAGTTGATTCTTCCTGCCAGCTCCATGATTTTTGTTTGTCAAGATCTTCGCCCACTGCACTGTAAAGAATTTTGATGCTGTCTTTTGTGGTAATCATTTTTACTTCAACAAAATGATCCTGAATTCTTGCCGAAGATTCTGTTTTATTACAATATTGCAATCTTTCTAAAACCTTTGTATCTTCTTTGAACCATTTTTTCAAAAAAGATAAATGGGTTTCAGAACATTGATACCCCAGATTTAGTGCCGAAAGAAATTTACATTTTAAATTGCTTTCATCTGCTTTTTTTGCACCATCCCAATGACATTCATTACTCACATCAGTTGCGATATAACCTAATGCGGCGCGTTGCTGGTCTGTTAATGTTTTAATATAGCTTGTATTGAGTTGTAGCGCACCATTGGTGTCCAGCCACAATATTTTAATGTAAATATCCTGATTTGCATTTTCTGCAGAGGGTTTATTTATTGTTGTTGAGGCTGTTGTATTGGTTTGAGAAAATACTGAAGTAGAAAAACTGAAAAGGAATAATAGCGTAAATAGGCGAATAGTCATAATCGAAAAATGAGAAAATTTGTTCCTGATAAAGATACTGTATCTAACATTGTTTTTTCAATAAAAAAAGGCAGAAATCTAATTAAAGAAATCTGCCTCTGTTTATAAACCATTACTTTTTTAGTAAATCGATCTCTTCTTTTGTTGCTTTTATAAAAACAGTCATTTCGCTGTATTTCCAGGTGCCTCTTTTTTCGGCAACCACAAATACAGTTGCTTTTCCTTTAGGACCTTTTATGGGAATTTGTAGATTACAATTTCCGCTGTCATTGTTCGTACTGATACTGCCGGAAGTCATGCCGTCATCTTCTATTGGTGTTCCCAGTTTTTCAATAACCAGTTTGTTTTGCTGTACCTGGGTCATAGCGCCTTTATAAGCATCAGAATTTGTCATCATAGATGTAACTCCAAAAAATATACTGGCTATAAACACCACAAAAATCAGTAAAATACTCACACATCCTGTTGGTACAAACCATTTCCAGTTTCTTTCCCACCAGCTTTTTCTAACTTCAACGTAATCGTCGTCCATAATAGCTTTTATTTTGATGTTGAAAGATACTATTATTCTTTTTGAAATTAAAAAAATGATATTCCGAATAACTTTAATTATTTTTTGCAGGCATAATTATTCTCCACTAGACAACTTTTTCTATTGAAATTGAGTTGTTTTTAGGATCTCTCTAATTTTAATAACCTGAAATTAGCGTATTAAATTTAATAGTTTGATTTGTAGCTGCTGCTAAAGTTACACATATTGCAAGCAGTATAAATTAGGATTATATATAGGATTAATCGTTTTTAAGTCTGCCAGCATATTTTGAGTATAATCTTTTCCGCCAATCGCCAAATAAAATAAAGATTTTGAGACATAAAATGGTCTTAAAGGAAAGTTGCGCCAACTATTTAATATATTCTTAAAAAAATGTTTGATGGCATATTTGAATATTTTTTCTTCAGGGCGAACAAAATAAATAGTTGAGCTTTTTAACTGACTCATTAAATTTGGAAACATTACAAATCTTCCTCCTTGTTGAATCAGTAAATTTATTTCAAAAAGTGTTAATCCGTCAATATTCTCTGTTTTCATGATAAATTGATTTTGTAAAATAATAGTACAAAGATCGATCCTTTTTTATTATTTTTTATACTGTAAAAGTTTTATTATTAACGGTTTAGGGTTTTTGTATTGAATTGTGTTTTTTATTAATTCATAAAAAAAGCTTCTTATTCATCAGATATTAAATTATAATCTGAATGAATAAAAAGCTGATACTATATTCTGATTTTTAAATATTAATTTGAAGAAAGAGCTTGTGTAGCTAATACGTTATTTAGTTCACTATCTTTTTCGTAAACGTCCTGATAAAAACCAATTTCACCATTTTCATTTACCAACGAAGTAAAATAAGTAATGTAAATAGGTACTTTTTTAGCTAATTTGAAACTGTTTTCTGTTTTACCTGCCATAGCTTTGTCGATTTTATCCGGAGTCCATTCAGGATAATCTTTTAGCATTGCGGCAGCTAATTCTTTTGCCATTTTTACATTGATACAGCCATGGCTGAAAGTTCTTTTTTCAAAATCGAATAAAGTTTTAGATGGCGTATCGTGCATATAGATATCATCAGGGTTTGGAAACATAAATTTTACCAATCCTAAAGAATTATCCGGTCCTGGTTTTTGTCTTACCTGACCATTTACAATTTCCATGTTTTTTTCGGCAAGATAATTTTTATTTGCTGCTATTTTACCTTTTAATTCGTTGTTTACAATACTTTGTGGCACTGTCCAGTAAGGGCTGAAAACGATTCTTTCAATTTCACTGTTAAAAATAGTAGTTTTAGTCAAAGGCGCACCAACAAATACACTCGAAGTCAATTGAATTTTTCCGTTTTTAACATAAATTAATTCATACGAAGGAACGTTTACCAAAACATATTCATCATTACTGGCAATCTGGGCCGAAATCGCACGGCATCTTTCCATATTAAGTTGTAAGGTTTCCATTTTATCAGAAAGGGGCACATTCATTTCATTTATATGTTCTTCTGCTAAAATGTAGTTGGGTTTAAAACCGTTACGAACTTTGTATTTCATTACAGCATCCATCAATTCACGATCGTAAAAATTGCTTTTGGAATCGGTTTTTAAATCTCCTAATAAATACAAACGGGTTCTAACTTGCTCAATAGTACTCGAAACAGCATCTGGACGTAATTCTTTATAAGGTGTTTCTTCCGGAACAATAGGTTTCCATTTATTTGATCGGTCTAATTTTTTATATTTTTTTAGAACATCCTGTAGTTTATAATATTGATCATATGCTACTTTTACATCTGCGGTAGCTGTTGTACCATTTGCCTCTTCGATAGTACTATAGTTTAAAAAATCTTTCAGCATCGCATCATAAGATACTTTTTTCTTAGTATCCGAAATGCTTTTTGCATAAGCAATGTATAAAGAGCTTATAAGCATGTCAGCATCTGTTTTAGAAAGTTTTGATTCTGATGAAGAAAAAAGATCATCAATTTCTTTTTGGTAAGGAATTACTAAATCATTGGTTTTTTTTGCTTTTTCGTACAGTACAGTTCCAAACTCATTAATATCATTTTCATCAAACCAGATACTTCCTAAAGTTCTGTTTTTGTATAATGACATCACATCAGATTTATATTTTTTCAAATCAGAATATCTTTTAAAGAAGTCATTTGAAAGTTCGTCTACATCATCAGTATTTGAGTTGTAAACAGCGGCAACAGTTGAAGTTTTTTTATAGGATATAATGTCGTTTTCTGTTCTGTTAAAAGAAGATACAAAGAAACTCAAACTTAAAATTGCGGTGATTGGAAATAATGTTTTCATTTTTTAAATTTTTACGTTTACTACTAATACGTGTATTACTTAAGAGTAAAAGTTTTGGGTAAAAATTTGGGGCTTTTCTACCATGCTAAATTACTTTAGGTGTCTGGAAAACAAGTTGTTGTATTTAATTTAAATTTTTCAAGATTACCATGTTGTTAACATTTCTATAAGATTTATATAAAATAAATACGATAACGATGTAGATTGTTACCCCTCGAGATAAAAAAAAGATTATTTATTTTGTTAACAAAAAGATATAAGGAGAATCAAATATTATAATATTTTGTAAATTGCTCCCTTAAAATTATCATATTCATAAAATGGAACAACAAATACCATATATTCCTAAAAATAAAGTAAGAATTGTCACCGCTGCTTCTCTTTTCGACGGACACGATGCCGCGATCAATATTATGCGTCGTATTATCCAGTCAACTGGTGTAGAAGTAATTCATTTAGGTCACGATCGTAGTGTCGAAGAAGTAGTAAATACTGCTATTCAGGAAGATGCAAATGCTATCGCGATGACATCTTATCAGGGTGGGCATAATGAATATTTTAAATATATGTATGATTTGCTTCATGAAAAAGGCGCAGGACATATCAAGATTTTTGGCGGAGGCGGAGGAGTAATTCTGCCAAGTGAAATTTCTGAATTGCATGAATATGGAATTACCAGAATTTATTCTCCGGATGATGGCCGATCTTTGGGTTTACAAGGAATGATTAATGATTTGGTTGAACGTTCTGATTATCCAATTGGTGATCAACTGAACGGAGAAATCGATCATATCGAAAATAAAACGCCAACCGCAATTGCACGTTTGATTTCGGCTGCAGAAAATTTCCCTGAAATTGCAAAACCGGTTTTTGATCAGATTCATAAAAATAATACTGATTCTAAAATTCCGGTTTTGGGAATTACAGGAACAGGTGGTGCGGGAAAATCATCTTTAGTAGATGAATTAGTTCGTCGTTTTTTAATTGATTTTCCAGAAAAAACAATCGGATTGATTTCTGTCGATCCTTCGAAAAGAAAAACAGGAGGCGCTTTATTAGGAGACAGAATCCGTATGAATGCGATTAATAATCCTCGTGTTTATATGCGTTCCTTGGCAACTCGTCAATCGAATTTGGCTTTATCTAAATATGTTGCTGAGGCGATTCAGGTGTTGAAAGCAGCAAAATACGATTTGATTATTTTAGAAACTTCAGGAATCGGGCAGTCTGATACAGAGATTATGGATCATTCTGATGTATCCTTATATGTAATGACACCTGAGTTTGGAGCGGCAACCCAATTAGAGAAAATCGACATGCTTGATTTTGCTGATTTAGTAGCTTTAAATAAGTTTGATAAAAGAGGTGCTCTTGATGCCATTCGTGACGTTAAAAAACAATACCAGCGCAATCATAATTTATGGGATAAGAATCCAGATGACATGCCGGTTTTCGGAACCATTGCGTCTCAGTTTAACGATCCCGGAATGAACACGCTTTACAAAGCGATCATGGATAAGATTGTAGAAAAAACAGATTCAGATTTAAAATCGACTTTTGAGATTACGCGTGAAATGAGCGAGAAAATCTTCGTGATTCCGCCACACAGAACACGTTATTTATCTGAAATTGCAGAAAATAACAGAAGTTATGATGAAAGCGCACTTTCTCAGCAAAAAGTAGCACAGAAATTATACGGAATCTTTAAAACGATAGAATCCGTTTCTGGAAAGATTCCAGAAATTAATAAAGCAGGAATTGATGATGCAACTGTTTTACCAAGAGGTATTCAGGAACATGATGAAAACAGAATTTTCTTAAACCTTTTATTAAATCAGTTTGATAAAGTAAAAATGGATTTAGATCCGTACAATTGGGAAATTATCCTGAATTGGGACGAGAAAGTAAACAAATATAAAAATCCGGTTTATACCTTTAAGGTTCGTGATAAAGAAATCAAAATCGCGACGCATACCGAAAGTTTATCACACATTCAGATTCCGAAAATTGCTTTGCCTAAATACGAAGCTTGGGGAGATATTTTGCGTTGGAATTTACAGGAAAATGTTCCTGGAGAATTTCCTTTTGCATCAGGATTATATCCGTTTAAGCGTGAAGGCGAAGATCCGTCAAGAATGTTTGCCGGTGAAGGCGGACCAGAAAGAACCAACAAACGTTTTCATTATGTGAGCGCAGGATTGCCGGCAAAACGACTTTCGACAGCTTTCGACAGTGTAACTTTATACGGAAACGATCCTGATATTCGTCCTGATATTTACGGAAAAATCGGGAATGCAGGAGTTTCGATTTGTTGTCTTGACGATGCTAAAAAACTGTATTCCGGTTTTGATTTGGTTCATGCTTTAACCTCTGTAAGTATGACCATCAACGGACCAGCGCCAATGTTGTTAGGTTTCTTTATGAATGCCGCAATCGATCAGCAATGCGAGTATTATATTAAGGAGAACGATTTAGAAAAAGAAGTTGAGGCAAAAATCAACAAAATATATAAAGAAAGCGGATTAGAACGCCCAAAATACCAAGGCGATTTACCGGAAGGAAACAATGGTTTAGGATTAATGCTTTTGGGTGTTACCGGAGATCAGGTTTTACCTTTAGAAGTTTACAATGAAATAAAGGTTAAAACCTTATCACAAGTTCGTGGTACGGTTCAGGCTGATATTTTAAAAGAAGATCAGGCACAAAATACTTGTATTTTCTCAACCGAATTTGCTTTGAGATTAATGGGTGACGTTCAGGAATATTTTATTACCAAAAACGTTCGTAATTTCTACTCGGTTTCTATTTCAGGATATCATATTGCAGAAGCAGGAGCGAATCCAATTACACAGTTGGCCTTCACTCTTTCAAATGGTTTCACTTACGTGGAATATTATTTGAGCCGTGGAATGAGCATCAACGATTTTGGACCCAATTTATCGTTCTTCTTCTCGAATGGAGTAGATCCTGAATATTCAGTTATTGGTCGTGTGGCACGTAAAATTTGGGCGAAAGCCATGAAAAACAAATACGGAGCCAACGAAAGAGCACAAATGCTAAAATATCATATTCAGACTTCTGGTCGTTCGTTACACGCACAGGAAATTGATTTTAATGATATCAGAACGACTCTGCAGGCTTTGTATGCGATTTACGATAACTGTAATTCACTACATACAAACGCTTACGATGAAGCGATTACAACACCAACAGAAGAGTCGGTGCGTCGTGCCATGGCGATTCAGTTGATTATCAATAAAGAATTAGGTTTGGCGAAAAACGAAAACCCAATTCAGGGATCGTTTATCATCGAAGAATTGACTGATTTAGTGGAAGCAGCTGTTTTACAGGAATTCGACAGAATTACAGAACGTGGAGGAGTATTAGGTGCAATGGAAACCATGTACCAACGTTCTAAAATTCAGGAAGAAAGTTTGTATTACGAAACCTTAAAACACAACGGAGATTTCCCAATTGTAGGTGTAAATACTTTCCTGAGTTCAAAAGGTTCTCCAACGGTAATTCCGGCAGAAGTAATTCGCGCCACCGAAGAAGAAAAACAATATCAGATTACAATGCTGGATAACTTACACCAGTTTCACGAAGCAAAAGTAAACGAGCACTTAAACAAACTTCAGGAAGCAGCCATTAAAAATGAAAACTTATTCGATCATTTAATGGAAGCTACAAAGGTTTGTTCTTTGGGGCAGATCACTTCGGCTTTGTTTGAAGTGGGTGGGCAGTATAGAAGGAATATGTAAAAACTAATATTTAGCTAAATTCAAATAATTGTAAATGGAATGTTTATAGTATCTAATGAGATATTTGAGTTTAGCTAAATTTATATTAATTTGCTTTTGGTTGACTAAACGTTGGCTAGTATTGATTTATCTTTATCTTTGTTTAAAAATTAAAGATTATGGCGACGTTGAAATACTTACTTCAAAGTAAAAGTGAAAATTCAAATATTTATGTTCGCTATTCAATAAACAGAACAGCAGTTTTTAAAAGAAAAACGGGTTTTGTGATTAATCCGAAAGATTGGAGCGAAGACAGATCACAACCAATTCAAAAAAATCAGGAATTAAAAGCTTTAAAATCTAAACTAGACAAATTATCCGTTTTTATTAATGATGCTTACAATAATGCGATAAGTACAGGTGTAGAATTTACAGGTTCTTGGTTGCAACTTCAAATTGATTTATTTAACAATAAAATTGTTGTTGTTGATTTGGATGTATTAACTAATTCAATTGACGAATATGTCGAAAGTAATGAAAATTTACGAAGAGGTTCAATAAAAAATCTAGAGAATCTTAAAAAATTTATTACTAATTACGAAACCGATTATTTAAAAGGAAAGCATGTACTTATTAGAGATATTGATTTGGATTTTATTGATGCTTTTAAGAAGTACCATATAAGTAAAGGAAGATCTGTAAACTATATTGGTACTTATATTTCAATATTAAGAGCGGTTGTCAATAAGGCTTCATTAAATGGTATTCCTACACATCCTCAGTTCAAACAAATAAAGGCAATTAAGCAACTCAAAGAGCCTGATGAAATTATTATACTTACTGAATCTGAACAAGAACTTATAAAAAATTTAGTTTTAGTACGTGAAGCTCATATTAATGCTAGAAAATGGCTTTTGCTGGGTTGTCTAATTGGACAACGGTCAAGTGACTTACTTAATATAACTGCTAACAATATCAAAGATATTAAGGGTATGAAAATCATTGAATTGAAACAGCAGAAAACTGGTAAACTGGTTGCAATACCATTACTTCCAGATGCACACAAAATAATCGAAAGCGGATTACCTTATAAAATAAATTTAGAACATTTTAACAAATACAGTAAGGAGGTTTGTAAGGAAGCTAATATTAATACAATTGTAAAAGGTAAAATGCGTATTGATAAAAAAAGAACTTTAACTTCTGGATTTTATGAGAAATGGCAGGTTATTAGTTCTCATGTGTGTAGACGTTCTTTTGCTACTAATTTTTATGGGAAAATTCCAACATCCGTTTTAATGAATATAACTGCTCATAGCACGGAGAGTATGTTTTTGTCTTACATCGGAAAAACCACTTATGATAATGCTTATCAAATGTTAGAATATTTCAGTAAGCTTGAGAGAAAAGAAGAAATTTCAAAAGATAAAGTAAATTAAAAATTAGTTAATCATTTATAAAATGGATAATATTTTTTTTATAGAATTAATTATTAAAAGTTATAGTAATGCTTTCGATTCAGCTAGTTATGAGTACGAAGAAGAAACTTTTATAAATAATGGGCTAAGTGTTGAAAATCTAAACGATTATATTAAATCAAACTTTAGATATAGATTTTTAACTGAGTTAAAAAGAATACAAACATTATTAAAAGAAACTGATAAAGTTGAACTTTATTCTTTTTTAGTAAAGATTAAGGAGGCAAGCTATATGTTGAATAATAGTGTTTTAGCATATAAAGAAAAAGAATATCAAAAAAATAAAAGAAATAATTTGATAGTAGCTATTGATGATGATAAGAGTTTATTTTTTGATTTAATTGAAAGTTTTGAAGAATCATATGATATTAGCCTCTCGTATATAATTAGCAAAGCAAAAAAAGACATTTTATTTAACTTAATAGATGTTTCTTTTATAACTCAAACCATAGAAAGTTTTTCTCTCGATGATTTTGAAAATAATAATGTGCCTAAATTAATTAATTCGAATATTGATAATTTATATTTAGGTGAAGAAATAAATGAATTAGGAAGTAAACTGTTTGAGTTTCTATGTAATCATTACATGCTCAATAAAAATACATCTGTTAAATACATTAATATTTTGTATTTTTTAAAAAATGATGTAGACAAAAAAATCTACATTTTTAATTTGACACAAGAAAAATATAAATCATTGATACTTGAAAAAACAAAAATTTCTATTAGTAAATTTTCAAAATCTGAGAATTATTATGATGTTCAAAAGTCAATTTTAGATGCATTGGAAAACACTTTTACTAAACTTTAGCGTTGAGGTTTTTCAAATATACTGTTATACCATAAAAGTACTATAAAAGTACTATTTTGATCTATTTTTCAGATGTATGTTCTTGATTATCATTGTAGTGAATATTTAAAACAAAGCTACAATGAACAATCAAATTATCCTGAACGGCATTACAATCGAGGATTTAGCCCAAGCACTAGCACCCTTATTGAAAACTACACTAGTTCAATCTCAAGATGCATTACCAGAAAATATTACCCGAAAGCAAGCATGTGAAATCCTAAACATTGGATTAGCTACTTTATGGAAACACACCAAATCTGGGAAATTGACCTCCTATGGAATTGGAAACAGAATAATGTATAAGCGCGACGAAGTTCTACAATCGTTAAAACCTATAAACATTTAAAGTTATGGGAATTGGTGAAAATAACTACGAAAATAGCAACAACGCTACAGTAGACGTAATTGAAACATGGGAAAAAGAATTTAAAGAAAAAGTAAAACTTAAATTCAAAATAAAAAACCCAAAATTTACTATAGATGATGCATTATTAAAAGGTGCAGAGATTCTAAGCAAACGTGATGTATCTTTTTTGAAAGCGCGTGATTATTTGGCTGAAAATAACCCAGAAAATAATGCTTTAATCAAATATATGACAGCTTATATCGAACATGATACCAAACTCAACGAAAAGTATTATCCATATAGCATTGATGAACTTAATTTGTTATATGAGAAAAATACAAAAATTGATGAACACGGAGTTAGAAAAAAGGTTTACAATCGATTTAATACATTGTCATATAGAAACTTTGTGATTTTTATGGTATTGAAATTACAAGGGCAATACGATTCTGAATTAGATGATGAAATTTTTCGGGTTAAATCTATTGATAACAGGGAGTACAATCCACTTACAAAAATACCAAAACAATTACGCACATTTTTACCCTTTAGAATTAAAGAATATGATATTAAAAGCGCTTTCCCGACTTTTATTGATAATGAGCTTGGGTGTGAGCACAGACATAATATTTATGAAATTATTAGTAAAAAAGAATTTGCTAGAGCATTTAATGCAAACAGTGCAGATGGAGATGAAGAGTGGTATAAAAAAAACATACTTGTTCTTAGTAAAGTTTATGGAAGTAATGCGATGTCTGTCTTAACACGAGATAGGTTTCTAAATAAAGGTAAGGCATTTAGAGATTTTGCAAAACACGAAAGTGATTGCATTGATGAATTAGTAGAAGCAAACAACATTGAATACTATGTTCGATTACATGACGGCATTTTTGTGTCGACCGATATCCATTGTACTGCACTTAATTTTGGTAATGTTAAATTTGTTGGGAAAGAATGTACACCCCTCGTTAAACGGGATGGTATACCGAATTTATTTTATCATTTTAATGATAAGGGACAAGCTAAGACAACACCATCATCAATTGCAAATTATTTTATTGAAGAGAATTTCCAAAGAATATCACCCGCTAGCGCGAGCGTCCCGCTCGTGCCCACAAAGTAATGCACGAGCGGGACGCTCGCGCCAGCCAATGGGCTAGCCAATGAATATCCTGTTGCATAATTTAAGACTTTTCACCAACCATCTCCCCAACACAACCCAGAAACTCCATTTCATCCAAAGGAAACAGCTGCAACACCGTTTCTAAAATCAAACTCACATTAATAGATTGTTTTTTCTTTTCTCCAAGATTATGCATATCGTGATCGAGTGCGAGAATGCATAATTTTATCATATCGCTGATAACGCAACCCAACTCAAAATAATTTAAAACCTTAATTTGTGCGGTATAGGTTTTAGATGCGTCATTGGAAGGTTTTAAGGTTTGGAAATGCAAGGCAGTTAATGTTCTTAGTCTTTCTAAAGTTTCTGTTTCATTGGTTTTCATAAGGCGTATATTTTTAATTTGTATCTTGTTAAACGTTTTACAACTTGACTTTTATAATTTTATAGAAAGAAAAATCGTACTTTTGTTTAACCTGGCGAAGGAAGCAATAGAGGGTGCTGTATCCAATCATTTTTAACCGTATTGTACAGCACTTAATATGTTTTTTACAGTTTGCCGCTGCCGTTATTACACTTAATTATTATCTTTGAATTATGAGCACACTAACAAAACCAAACCATATAGGGCGAAAAATAAGCCGTATTCGTGAACTTCGTGATATGAAACAGGAAGCTTTGGCACAAGCATTAGGAACAAACCAACAAGCTATCTCAGCGCTGGAAAATAGCGAGACTATCGATGAGGCAAAATTGATTGAAGTTGCAAAAGCACTTGGTGTAACGGCAGAAGCAATTAAGAATTTTTCGGAAGAAGCTGCAATTAATTTTTTCAATACTTTTACCGATACGAAAGATAGCCAAATGAATTTTGGAAACGGAAACGGCCACAATTGCACTTTCAATCCATTAGATAAATTAATGGAAACAGTAGAAGAAAATAAAAAGCTGTACGAGCGTTTGCTTCAGGCAGAAAAAGACAAAATCGAATATTTAGAGAAATTACTCAAAGGAAAATAATCTTCTATTAAAATATAAAGGCATAAAAAAAGCATCAGCCACAGCTGATGCTTTTCAATTTTAAGTAAAAAACAATTAACGACGGAAACCAGGACTTTCGTTTACTGATTCGTCAAGCTTAATAGTTTTTGATTTTTTAGCAGAAACAGCAATTTCGTGTTTCGCAACTTTACCATTTTCGGTTA
>Ga0247810_10001319_pt1 | contig 16014 bp, 26 predicted proteins | sample UWRJL119311C1_FD_179918 | JGI IMG/M metagenome (GOLD analysis project Ga0247810, IMG submission 179918) | Plant litter microbial communities from Arlington Agricultural Research Station in Wisconsin, United States - UWRJ-L119-311C-1 | ecosystem: Environmental > Terrestrial > Plant litter >...
TTCCTTGATGATCATGCCATTCCACAGCAAGTCGCCATTGCGGAAGAGGGGGTTATCCTCGCCGCGCTTCATGGCGTCCCGGTTGGCCTGGAACATGGTCGGGTCACGGCGCAGATCGCGCATCTGACGCGGATGGACGAACACCACGTACCATTCCTCGCCATCTTCCGTCATATACGGGTTGATGGCAGGGCCGGTCGCGAGGATGTCAGCCGTATCAGCAGCGCGCTGGCGAGCCAGATCAAGCACCAGAGTGCTCATCTTGTCGTCGGTGTTGTCCAGGGTCGCCAGAGCCGTAGCCATGACGTTAGACGAGCCGTTCGACACCAGAACGCCGAACTGCACGCGATCCGCGTTGTTCACGAGGAAAGCGTTACGCTGAGCCGCAGTCGCGGCAGCGTAGGTCACGACGGTGTCGGGCGCATTGTACCCGTCCGTACCGACAGCGCCGGGAATGACGATGCCGTTCAGGTTGTCGATGACTTGCAGTTTCAGGACGAAGCGAGCAGCCCAATCGCGAAGCGACGGACCGGCCAGCTTGAGGATGTCCATGTTCGAACGGTACGAGGACGACTTCGGCACCTTGACGGCGTTACGACGCCAGCGGGTGGTGACCTTGTCCACGAATTGCGCGAGATCGACTTCGTTGCCTTCCAGAACCTGCGAGTCGGAGACTCCGCCGTTCTTGATGACGCCAAGCAGAGGGACGATGATGTCCTTGCCGCCGTCCGTATCGCGCTCACGGAAGACGCGAATGATCGCGTCGGAGCCCTCACCCATGAACCGGTCAAGGCCGGAAGCGCGGATATAGGGCTTGTAGTACTTGTCAACGAGCCAGCGAGTCTCGTTCAGATTGCTGTTGATAACGACTTCGGCCAATTACCTGTCCAGTGCGAATTTTACCTCCCCCCAATCCGCATTCTGGACTTGCTTGACGCCACCCGATCCGGGAGCGTTAGACAGGCCGCGAGGGGCACGGGGGCGAGACGGTTCCAGAGAAGGAGACACGGTGGTCTCCGGTGAAACAATCCAGCCCTGTGATTTGGCGTACTCTTGCGCGGCATCCTCAAAGGATTTTCCGCCGAGACGTTCCAGGGTCCGCGACTGTTGGTACTCACTTACGACAAACTCAACGGGTGATGCGGCCTGCTTGACCTTCAGCCCCAAGGTAGGATCAGGGTGTGCCTGCGCCCACTTCAAGGCTTCTTCGACCAACGGCTTACCGAACTTCTGTTCCGCCATGAATCCGGACATTTCTGCCTTGGATTCCCAACGGGCTTGCTCGATTTGCCCTTGGACATACTGGTTAAAACCAGCCGGGTCCTCATACGCATCTGGAATCTGTGCTGGCTCTTGAGGCTTCGGAGCCGGGACTTTGGCCCGCAACTCGTTCAACTCACGCTCAGCAGCCTGTCTCTTTGCCCGCTCTTCCTTCATCTCACGATAGAGAGTCGGGTTGAACTTCTCTTCAACAGCCTGCTCAGGTTCTGGAGTCTCAGGTTGTTCAGCTTCGACGGGTTCCGGCGTTACTTCCGGTTCCTGAACCTGTTCGACCTCTTCCACGATTTCCGTCGTCGGCTCATCGCCCCAGACATCATCGTCGTTATCCAGAAAAGCCATTCGTCTTCCCCTGCCCGGTCATCGGCGGCATCCCTACAGTGCAGATGATCGGCGCACTAACCCTGTTGTCCTGAATACAACCGTTTTTATTCGGTTGCAAGTGAGTGCCTATTGTTGAGGTTTGGCTTTATCGCCGTATTGCCACGCTTGCTGCTCGTGCAGTCTTTCGGCGTAAGTAGTGGCATCGTCAGGCGTAGCGAAAACGCCCAAATGCTGGCCTGTTCGTTCGTATTGAGCAATCGCCTCTTCGGGCGAAAGCACACGGGACCCATCATCCGAAACCGTTGGGATTAGAACCTCACCCTCATCCGTGCCAATGGACATAGAGGCGACAGTACTGATCGTGCCATCGGAATTATGCACGACAGGGCGAGCGTTCAGATCAATATTCCCGGGAATACGGATCGGCACGGCATCAAGTCCAAAAGGAGACGGCTGATTAGCCTGCATAAGGGTCTCTCTCTGGCTCAGGCCGCGTCAGATCAGCGTGAGTGCGGATCGCATCAATGCTCACATCAGCGTCAATCTGTTCGATCTTCGCCTGATTCAGCAGGGTATCGCTTTCCGTCTTCTTGATCTTCGCTTCGGTTTCCATGTTCGCAAGCTGTGCCGCCTGCATCTGAAGCTGGATAGCCATCTGCTGCATCTGCTCCTGCATCTGCTGCTGTTGCTGCATCTGGGCCTGTTGTTCCGGCGGAACCTCTTCCGGCTTGTCCACCAGTTCCTTGATCCGTTGCTTCTCAGGAATCGAGGACAACAGCACGCCGATCTCAAACGCCTTCTTCGGCCCTACAGCTTCAGCCAGCATCGGGAACATGGGGGCGAGCGCTTCGAACTGTTCCGCAGCCAGGTTGGCCGTGTCCGGAACCGTTTCGACCTCGATGTCCACGTCCATCGTGGCAAGTTCGTTCTTCTTCTGGACCGGCACCCCTTGGGCTTGCATGGCCTGCGCCATACGCGGGTCAATGGGCTCACCATCAGGTCCGACAGGCTGATTCAGCCCCATAAACTCAGGCTTCTTGCTGTCGTCGCCCGTCGTCCTGATCCACCACGCTTCGGTCTTGAACTGCTTCAGCACGTTCCAGTCCATGCGGAATACGTCGTTCTCAAAGTCCTCGAAACGGCCCAGAGCTCGCGCGATCTCGGTCATCCCGGCCTGTTGAAGCACCAGACGCGAACGGCCCGACTGGTTAGCCGCACTCGCGTCTGCGAGGACGGCAGGCGTCGGAGCCTGACGAACCAACGCCTGTCGCGCCTCGTTCATCATCAACTGCATACCGGCCATCAGGTCCGATGTTGGGATCAGCGTGTACCCTGACGGGATCACGCCGTCTGGCTTGGCCGCTTCGACCGCTGCGGTCTTGCTGTCCACCTCAGGCACGAACCCCGCAACCACGACCGCGTCGGACACCTGTAGCTGGCGAGAGCGGGCGAGGTGAAGCGCACGCGACCCATAAGCGTTAAGTTCGTCTTGCGGGCTCAGCATGGCCTTCACGAGCCCCGCGCGCTGATTGTCGCGCGTGATCAAGCAGGACTGGAACACGAACGGGCACAGGGTCTCGCCTCGGTCGTCCTTGTACGGCGAGACGCCCTGCTCAAGCACGCCGCCCGCGTAGAACACCGACCGCATCCACTCGCCGTCTTCCTTGTGGTACAGTTCGACCACGAAGATACGGCGGCGCTTCGGATCGATCCAGCTTGTCGCAAGCAAGTTCTCGGGCTTGTCAGGCCGATCCAGACCCATTTGCGCCGAACCCCACGAAGACGACGAGAACGCCTCTGCAAGGTCGTCCGTGAACAGCGGATAGCGCATGGAGAGGTCGCCCTCGTACATCCACTTGCCGATCCCCTTGTACGAGCCGTCAGAGAAGTCCGCCCGTCGCGAGTGCGGATCATAGATCAGTTCGTCATACGGAAGCTGGGTGATCGTCGGATCGCCGCTTTCGGACGACTCTACGGCGACTGCGGCAATCCCCTCGATCAGGAAGGTCTCTGCGGCGTCAACCTTCTTCTTGTGCCAGCGCTGGCTATCGGCCACGTACCGCAGCGCCTTGGACGCCACGTCAGCCTGTTCCTCGTTATCCGGGTTACGCGGCCACGCGCGCGGATCAACCTTGGCCTGCTGGATAACGCCAAGCATGCCGTTGATGGCCGGTGCGATCTCGTTGCGAATGACCTTGGGCTGGCGCGACCGCTTCCAGGCGCGTTCGGTCTCGCCGAAAATCTGGTCGTTGTCGTAGTACCGACGGGCCTTCTCAGCAATGTTGCGGGATTCCTCCGTGCCGTCGCGGAAGTCGTCCACCATCTTGCGCAGCGGCATAGGGTTGATCAGGCGCAGTCGTTCGCGCTCGACCTGTTCGGGATCAGGTTCCGCGAGCGTGTCTTCCCAGATGGCGAGATCAGTCATTCAGATACCAGCCCGCACAGAAAGCCGTCAGGCCATTCGCCAGACGCCGGTTGCAATACTCAGTCGTCGTCATCGGCACAGGCCAACGCGACTTACGCTCCAGCAGGTACAGGATGTACATGGGGTCAATCTGGATTTCGTCCATCAGTACAGACCTGCGTCCTCGGTTCTTTCGCGCAGCCTAGCATAACGATCAATCGGCTTTTGTTCTAGTGCCGCCGCAGAAGGCTTTCCAGCGCGTCTCAGGCCCTCCAGCGCGTACCGCATGGCATCGATAACGTGGTTGTCCTTGTCGTCCAGCATCGGCAGGATTTCGTCGGTCTGCTTGTCGATCTTGTAACTGAACTCAGCGATCTCACGCGCCGCATTCACACAGCGCGGGTGGATCACAATCTCGAATGTCTGGAGGAACGTAATCCCGTCCTCGATTGATCCTGGGCCTTTGACAGCGGGAACGATCTTCGGGAAGCCGTTGCGCCGCATGTAGCTTACGACCTCAGGGCGCGCGCTGTCAGCGGTGATGCGGAAGTCTCTGGAACGCGGGACAGTGTCAAAGAACCCCGGCGTCTGATCGACCTCGCAACCGACCTGATAGGCCTCGTAGTCGATGAAGAGGGTTGTGCCGTTTTGGTCTGCGATAGCCTTGCCATCCACCATACTGCCGATGAACCCGCGCACGAGAACGGTCGGGTCAATGGCGAACCCCCAATCCGCGCCAAACCGGAACACGGCATCAGGCGGGGAGGTGAACTCCTGCACGCGGTAGTTCGTGAACACCTTGGCTTCGGAGCGGCCCTGATATGCGCCAAGCCAGACCCACGCGTATTTCTCCGGGTCTCTGGCCTTGTCGCGCTCCATGTCCGTTTCGAGCGGTGAGCCCGGAAACCATGGATTCGAATCGTAGTTTGAGTGCACCAGAATAAAGTCTGGATCGCCTTCGCAGTTCTCGAATAGCTTCTCGATAGGAGCATCCCGCTTATCCGGGTTCCACGCAAAACGACACTCAGCACCGGGCGCGCGAAACGTAGGAATAGCGATGTCGAGAGACTTCTGGCTGAATGTCTGCGCCTCCTCGCCAAACATGCGGTTGAAGCCCTCAAGCGACTTAATGGAGCTAACCGTGTGATTTCTCAGGCCGCGAAACACGAACAGGCTATCATTCGGCCCGTTGATTTCATTCTCTGTGATCTTGAACAGGCTTTCGACGCCAAGCTTCCTGATCTTGTCTTCCAGAAGCTGCTTGACCGAGTCCTTGATACTGTTCTGCACCTCACGAACACAGGCGCAGCGGATATGATCGTACAGCGCTTCTTCTACGAGTTGCTCAGCGAAGAAGTGGGATTTACCTGAACCACGCCCACCTCTCGCGCCCTTGTACCTGGCTGGCTTCAGCAGGGGCAAGAAGACGCGCGGGGTCTCAATGCGGATGATGGTCACGGCGTCTCGTTCAGGATGGCGTCGATCATGGCGGCGAAGCAGGCTCGGGCGTCATCCTGCGTCGGCTCGTCAAACTCAGGCAGAACAGCACGACCGTTAATGAGCACGTCCGCATCGGCTTGGTCGTCTAGTTCCTTCACCGCCATAAGGGCGGCACGAGCGATATCGCGAAGGTCTATCTCTCCGCAATCTATGTAGGATACTTCAAAATCAGGCTTTCCGGGATATGGCTCTCCTACAAATTTCGGAAGTTCGGCTAGAATAGCCATAGCCGCCCTTTCCAGCGCGCTCATTCCCCCAACCCCAAAGCGGCGGTCAGGTCGGAGTGGCGGACCCATTGAACGCTCGGAACATCTGGATCAGCCCACCGACTCGCCGCCTTAACCGCCACAGCCACCCCCAGCGCCCTCGCAACCGGCCCCGGCGCACCTTCCACAGCGTACCGAAAGGCCGTGCTGCGACCGATACCCAGCCACTTGGCGGCCTGTTCGGTAGTGAGGTCGAGGGTGGTTAGGGCGGCGGTGTATTCGAGGCCGGTCATGCTTCATCCTCATCAACAGGCGCGGCCGCAGCGATGGCCAAAACAATCTCTCTGGCCTCATGGTACAAGCTAGCAGGATAGTGGCAACTCTTACTTCGTGTAATAAGTTTTCCCACTTTCCCGACATGAGATTGACGGACAATGGAGATTAGAACGCTCTCCATTCGCGCAACTTTTTCCTTTTGAGTCATTGCGAGGCCCAGCGTTGATCTGCCGCGTCCATCAGTTCAGCTTCGCTGCGATTGTCGCGTCTAGCCAGCCATTCCGCCGTCAGGTCACGTTTAACCGTCCTAATTTCTTCCGGCATGTCCTTACGTTGGACGAACAGACGCCAGCCGCGTGCAATTGCGTCTTCCGGCTCAATCGGCAAGTCCGCATAGTAACGCCATGGATCGAGGCCCATTTCTGCCTCTTCATCACTGGTCCAACGGAAAACAGCTTCGTCGCACATATGATCGAAATACCACCCCACCGTCACTTCTTGGCGACCGATCTGATCGGCTTCATATTGAGCCAGATTGTCACTGGCGTTCAGATATTCGTGGGGGGTCATCTCATTCTCTCCATTCCGATAACCACTTATCCCACTCCGGGACGGAGGATGCAAGCGGTAAAATCCGGGAGAGGGATTTTTATTTCGGATCGAGGACGACGCGTTCGATCTTCTCGATGCGTACGGGTCCGCCGTCAGGACCGCTGATCACGGTGTCGATCTTGTCGCGCCAGTCAGTAGGCGCACAGTTCACCAGGGCGAACTTGCGGGCGTTCATGGCAGGTGCAGGAACGTCACGCTCCATCATGCCGCCTTCAAGGAAACGGGCACGTACAGCCATCGCATGGCGGCACGCAGCGTCGAACTCAGGGTGCACTTTCCGCCACTCAGTGATGGTGTCGCGGTCAACGCCGATCAATCCAGCATAGGCAGTTAAGGAAAATCCGAGCGCTCCGTCAGCAACGACGCCGTCGCAATAGTCCGGATTGTACTTCGTCGGACGGCCCTGACCACGAACGACAACGTCAGTCACTCGCCCACCCGTTCCATCTCAGCCCGCACGGCGACCGTGCGCTCGTGCTGGCCTTCCTGACCCTCGATCTTGCTGAGGATACGTTGCAGGTCTTCGAACGACTTGACCGGCGCGGGGGCGTCCTCGCCAAGCACATGCGCCGCGAGGGAGCGCGCGTCAGGGTCGTCGGATGTGGCGAGGACGTGACCGGCTTTGGACTTGAGGGAGGTCATACCGACAGCCTGAACACGAACACGACCGCTGTAACCACGAACGACCAGCGCGAGACGTACTCGGGCACGCCGGTTCGTGGCGTCGCGGACAGAGCCCACAGAACGAACGAGAGGATGAGCAGGATTCCGAAGAGAGTCATAGCGCCGGATTATCCACGGATGCGGGCGGGTTGGCAAGGGGTTTGAGGGCGGGTGTAGGGTGCAGGATGGTGTACGGTTGTTCCGGTAACACACTAAGCGCGCATGTAGGAGGAACTGGGGTAAACATACACTATCCTACACCGCCTCGTAACATGCTGTTTCATAAGGCGAAACACGGTGTAGGATTGCGTTTTTTACCCTACACCAGTGTAGGCAAACCCTACATTTTTTATCGTTTGTCGATAAATCAGTCATTTTCGTCTACTGCCGTTTTAAGTCGAATATGGCGGTAATAAACGCCGTGTTTCGAGCGGTCGTTAACGAAACCTTCCCTCTGAAGGGCCTGCGAAAAGGCCTTCATGGTGGTTTTGTTTTCGCCGTAATCGTTCAGGAATTTAGCGTAGCTGGCGAACAGGCTCTTGGCCGGTTCGAAGAGGTAGGAGTTGTCCAGATCGACCTCGCAGAACTGGTCCATCCACTGTTGCAGGACGTTCTGTTCGGCAAAATATTTGTTGGTGGCGATGGTGACGGACTTTGGCCTGATGAGGCCGTTTTTTTGCCAGTCCAGACAGCCCTCAATGGCCCACTGAAGGATTCCAGGGTACTCCGCCTCCAGTTTCTTGGAGAGTTCCTTGTCGGGTTTCTGGGGCTTGATCGTAAAGGGAATGATGTTGAAGCGGCGCTTCATGGCGTCATCGACAGACTTCAGGACAGGCTTGTGATTCCCTACGATGACCAGTTTGAACCGTGGCGTGAAGGTGAAGAAGTTCTGGCGCATGAACCTGGCTGTGATGGGGTCGCCGCCGGTCATCTGTTTGATACGGGCTTCAGCCCACGGCCTGCCTTCCTCGGTCTCTGAGGCGGTGACAAGTCGAGCGCCGTCCAGCATGGCCAGGTCAGCCGGGATAGAACTGTTATCCTGCCGCTCGAAAGTCGTCATTGCGGCTGTCTGGGCGTATTCTCCAGCGATCCGGGTCAGTGTGTCGATGAACACCGACTTTCCATTCCCGCCCCCCCCATAGATGAAAAACAGGGCGTGTTCTGTCGTCAGGCCTGTGAGGGAATACCCGGCGATCTGCTGAAGGAACCGCACAAGCTCATGGTCGCCGCCGGTTGCTCCGTGCAGGAATGACAGCCATTTCGGACAGCCCATGTTGGAAGGTGGCGTCGCCGTTGACCGGTTGATTTTGTCTGAAGGTATAGCAGACCGAAGACGCCCCGTTTTCAGGTCTACGGTCCCCGCCGGAGTTCCCAAAAGGAAAGGATCGGGGTTCCAGTGTTCGGAAGTGCGGCTGAAGACAGGATCGGCCTGGGCGAACTTCTCGACGCCAAGAGCGAAGCGGGTTTTTTGAAACTGACCCGGCGACGCGAGATTCCGCGACAAGTCACGCATGAGTTCGCGGGCGTAGTGGAAGGCCAGCGGTGTTTTGTGCTGACGCCAGATAGAGCCATCGTACTCATACCATGACCCTGCGCTGTGGCAGTAGGCCAGACGGTCTTTGTAAATCTGGGCAAAATATTCGGCGGCGCGGTCTTCCGTGACCTCGGACGCATTATGGATAACAGGGGTCATTCGCGTCCGCTCTTGAGATTGAATTCCACCAACGCGCCTTGGGCCTCGATACCCAGAAGAGGAGTGACGTTCCCGCACTTCTCGCGCCGATAGACAAAGTTGAAAGCCCCGATAGCGGCAGTAAGGAGTTCGCCGCGAATCCGGATCGACGGGTATTCACACGCCCACCATCGCCACGCCAGACCTGTTTGGGGCTTCATAATGTGCGCGGGTTGCCAGCCGTGTTTTTCCGCGTATTCTGCGTGGTTCTCCGTGAACCAGTCAGCCGTATCAAGTGCGCCTGAGGTTCTTTCAAACGGCACTCCGGGGAAGCTGCGCCGCTGAAGTTGATATAGCCGAGCCCACCACGGGTAGCGAAGGCTCACTGTTCCACGCGGGGCCGTGCAGCAGCCTCCATATCCGTAAGGTCGCGAATTCCGACCTCTGGGAACTCTCTCATGATCTCCGGCCAAATATTACGCGGAATCATACGACGGTGACGCCACACCCTAATAGCGCCTATCTCGACGCCGAGCACATTATGTAGTGTCTGCGGGGTTTTGCGGTCGATCCAGTCCGAAAAAGTCATCTAAAAATCCCTCTTGCGTGTCGGGCTAGGATTACATAGGGTAATGCGACAAGGCAAGGAGGATTTTCCATGTGGCTTAATGCCCAGACAAAAGACCTGCCCTCGGTCATTAACATCGCCCACATTGTTTACGCTTACCCGTCTTTCGACGGGACGTTTGTCCTTTCGAGAGACGTCAACGGCGAAGTTCACAAGCTTTCAGACACGACGATCAAACAGTTTGAAGCCTTGGTGGGCCGGAAAAAATGACCATCACCTACCACGAGGATGTCGAACAAGGCAGCGACGAGTGGAAAGCATTAAGGTGCGGCAGGCTTACAGCGTCGGAAACAAAACTAATCCTGACGCCTACGCTCAAGATTGCAGATAACGACAAGGTGCGCGCGCACGTGTTCGAACTGGCGGCACAGCGCATCTCTGGATACGTCGAGCCGACATATATCGGGGAGCATATGCTGCGCGGCAAAGCTGATGAGGTGGAAGCCCGAATCCTCTACTCGCAGAAATACGCCGAAGTGGATGAAGTCGGCTTCATCACGACGGACGCGCCAGGATTTGTCATCGGTTATTCCCCAGACGGACTTGTCGGAAAAGACGGGTTAATCGAGTGCAAGTCGCGAATCCAGAAATACCAAATCCAGACGATCACGGACATGGAGGTTCCGGAGGAGTTCGTGCTTCAGCTTCAGATGGGGCTGTACGTGACCAAGCGTAAATGGATCGACTTTGTCTCATATTCTGGCGGGCTTCCTATGGTGACGATTCGTCAGGAACCTATCCAAAAGATGCAAGATGCAATCTCGGAAGCATCGACTCTGTTTGAGCAGAAGGTGGTCGAGCGAGTGTCTCTGTATGAAGACCGATTGAAATCGGATGCGCGACTGATCCCGACCGAGCGGAAGGTTGAGCAGGAAATGTTTCTTGGAACTGGAGAGTGAAAAATGAATGACATGACAACGGTAATCCAGCCGAAAAGCGACCAGCTAAACGCTGATTCCCTTCAGGCTGGTCCGATGAATATCGAGATAACGAAAGTCGCCATTAACCCCGGCGGTGAGCAACCTATCACTGTTTCATATCGTGGTGATGATGGGAAGCCATGGAAGCCATGTAAGAGCATGGCTCGCGTTCTGGTCGCTGCGTGGGGTCCGGATGCCAGCAAGTACGTCGGGCGATCCGTGACCCTGTTTAAAGACCCTACGGTTACGTGGGGCGGAATGGCCGTTGGCGGTATCCGGGTTTCTCATATGAGCGATCTGGACGGGCCACTTACCCTGGCCCTTACAGCGACTCGCGGAAACAAGAAGCCGTACAAGGTGCAGCCCCTCAAGTCTGCGCCGAAGCAGCCGGAACCCGAGCCCTTCGACGTTGACGAGTTCATGTCGTCGGTTCTGGGCTATATCGAAACGGCTACTGACCCTGACGAACTGGCCGCGTGGTGGTCTGAACAACGACCGGAATGGATCAAGGCTGGTAAGGCTGACCGGGAAAAGGCAATCCAGACACAGGATGCCGTGAAAGCCAAGATTGCGGAGCTGACACCGGAATGAAGTGTCCGCATTGCCAGTGCGAAACAAACAGGCCCGACGCGATCAAGGTGCTGCGGGGGGAGTTCAGAATCTCCCCCCAACAGGCGCGGATGCTGATCCTGTTAGCCGAGTCGTCACCACAGCCCGTGGAGAAGACAGAAGTTCACCGCCAGATCAGCAAAGGGAAATATGACGATGGCGTGCATATCCGGGTGATAGCCAACCAGCTACGAGAAGCGTTTAGGCATGGTAGAACAGGTATCCACATCGACACCGTCCATAGCGTTGGCTACGTCATGCCGAAGCACAGTGCTGATCGTGTTCTAGGCCTTATCGCCGCTTAATATCCTCAACGCATCCTCAGGGGAGCGGGCCACACCAGCCCGCCCCCCTATTTTTTTGATGGCGTCGATATATTTCTGCTGAGCCGGTCGGATGCGATCTTTCCCAGCCTTCACCTCTACGACCGCGAACACAGGAATCGTCTGGCCGACCATATCCTGCGTGATCAGCGTAGGCACAAACCCGCAGAGGTCTGACTGACCCTCGAAACCCACGTTAACGATTCGGGCGTTCTTCAGGATCAGGTTTCCTGACGGTGTTTTTCCGACTACCTGACCCGACCAGAATTTCCCGACCGTTACTATGAAAAGCCGCGCCCCGATGTCGGACACGGCTAGACGAATCTGGTTCGTGAGAATGGCGGCGGGGGTCATTTGATGGCGGTCTCGTAAACGGGTATATGCGCAGCGTTCATTCGCTTCACGCAGTCAGCCGTACCGAACCCGCCAGGGAACGACACGCCTGCGTCTGGTCTGCGATCAACCATTGTCTGGTTTCGGATTGGTCCCGCACGCTTCTGGTGTTTCGTCCAGTCGGCTGCGAACCTGGTGTAGGGGATAGATCGCCGGTCACACCAAATGACGGCCCATCTATCCGCCCCGTCTGCGTCACCAACCAGAATGGACGAAGGATTGATCATGTCCAGAGTGAAACCAAGTGCGACGCGTTCAGCCATATAGACTTCGCGGTCTCTGGGTTGGCCCGTCGATGTTGTGGCCTCGCAGAAATCGCGTCCACCCGTCACTAGCAGGACAGGGCGGATCACGAAGGGTATCATGCCGACACTTTTTGAGCGCGGGCCTTCGCGTCAAACATAAGTTTGCAGGCCTCGTTCCAAGTAATGGGATCGAGTTTTTTGATCTTTGCCTGGCTGATCAGCCAGCCAATTTTGTATTTTCTCGAAAAAGCGATGTCGGCCAGTTTCTCAATGTCTGAGGTTCTGCCTACTTCCATGCGAGCGACCTTCTTTATCTCGCCCGCCTCTTTAGCCCTCTGAATCTCAGCCAGTTCGCCTTCGATCTGTTCCACCTTGCGCTCTTTGACGACGCGTTCGCTGGAACAATACGGACATGCCCTCAATCCGGCCTTGTACGTCGCCAAACAGTCCGCACAATTCTTGATCGCCAGTTCCCCAGCAGATTCGACCTTGTTCTTCGCCCGTCCCTCCAGGGACCATTCAATCTCGTCGTCAGGGAATCCATGGTTAACGGTCCCGTCCTTGTTCATGATCATGTTAACATGGTCGAGGATGATCGCTTCGTCAGGCTTCTTACGAAGCGCACGGCCCATCATCTGACGGGCGCGAGCTTTCGATTTCGTCGGGTTGAGAAGCTGGACGCACTGAACAGGCACATCGCGGCCAACCTGTGCAGACAGGTCGAAACCCTCAATGGCGAGGTTGATGGAAACCAAAATCATCGCTTGACCATTAGCGAACTTCAGGATTCGCGACCGGCGCTCGTCATTCGAGATCGTCCCGTCGATATAGACCGCTGGAATCCCAGCAGCGTTATATTCGTCTGTGACGTGCTGGCCGTGCTTGCGGGAGATCGCGAACACCATCGTTCGCTTTCCGCTAGCGTATTTCCTCCACGCGTCGATTGCGTCGCCGTGTATTGCGGGCTTGTCCAGCCTCTCTTCAAGTTCGGCGGCTACGTATTCGCCCATCTGTGTGTGGACGCCAGACAGGTCGGGACGAACCGGCGCATAGGCGCGATACCTCGACAGATGGCCGTTCTCGATCAGCCAGGATTCGGACGGCCCCTGCACCATGTGGTCAAAAAGGCCATCCAGAGGTTTACCGTCCAGACGTTCAGGCGTCGCGGTCAGGCCAACGATCAGCGACCCTTCAGCCCGTGCGGCGTGGATCAGAGCGGAACGTGTCTTGCTGGCCCAGAGGTGCGATTCGTCCGGGACAAACAGCTTGCAGCCATTCAGCAGTTGGGGCCTGCTGCGGAGCGTGTCCGCGCTGGCGATCTGAACCATGGCGAACGGGTTCGACGGGCGGCCCGCTGCAATGAACCCATATTTGATCCCGAACTGGTCGAACGTCTTAGCCGTCTGTTCCGCGAGTTCTCTCCTGTGGACCCCGAAGATAACTCGGCGGCGTTTCTCCGTGGAAGCGCGGGCCATGTAGGCGGCGATCACGGTTTTGCCGACTCCTGTAGGACCACGGAACAGGATCGATTGATGATCCTTTAGAGCGGCGCGCATGTCGTCAACGGCTTGCTGCTGGTCATCTCTCAGGACGATCATCCCCGCACCAACCGATAACCGAGACACCGAACAGACTCGATCTGCACACCCTCAAGCCGCGCCAGGCTGATCCACGTCAGCAGCGACGCTTGCGGGATGCCGTGCCGATAGAACACCTCTTTCGCCACTGCGCCGGGGCACGACTCCAGCAGGGTCATGACGCGCTGAGAGCCGGTCAACGGATGGCCTCCAGTGCAGAGGCGGCCTCGACAGACAGCGCATAACCGCGTCTATGCCAGTTCTTGAGGTCCGTGGTTTTCAGCCCGATAGACGACAGCGCGGCACGGATTGCGGCGATCTTCTGGGACATATTCTGACGAGCTGCATGAGTGCCGATTTCGCCGCCATACTCGGACGCCTTCTGAAGCGCGATGTGGGGGACGACATCGCCGGGAGAGTCCATAAGCCGGGAGAGGACTCGCGCGTCCTGAGGGCGTATGCGCAGGCGTTTCGACAGAAGGAAGATTCTTTCCTTGTCAGGCTCCGGGTACAGTATGGCGCGCAGGGTGTCGTTCTCGGCGCGCAGGGCGACGCACTCGCTACACATTACGATCTCCCCACGAAAACGGTCGGGGAATCAGACGGTTTATCGAACAAATACCAGGCGCAGTTGTCCTTGCCGGTCATCTTCGAGTCCGGAATCCACTTCACGCGCCCAACACTGACGATCTTGCGCAGACGCGGTAGGAACGGCGTTGACTGACGCGTGTGTAGCCAATCCGCGTCAAACAACAGCCACGTAGGCGCAAGGTCCGAGAATTGAGTGATCATGGGGTGCAACAGTTTCCGATCCCACGGCGGGTTCGTGATGATCAGGTCGGTTGTGCACCGTCCGATTTGTAATGCGTCTTGTTGCTTTATGTCTTCAGCGCGCGGTTCCACATCATAGGCGTAGAAGCACGAACCACCGGTCAGGGCCTCGATATGGTCGATTAGCGCCCCGTCACCTGCGCACGGCTCCATAAAGGAGAACGCAGCAGGTAGATGCGCGACAAGCGGAATAACAGCCTCACGCGGCGTAGGATAAAAATCACGTGGGACACGCTCGAAATCAGATCGCTTACCCATGTTGACGCTCCCTCTTGATCCGCTCTTTCCTGACGACCCACGGCTCGAACAGCTTCATGTCCCAATCGCCCCGGTCGATCTTGCGGGGGTTCATATTGATCTTCCGGTGATAGGTGCGGATGCGTTTGGACTCAGCGCCAACAAGCCCCAGACGGTCCAGCTTCCCGCACACTTGGTTCCGGGTCATGTTCATCTCGTGCGCGATCTCGTTGAAGGACCGGCCCTGGCTGTGCAGTCGGATCAGGGTTGCGATTCTGTCCGTCGTCCAGGGAGTGGTGTTCTGGTTGGCGTGGGTGATCATGCGGGGTCCAGAAAAGACGGTTGAACAGCTTTGACGGTGGGTTCCGCGAAAAGACGCGGCTGCTTGTAGGCGGCCTCTATGCGGCGGCAGGCGATGTCGAAATATGGCTCATGCATCTCAATCCCGATGAAAGGGCGGCTCTTGTTGATGCAGGCGATTCCGGTCGATCCGGACCCCATGAAAGGATCGAGAACAATCCCATCCGTCCACCCAACAACGACCTCCATAAGCCCCACAGGCTTCTCTGTGGGGTGGAAGTTATTCCCGGTCCGTGCACACTCCATTACGTCGTTAGGGCGCTTGGCGGGCCAGAAATGACCGTCCATCGCGTAGAACAGGCATAGCTCGGTCTGGCGTCCGTGTTCGTGATCCAGATCACCCATAGACCAGTTGTTCTTTACCCACGTAATCGCACTTTTCGGCTTCGGAACATCGGTGAGATTATCCCACCTGCAGAAAATGTATCGACTGTGACGCGCAGGAATTTCACAAGCCCACCGAAGGAGTTCAGGACTCTTATCGTTGGCGATTTCAGCGTGCTGAACAGTCCGATAGTTTGACTGAAAAGCCATGCCGAACGGCGGGTCCGAAACGACAGAGTCGATGCCCTTAATATCGGATACGATCTCGACGCTATCCCCCAGATACAGCGTCGCATCCCCGATAACCTCGACGCGGCTCATAGCCCCTCCACCTTCCCCCGCAACACCAACACATCCTGCGCCGTCATCCCCGCCACTTCCAACGGCCCGCCCAATAACCTCAGGAGGTAGGCGCGTTCGGTGGGGGTGAAGATGGGTCCGGAACGGATTTCTCCGTTAGCGATCTCACTCATGATTGATCCCCCTTGCGAGGCAAATCACCATTGCCGGTATAAAAGTCAGGTAGCAGGCGGCAAAGAACCAAAATCCCTCAGCCGTATAGGCTCCTATTTTTGCGGCTATCACACCACCGATACACAGCGCCATCGCAGACAACCATGCGCCAATAAACC
>Ga0247810_10001320_pt1 | contig 15997 bp, 15 predicted proteins | sample UWRJL119311C1_FD_179918 | JGI IMG/M metagenome (GOLD analysis project Ga0247810, IMG submission 179918) | Plant litter microbial communities from Arlington Agricultural Research Station in Wisconsin, United States - UWRJ-L119-311C-1 | ecosystem: Environmental > Terrestrial > Plant litter >...
TACGGTTCGATGTACGAAGATGTCTGGTATGTAGCTAAAGGGAATAGCTGGGTTGCCAAATTCATGAAAGATGCTCAGGCAAATTATTTATGGTCGGATTTAGAAGGAACCGGAAGTCAGGGGTTGTCATTTGAAAAAGTATTGGATAAAGCCAAAACAGCCAATTTTTGGATTGTTTCGGGTTCTTTTAAAACCTTAGACGAATTACAGAAAGCGAATCCACATTACAGTGAATTTGATGCTTTTGCAAATAAATCAGTTTATTGTTTAGAAAGTAAGTTTGGTGCTACTGGCGGAACTGTTTATTATGAATTATCCCCAAGTAGGCCGGATTTGGTTCTGAAAGATTATATCAAAATTTTCCATCCGGATTTACTGCCAAGTTATGAGTTTACTTTTGCAACTAAACTGAATTAAATTGGCGAACAAAAAAAGAAATACCATTTTATTTGCCATTTTGGCTTTAGGTCTTCTTCTGATGTTTTTTGCGAGCATTAGTCTGGGTTCCGTGAATATTCCGTTTAAAGATGTTTATACCAGTTTAACCGGAGGTGAGGCCAGCAAATCAACCTGGGAATATATTATAATCAATTACCGTTTGCCAAAAGCCATTACAGCAGTTTTAGTCGGAACAGGACTTTCAATCAGCGGTTTATTAATGCAGACTTTATTCAGAAATCCGCTTGCAGGGCCTTATGTTTTAGGATTAAGTTCAGGTGCCAGTTTAGGAGTAGCGTTTGTAATTTTGGGCGCTGGATTTTTGCCTTCTTTTTTAAGAACAATTGCATTATCATCATACGGAATTGTTTTGGCTTCGACTTTAGGTAGCACACTAGTTTTACTATTGGTTTTGGTAGTTTCCCAACGATTGCGCGATACGATGGCCATCTTAATTGTCGGATTGATGTTCGGGAGTTTTACCACGGCAATTGTGAGCGTTTTAACCTATTTCAGTACCGCTGAACAGCTTCAGAAATTTACTTTTTGGTCATTAGGAAACCTCGGAAATCTTTCTTGGAAATCCATCACTGTTTTGGCAATTAGTGTATGTTTTGGATTAATTTTAAGTGCAGGCAGTATTAAGCCGCTAAACGCTTTGCTTCTTGGAGAAAATTATGCAAAAAGCATGGGATTGAATTTTAATAAAGCACGTTTGATCATTATTTTTGCAACCAGTATTTTAGCCGGAAGTATCACTGCTTTTGCTGGTCCGATTGCTTTTATTGGTCTAGCGGTTCCGCATATTGCCAAACTAACTTTTCAAACCAGCAATCATATGATTTTGTTTTGGAGTACATTGCTTTTTGGAGCCATTATTGTGCTATTCTGCGATATTGTTTCTCAAATGCCGGGCTTTGATGTAACGCTTCCAATCAATGCTATTACGTCTATAATTGGTGCTCCGGTTGTGATTTGGTTATTGGTGCGAAAAAGAAATTTTAAGTAAGATTTAAATCATCATGACAAAAAGCACTACTATTCTGTCCACTTCAAATTTAAGCATTGGCTACAAGTCTAAAAAAGCAACTTTGGCTATTGCCCAAAATTTAAATTTGAATTTAGATTCAGGAAAACTCATCGCTTTAATCGGTGCAAACGGAATTGGTAAATCGACTTTATTGCGAACCATTACCGGAATCCAATCTCCTTTGGCAGGAAATGTTTTTCTGAATGATAAAGACATCAATACTTACAAGCCTTTAGATTTAGCGCAAAATCTAAGTTTGGTTTTAACCGAAAAACTGCCTCCAAGTAATCTTTCCGTATTTGAATTGGTTGCGTTAGGAAGACAGCCTTACACGAATTGGATTGGTACCTTATCTCAAACAGATATTGAAAAAGTTCACGAAGCAATGGCATTAACCCAAATCGAACATTTAGCTGCAAAAAGGCATTTTGAGATAAGCGACGGACAATTGCAAAAAGTTTTAATCGCAAGAGCTTTGGCACAAGACACACCGTTAATTATTCTTGACGAACCTACCACACATCTCGATTTATTACACAAAGTTTCACTCTTCAAATTACTGAAAAAGTTAACGCAGGAAACCCAAAAATGTATTTTATTTTCGACACACGATATTGATTTGGCAATCCAGTTAAGTGACGAAATGATTATCATGACACCGGAAATGGTTGTGCAGGATGAACCATGTAATTTAATTTCCAAGGGAAGTTTTGCAACATTGTTCAAAGACGAACATATTGTTTTCGATGCTGAAAAAGGGAAATTTGTAATTACTTAAAATATAACAATTTTCAGGAGCTGATCCTGCTGTCCGTTTTATCTTTTATGGCGAACCCCGCCATAAAAGCATGCCACTCCCATCAGGGCTAGGGCATCAGTTTTCATAGGATTTTTTGAATATAATCTAAACTTTCAAACCAATCTGACGTTTCGCTTCTCCAACCACAAAAGCCACAGAATTAGCAATATTAAAACTGCGAATTAATTTGGACATCGGAATCGTTAAATGATTTTCAAAACGTGATAAAACTTCCTTACTCAAACCAACACTCTCTTTTCCGAAAACTAGCCAGTCTCCATCCTTAAAATCCGTTTGCAAATACGATTTTTCGGCATGTGAGCTCATCAGAAAAACACGTGACAAATCAGGAATCTGCTGAATCCATTCTTCTATATTTTGATATTCGGTTACATCAAGATGTACCCAATAATCCAATCCGGAACGTTTCAGGTTTTTATCATTAATCACAAATCCAAACGGATGAATTAGATGTAACCGGCTTTCAGTTCCTACACATAAGCGGCCAATATTTCCGGTATTATTTGGTATTTCCGGTTCTACAAGAACAACGTTTAGCATTATTTTTTATAATTAAAGATTAAAAGATTAAAAGATTAAAAGATTAAAAGATTAAAAGGAATTATCTAATTGACTAATTTTCAAATTATTTAATTCTCAAATCGACTCATTATCTAATTGAAAATCTGAAACCTCCAAAACCTGTCCCGCTTTCAGATTTTGCAAATATACATTTCCTATCCGAACACGTACAAGCCTTAAAGTAGGAAAGCCAACGGCAGCGGTCATTTTTCGAACCTGCCGAAATTTCCCTTCATTCACCGTTATCGAAGCCCAGGAAGTTGGTCCATGGCGCTCATCTCTTATTTTTTTGGCTCTCGGACCAAAATCAGGAATTTCAGTAACGATAAAAGCTTTACAGGGTTTGGTTTTGTATTTTCCGCCATCAAAACCAATTTCAACTCCTTTTTGCAATTGTTCTATCGCTTCAGGTGTAATAATTCCGTCAATCTGAACGTAATATTCTTTGTCCACTTTTTTGCTTCTTATCTGTTCACTGACTTTTCCGTCTGTCGTCAGTAAAAGCAATCCTTCAGAATCTTCATCCAAACGGCCAATTGCCATTGTGCCTTCTGGAAAATCATATAGTTCTCCCAGCAGCTTTTTTTTTCTTTTCAATTCATAAATAAACTGACTTAAGTAGCCATAAGGTTTAAAAAGAATGAAGTGTTGGTGCATGTTCTGTTTTTTTGAAAGCAAAGATAGTTCGTTTGATCAGTATTGAAAAAACAATTGTTCAATAAACTAAAAGCTATGTTAAATGACTTCTTTCCCAGTTTTAGAATTCGTAATATTAGTATAGAAAAAATCTAAAACAATAAAGTTATGGATACTAATAATTTAGGAGAAAAAAAGATAAATGGAGCGCAAAAAAACACTGATGATGTCAAAGGAAAAAATGTTTCTCATGATGGAGAATCAGATACATCCAAATTAAAAAAAGAAGTGATTACTGACGCTGATGGAAATAAACAAGTTGTTGAAAGAGCACGTAATGAAAATGAAAGTAAGAATGTCTCCAATAAAACAGCTGACGAAAGCGAAAATGGAAATCGTGGTGTTGCTACAGAAGAACAGGAAAAAAAAACAGTAGAAAACAAAGACAGAAATTCAGATATTACACCAAACCGATACCCTAATTCCCATCCGGACAACCATGAGGATCGCGGAAACATGAAATTGGATGAGGAAGACAATTGATTACGAATTTTTTGGTTAGTTGACATAATAATATTGTCAAATAACATATCATTAGCACTTACAGTTAATTTTATTGTAAACTCAGTTTTTATGTTTTCTGTCCATTAATATGTTTGTAACTTGTATATACAAATTTTAAATTTATTAAAAATGGCACTTTTAGAAAACAAAGTGGCTTTTGTATCAGGAGGCGGTTCAGGAATTGGACGTGCAGTTGCAGAAGCCTATGCCCGTGAAGGAGCAAAAGTAGTAATCTCGGATATAAATACAGAACACGGTGACGAAACCGTGAAAGCAATAAAAGATGCAGGCGGAGAAGCTTTCTTTATTAAAGGGGACTCTTCGAGCGCAAGTGACAATAAGCGAATGGCAGAAGCAGTTGTTGAAAAATATGGCAGTTTAGATATCGCCTGCAACAATGCAGGAATGGGAGGCCCGGCAAAACCCACAGGTCAATACGAACCGGAAGAATGGGACAAAGTAATCGCCTTGAATTTAAACGGTGTTTTTTATGCGTGCCGCTACCAGCTGGAACAAATGGAGAAAAATGGTGGAGGAAGTATCGTAAATATTGCTTCTATTCATGGACAGGTTGCAGCCCCAAACAGTCCGGCCTACACCGCTTCGAAACATGCGGTTGTGGGATTAACTAAAAACATCGCAGTTGAATATGCTCAAAAAAACATTCGCTGCAATGCGGTTGGACCGGGTTATATTGAAACGGCTTTGCTGAAAGATAATTTAGATAAAACCGCAATGGATGCCGTAGCTGCAAAAGCACCAATGAATCGTTTGGGGACTTCAGAAGAAATTGCAGAATTAGTTGTTTTCTTAAGTTCTGAAAAAGCTTCTTATACAACCGGAAGTTACATTATATCGGATGGCGGTTATACTGCTATTTAAAAATTATTTTTATATAAAAATTCAAAGGCTGTCTGTTTTTAGGCAGCCTTTTTTGCTTTGCTGAATTGTTCTTATTGTAGGTATAGGTTTATATTAGGAATGTCTGTCTTTGTGAAATATAGGAACTTAAAAAAATAATATCAGCATTGCAATTGAATTATGATTGAGAATAATTTAAACATTTTGATTTTTTTCGGCTTGCTGATGTGAAATGTTCATAAGTTTAAAGTGTTTAAGTTTAAGGTTTTATAATATTCCCTTAACTTTAAAGGACATAAATTTAGGTTATAAAAACTCTACTATTTTAAACTATGAAAAATATTTACACTACCCGATATTTAATGGCATTTCTAAGTTTTTTTTATTGCTTTTCTGCAAGCCTTTTTGCTCAGACGATGCCGACACCACAAACATCATTTCCTTATACGCAAAATTTTGATGGATTAATTACAAATCCAACAGATTATCCATCTGGATTTCAAGGTTGGACGGCAAGTAGTCCTTCAAGTTTGCCAACTCCTTCTGCTTTTACTACAAACGGAACAATGACTGGAGACAAAACATTATCAGCAGGTGGTAGTGCAAGTACCAGTAGTGGTGGAATTTATAATTTTGATGGGAAAATAGGATTTTTAAATGCCGGATCTTTTTTAGATTTGTCTATCGGTCTTTCTTTAAAAACAACTGATAATTTTGGAGTACAGGTTACATATGATGCTATGGTAATTCGTAACCCTACAGGTGTAAGCTCAACAACTCGTATTAACGAATTAGTGTTACAATATAGAGTAGGAAGTACTGCATCTTTTACTACTTTGCCATCAACCGCTTATGTAAATAATTCAGTTCAGAAAATAGGAGCTAATGATACTTCAGCACAAAATTCTCAAGTAATAAAAGTTACTTTGCCAGCAGAATGTGATAATCAGCCTTTAGTACAAATTAGATGGATTGCCAGACAAGTCTCCGGAAGTGGTTCGCGCCCGTCTTTTGCAATTGACAATATCGACATTAGAAGTGATATTTTGGCTCCAATAAGCGAATCGGGTTATCCAAAAGCAGATAATATCTTGTCTGAAAGCTTCGATTTTTCGAATAAAATAGATGAAGTTGGTAAAACCTATTATGTATTATTGGCATCAGGAAGCGCAACTCCAAATGCAACTCAGATAAAAAATGGTCTTGATGCAAATGATTCAGCAGCATTACAATCCGGATTTCTGGATATTACAGATAGTTCTTTGGCTTATACGAAAAATTTTTCAGGCTTGAATCTCAACACACCTTATAGTGTTTTCTCCGTTTCAGAAGATTTTCACGGCAATATACAATCAATAATAAATAAAGTTGATGCTACAACTTCAAACGTAGCCATTCCTTCTTTATCAACTTCAATTACTACACTTAATTTAGGTTTTTCCGAAACAAACTATGATTCTGAAAGTCTAAGTTATCAAATACAGGGTTCTAATCTCACAGATAATGTTGTAGTGAGTGCTCCGGCAAATTGTACAATTTCAAAAGATAATAGTTCATTTAGCTCATCTTTGACATATAGCGCATTGGATTTCGCTTCAAATACTGCTAAAACTGTGTACGTTCGATTTACGCCAACTTCTACAGGCAACTTTTCAGGTAACATTACACACGAAACAAAAGGAGCGGTTACAAAAAAAATCGCTTTATCTGGTATTGGGATTAATCCTTACGTTCAGGGTTTTAATGATGTAAATGTATTAACCAACAGTGGCTGGACGCAGTATAATGTTTCGGGTAGTGTAAATAGCTGGACAAGTACAACGGTTGCCAGAAACATAAACTCAGGAACCGGTGCAGTACTTATGAATGGGTATTCTGATGCCGGTCCAAGTAAAGACTGGTTGATTTCGCCTAAATTGCATTTGGATACTTTTACACAATTTCCGATACTTTCTTTTTATTCTCGTAAATATTATGCGGGTCCTGGTTTGAAATTAATGGTTTCAACTAATTATGATGGAAAAAGCAATCCGGAAACAGCTACATGGATAGAATTAGCTGGAAATTTCCCTACGATAACAGATGTATATGTTGCATCACAAAACCTCAATTTAGGAGACTATAAAACCAGCCATACTTATTTGGCATGGGTGTATGAAACGGTTTCGGGAGGAACAAATTTTGCTGCCGAATGGTCTTTAGATGACGTTGCTATTACTAATGAAGCGGGTTATGTAAGTGCTAATCCTGTTTTGGATTTTGGTGAGGTAACTGCCGGTACAATGTCAGCGAGCCAGTCATTCGTTTTCAAAGCAGACGGTTACAATGCTATTACAATTACAGCTCCGGCCGATTATCAGGTTTCTTTAGATAATAGTGTTTTTTCAGCAAATGTTCCTGTTTCAGAAATGGATGCGGCGGTAGGGAAAACAATTTATGTACGTTTCACACCTTCTGTAAAAACATTAACTATTTCCGGTGCATTAACTGTTACAGGAACTTCATTAAATAAACAAATAGGTTTTTTAACCGGCTCTTCTTTACCAAAAGCAGAAACGTTTGATGTAGTTTCGTATAATTTAGAATTTTTTGGTACGGATGTAAAGGGTACTGATGGCGTTGAATTTGGTCCAACAAATGATGATTTGCAAATTGAGAATGTAGCGAAGGTAATGAACAAACTAAATGCCGATGTGTATGTAGTTCAGGAAGTTTCAGACGATCCGTCAATTGATAAATTGATTGATCAAATAAACATTAACGGAAAAACATTCGATAAAACAATATCAACATCATGGTCATATTCATTCAATGCTCCTGATTCCAATTTTCCTCCTCAAAAGTTAGTGGTACTTTATAATACACAAACAACAACTGTAAAAAAGACCCGCGTAATGTTTAAAAAATTGTACGATGAGGTTCGTGCTAACACTGTAACTTTAACTAATTACCCGGGCGGAAATGATGATAGTTTTTTCTCATCAGGACGTTTGCCTTATCTGGTACAAATAGAAACCAATATTGGCGGTATTAAAAAAGAAATTAATCTGATTGATCTTCATGCCCGTGCGAACAGCGGATCAGATATTGGGAGATACAATATGCGTAAATATGATGTACAATTTCTAAAAGACAGTTTAGATGCTCATTATCCAAATTCTAATTTGATGATTTTAGGAGATTTCAATGATGATGTAAAAACATCTGTTATTGCAGGAAATCCTTCCTCTTACGAAGCATTTGTAACGGATACCAGTAATTATAATGCGCTTACTTTAGGAATTAGTCAGGCTGGTGCTTACAGTTTTTTAAGCTCTGGAGGGTTTTTGGATCATATCATGATTTCTAATGAATTAAATAATCAATATATTTCAAATTCAATTGCTGTATATGATCCCCGTGCAGATATTTCAAATTATATAAACACAACTTCAGATCATGGACCTGTAATTGCACGATTTGAATTGAAAGAAGATAACTTGGGTACAATTGATTTTGAAAATAATAAAGGATTTGCTGTAAAAGTATTTCCTAATCCTGTAGCAGATGTGTTGAACCTTCTTGTAAAAAGCAGCACAGACAAGAATCTAAAATTAAGACTTTATGATATTAACGGGCGTTTAATAGGAAATCCTGTTGAGGTTAAAGCAAATCAGGATATAAATACTACAGCTGTTCCGATAAATTATTTACAAAAAGGGATTTATATTTATACTTTGACAGAAAACAATAAAGTGGTTTATAAAGGAAAAGTAATAAAAAAATAAGCAAAATAATCTAATACTTAAAAGGCAGTTCAAATTTGAACTGCCTTTCTTATTTAAATTCTCTATTGAATGTCGAATAATAATTTTGCTCTTGCAAGAATAGATTCGCTTTTTGCTATTTCTAAAAAATAATCCAACTGCCATTGTTGTGTTTTTTGAGCCTGCTTGCTGGTGGTAATGTCCCAAGGCGGATAAACTCTTGTAGCTCTTTTGCCTTCTTTAGTTGCAGTAGAAAAAATTCCTTTTTCTAATAAAACAACTTTCGGGAAGATGAATTGCCCAAAATTATTTTCTTTTCGTACACTAATAATAACAAAATCTATAGTATCCGAAAAGTTAAAAGGTTCAATTATTCCTGATACATTACGTTTCCATAAAGTGAAAAACTGCCCTGTTTTTGTTGGAGTAATTTTAGCCTCTCTGTAACAGATTGTCTTTTTATTAATCTCAAAACGATAAGCATTATATTCAGCGCTTTCAGATTCTTGCAGTGGTTGTGTCCATTCTAAATTGCAGCAATCATAAACCAATTCTTTTGACAAAATTAAATCATGAGGAAATGTTTTTTGATTAATCCAAGTATCCTGAATTGCCATAATTTACTATTTTGGTTTAAAATGAAACATTCAAACCAAAATTGAATGACCATTGAAATTGATTAAAAGTTTGATTATTCAATGGATTGACGTAATAGTTCATACCCGGTTCAACAAAGACATGTGTTTTTTTGTATAAACGGTATTGCAAAGTGCTGCTTAACAATGTTCCATAAACGAAGTCACTGGCATTTAAATTATCACCGATTGAATTTCCGTTTAAAGTCACATCGTTTGAAATTAATTTCCCCACAAAACCACCTGTATTTAAACTAATATTGGTTTTGTTTTTATTGAAAAGGGAATAAGAAATTTCAAGAGGCATCTCGATATATTTTAAACTCTGGTCAATATTTCCGCTTTCAAAACTGTCGCTTTTTAATACGTTTTGTGTGTTTTTTGAAACAAAAACATAATTTGAATTGCTTGTTATTTTTGGGCTGGCTACAGTCGTATTTTGATTCTGATAATCTCCTGATGTTACAAAGTTTGCTGTTTTTTGAGCATTTAAATAAGAAACATTAGCGATGCTTTGCCCTAATTCGTTAATTTTTAAACCAGAACTTACAGCCCATTTTTTATTGAGTTTGTAATTTGTTTTTACCCCGTATGAATTTGTTTGTTTCGATTCATTAACATTCCCTAAGGTTTTTTGTTTGCCGTAATTTTCAGAATTAGCAACTCCTGCAAAAACATCCAAAGACCATTTTTCAGAGTTAGGAACTGATTTGATTTCTTTGTCTTTTTCCGTTTTAACTTCGGCAATACCTTTTTCTAAATTTTGTAATTCAGTCAATTGAACAGAATCCAGTTTACTTAATGCATTATTCGCTATAGAATTGTTCTTTTGAATGTTTTCTGCAACGATTGTTTTAGTAGTTATTTCACTCGACGCTTCTTTTTGGGTATTTTGCTTATTACCTGTATTTAAATTTGAAGAATTAAAAGCAATAGAAGGATTGTTTTTTGAAACTAATTTATCTCCAAAAATAGAATTCGGTAACTGATTATTCGAAGAAGAATTAAATGAGTTTTGTTTTCCTGCTAAGAATGTTTTTTCGGCTACAGCCTTGTTTTCATTTCCTTTTTCAGTTTGCAGAGTTTGATTATTTAAAGAGGAGTTGAATGAATTTTGTTTTCCTGCTAAGAATGTTTTTTCGGCTACAGCCTTGTTCTCATTTCCTTTTTCAGTTTGCAGAGTTTGATTATTTAAAGAGGAGTTGAATGAATTTTGTTTTCCTGCTAAGAATATTTTTTCGGCTACAGCCTTGTTTTCATTTCCTTTTTTACTTTGCACAGTTTGATTATTTGAAGGAGAGTTGAATGAATTTTGTTTTCCTGCAATAAATGTTTTCTCAGCTACAGCCTGATTTGTGTTTTCTGCTGTATTATTTGATTTCTTGTTAGAAATATCAGAATTAACTTTAGAATCGGCAGTAGTAATGGTTGTTCTATATGTCTTGTTGTTTTGAGAATTGTTTGATTGGTTTGTAATGTTTTCTATAGATGAATTTTCAACAATACCAGTTTTTTTTATGATACTATTTTCTTCAGTAGATACTGTTTTGTTGTTATTTAATTCTTTTTTATTTTCGTCAAGAACAACACTTTTTTCTATGGATTCCTTATTTAGTGTTTCGATTCCTGAATTAGAATTGAAACGCAAAACAGAAGGAAGTAATAATCCTAATAATAGGCATGCAGCAGCAGACCACCAAAGAATTACTCTTTTTTTCTTTTTAGGTTTGTCAAGTTCTTCTTCAATTTTATCCCACAATTCGGGTGGTGGAACACTCGAAAAGTTTTCTATTGATGAAAAAATATCTTCTATTTTCTGCTTTTTCATGCTGTTTTAAAATTTTTAATACTCAAAATTCTTTTTTGTAAAATTCGTTTGGCTCTGTTTAAATTTGATTTAGAAGTTCCTTCTGAAATTTTGAGTTGTTCCGCAATTTCTCTATGTTTCATTTTTTCAAAAACATATAAGTTAAAAACCATGCGGTATTGATCTGGTAATTCTCTGATATATTCAAGTAATTTTTCTTGCGCTACAGGAATAATTTCTAATTCCTCTTCTTCTACAAAATCGGTATCAGGATCAAAAACATCCAAAAAGAAACTTTCTTTTTTTTTCTTATTTAATGTTTCGATTAGTTTATTGATAAAAATTCGTTTTAGCCAGCCTTCAAAACTGCCCTCAAATTTATATTGGTGTATTTTTTGAAAAACAATCACAAAAGCTTCCTGAAAAACATCTTTGGCATCGTCTTCATTTTTCATATATTTCAAGCAAATACCATACAGGACAGGAGAGAACAACTGATAAATTTTCAGTTGTCCTGTTCTGTCATTCTGTATACATTGTTTAATATATATGTCTAAATCGTCTTTCAAAAAAATAGGGTTGTTTGGTTTTGCAAAAATAACTTTTTTTAGACTATTAACCTATTTTTTGTAGATAGTACGTGTACCTTTAGAGTCATTACTTATGATTGTTAAGTTTTGATTATCAAGGTTTTCTATGATGTATGTTTTGCCTTCGAAAGAAATCAGGTCTTTTTCTGACTGGTCAAAAAAACTGATTCCTTTTTTGATTTCATACGTACTGTTACGAATTTCGACATCATCTTTGTAAGTGATGATTTTTCCATCTGTAGTAAAAACTATTTTTTTATTGAATCCCATCGTTTTAGGAGTAGAAATATAAGGGTTGTTTTCTCCGCCTATCGTTTTTTCCCAGACCCAGGTATCTATAATCTGATTGGTTTTGGCTTTGTTAGCCTCTAATGAATAAGCAGTTGTAATAATACCAAATACAATAAAAAGTAATAGTTTTTTTGTCATGATTGTTAAATTTTTAAGAGTACAATTTTGTCTTTAATTGTCTTCTTGAAAGCTTTCACTTCTGTACTTTGATCTGCTGTATCAGTGTTGTCGATATAGATTTTTGTTGTACTGGCGCCTTGGCGTAATTCAAAATAAACACCACCCTGAGCTGCTGCATCCGGAGTTCCGTAGGTTTTGTTTTGGCCTTTTAAGTTTAAGATTTCAGTTGGGACACTTTTCAGGAACAACGTATACTCACCCCTTTTTATTGTTGCCGTATATTTATATTGACCAAATTCATAATTTGAAGCGGCAGCAACATTTAAAAATTTAAGAATATTATAATCGTTTAGTTGAAAAAAGTCATTAACGGTACCAAAAGTTCCAATTACAATATTGTCTTTGTTCTCTGTAGTTTTGTTAAAATAGATAGGCTTTGTCGTTTTAGGAATCAAAACATAATCGGCAGGATATGTCACACCTGTTGTAGGTGTTTCTCCTGTTTGTGGACCATGTTCGTAAAAATTAACAACAATCTGACAATTGTTTTCTACTATCGAAGTAATTTTTATACCATAACCATTGGTTGATTTTTGACCTGCAAAGATTCCAACCAAAAAGTTATTGCTGAAATTAATATTTGGATCACTTGTACCACATGTATTGGCATGTTGTGTGAAATACTGATTCAATTTTTCCTGTGTGTTTATAATTACAGCTGCAGGATTAGGAAGTGGCTCTTTAAGATTATAGTTGCAAGAAAGAGGAAAACCGCTAAAAGAAACATTCGTATACTCACCACAAGTATCCTGAGGTAAATCATCATTTATGGAACAGGCACTGAATCCAAAAGCTATAAATAAGCTTAACATTAACTTTTTCATGAATTTTTATTATTACGTTTATAATTAGTAGATGCAATAATTTTAAAATGGTTGCGTTGAAAAATATTTTTTTAAAATTAACTGTATAGTTTATTTAATTTAGAATGGATACTAATTCGTGAAATTTTATTTCTAAAGATTAAGAACTACGTATTATTGCGTACTTTTACTTAAAAATTAACGTAGTTATGTTGGATTTTCTCCCACTTTTATCGGTTTTTGTTATTGCTTTATTCTTAGGTATTTATTTAGGAAGAATATTGTCTTCGGCTAAATTTGAATCTGAGAAAGTGAGTCTTAACGAAAAACTGAATGGAGCAAATTCACAATTTCAGTTACAGAAAGAACAATTTCTAAATGAAAAGAACAGTTTCGAAAAACGGCTTCATTTACTAAATTCAGAAAAGGAAAATATTCGAAATGAGAAAGATAGTTTAGCAATTCAGCTCTCTAAAAAAGAAGTCGATTTTGAAAATTTATGGGAACGCCATAAAGAACAGAAAAATGAAATAACAGCTTTACAGGAAAAATTCACAAAGGAATTTGAAAATTTAGCCAATAAGATTCTGGAAGAAAAATCGGCAAAATTCACGGAGCAAAATTCCGTAAATATGAAAAATATCCTGTTGCCTTTGCAGGATAAAATTCAGGGTTTTGAACAAAAAGTAGAGCAAACCCATAAAGAAAGTATCGATTATCATGCTGCTTTGCGTCAGCAGATTTTAGGTTTGAGCGAAATGAATATTCAAATGAGCAAAGAAACTTTAAATTTGACCAAAGCATTAAAAGGCGACAGTAAAATGCAGGGTAATTGGGGCGAACTTGTTTTGGAACGTGTTCTGGAAAAATCAGGACTGGAAAAAGGAAGGGAATATGAAGTACAGCAAAGTTTTACCAATGCTGATGGATATAGGGTTTTTCCGGATGTGGTAATCAATTTGCCTGATGGAAAAAAAATGATTGTCGATTCGAAAGTTTCTTTGACGGCTTATGAAAAATGGGTAAATGAAGAGGAAGAAAGTTTTAAGAATGAATTTCTAAAAGAACATGTACTATCTATTAAACGCCATGTTGAACAATTGGGAAGCAAAAATTACCACGATTTGTACCAAATAGAAAGTCCTGATTTTGTTTTGCTTTTTATTCCCATAGAGCCTGCTTTTGCCATTGCCTTAAACGAAGACTCAACTTTGTATAATAAAGCCTTTTCCAGAAATATTGTAATTGTTACGCCAACAACTTTACTGGCTACTTTGCGTACGATCGACAGTATGTGGGCCAACCAAAAGCAACAGGAAAATGCTTTTGAAATTGCACGTCAGGCCGGAGCGTTGTATGATAAGTTTGAAGGATTTGTAACGGATTTGGTGAAAATAGGTAACAAAATAAAAGATACCAAAACCGAATATGAAAATGCAATGAGCAAACTTGTTGACGGAAGAGGAAACCTGATTTCGAGTGTCGAAAAATTGAAAAAAATGGGGGCCAAAGCTAAAAAATCACTTCCGGAGAATATTATTGCAAGAGCTTCAAATACTGATGAAAATGAATTGTTAAATTAAATTTTCATTCTATAATAAATAAACCATAAACTAAAAAATATAATTAATGACTACAGATTTCAAACCCGTTTCTTCATCAAAAATAAGTATTTCAGAATTAATGCTTCCGTCTCATACCAATTTTAGCGGCAAAATTCATGGAGGATATGTTTTGCAATTGTTAGATCAGATTGCTTTTGCCTGTGCTTCAAAATTTTGCGGTAATTATTGTGTAACTGCTTCGGTTGATACAGTAAACTTTTTAAAACCTATTGAAGTAGGTGAGCTGGTAACGATGAAGGCTTCTGTGAATTATGTGGGACGCAGTTCTATGATTGTGGGTATTCGTGTTGAGTCAGAGCACATTCAGACAGGAGTAATCAAACATTGTAATTCGTCTTATTTTACGATGGTTGCCAAAGATAAAGAAGGTAAAAGTGTACAGGTTCCAGGACTAATTTTAAGCAATTTGGATGAGGTACGCCGTTTTAGAAAATGCATCAAACAAATTGAGACCAAAAAAGAAATAGAAGAACATGCCAAAGAAGCTAAAGTAAATTCGATTGAAGATCTGGCAAATTTAGATAAATACAATGTTTTGGTGGAAATTGGATAAACAATTCATTTAAATAAAAAAGAAAATGGTAAAGTTTGGATATACAATTTTATATGTAGAAAATGTAGAAAAATCAATCACTTTTTATGAAAATGTATTTGATTTTTCCAGAAAATTTATAACGCCGGAAAATGATTATGGTGAATTAAATACCGGTGAAACGACAATTTCATTTGCATCAAAAAAGCTGGCAGGTCAAAATTTAAAAGCAGGTTTTATTGAAAGTAATTTAGAAGATAAACCTTTTGCTATTGAATTAGGATTTATAACAGATGATGTTGGGGGATTGGTGCAAAAAAAGCAATTTCTTTTGGAGCTGTATTATTAACGGAGCCAAAGAAGAAACCCTGGGGACAAATTGTGGCTTATGTTCGGGATTTGGATGGTTTTTTGATTGAAATCTGCACGCCGGTTGAAACGAATTGAAAACTCAATCGTTATCGCTTATTCAAAATCAATATTTCACAAATATTTAGCATTAAATCGAAAGCTATACTTCTGAAAATTTCGTAACTTTAAGTACAATGGTTAGGTTACCATATTTTCACTGAGTACGCCATTCGATTTTTTTTATCAGATAATTTCAGTTTCTTTCTTTAAAATAAAACCGAATGACATAATTGTTTAATTGCAGACGATTATGAAAACAACTACATTATTTATTTTGTTATTTACTACATATTCTATTATTGCTCAGGAAAAAATCACTACCAATCTGGCGGTAGTAAATTTTGAAGCTTCAGTTCCTTTTTTTGAAGAAATAAAAGCGGTAAACAGATCGGTTATGATTGTTTTGGATCCTAAAACGAGTATGTTATTTTGTACCGTTATAATGAAAGATTTTCATTTCAAACTGG
>Ga0247810_10001323_pt1 | contig 15952 bp, 13 predicted proteins | sample UWRJL119311C1_FD_179918 | JGI IMG/M metagenome (GOLD analysis project Ga0247810, IMG submission 179918) | Plant litter microbial communities from Arlington Agricultural Research Station in Wisconsin, United States - UWRJ-L119-311C-1 | ecosystem: Environmental > Terrestrial > Plant litter >...
ACGACGGGGAGCTTGGCCTCGAGCGCCTTGCGCAGCACGAAGCGGGTCTGCGGCAGCGGTCCCTCGGACGCGTCGACGAGGAGGACGACACCGTCGACCATGGACAGGCCGCGCTCGACCTCGCCACCGAAGTCGGCGTGACCAGGGGTGTCGATGACGTTGATGGTGACGGGGCCGTCGGTGGCGTGCTTGCCGCTGTACGAGATCGCCGTGTTCTTGGCGAGGATCGTGATGCCCTTCTCACGCTCGAGGTCGTTCGAGTCCATCGCACGCTCCTCGAGGTGGGCGTGGGCTTCGAACGAGCCGGTCTGGCGGAGCATGGCGTCGACGAGGGTCGTCTTGCCGTGGTCGACGTGGGCGACGATCGCGACGTTACGCAGGTCGGAGCGGGTGACAATTGCCATGGGTGTGATCCTTGGAGGCTGGAGTTGAGATGGCCGCGCGCGCGGCCCATCGCTCGAAAGCGAGAGGTCTGGGGAGGCTCAGGGACACGACAGTGGTGCCCTGCAGACGACAGTCTACCCGGTTCGGGTCATTTCGCGGCGGTCGACGCCGGTTGCCATTGCCAGACGTTCCAGAGAAGCCCCGGTGACAGGGGCGACGGACGGATGCCGTCGACCTCGTCGCTGTGCGCGACGAGGGACGGGAACTGGAACAGCGGGGCACCGTAGGCGTCCTGCCACAGCTGCCCGTCGATCGCCGTCAACAGCGGCGGAAGGTCGTCGGAGACCGTCAGCTCGACCAGGAGACGGTCGACCTCGTCGTTGGAGTAGCGCGTGAAGTTGCTCACCGTCGAGCCGGAGGCCAGGCGTGCGGCCGGCGAGGTGACGGCCGCCGTGGTCTCGCTCCAGGCGAAGAGCGCCGCGTCGTAGGTGCCGTTGACCCCGAGGAACTCCTCCCAGTCACCGCGCGAGCAGTCGGTCACGACGAAGCCCGCCTCACCCGCACTCTCGGCGATGAGGGTGTACTGGGCGACCCGGCGCGGGTTGGCGGGGTCGAACAGGATGCAGACCTCCGGGGCCGTCACCCCGGCCTCCGCGAGCAGGTCCTCGGCGGCGTCGATGTCGACGTCCGCGAACCGCTCCGAGCCGTTGTCGGCCACGACGTCGTCATAACCGTCCCGCCCGGGCGCGAGGGTGAAGGAGTCGCGGACCACGGCGTCGGGGTCGAGCGGACGCACCAGTTCGTCGACGATCCGTTCGCGTGGCAGGGTCAGGAGAAAGGCCTCGCGGACGCGCTGATCGGCGAAGACCCCGCTGCGCGAACCGGCCGCCTGCAGGTCGATGTGCTCGAACTGGCCGTCCTGCCCGGTCACGACGGTCACGCCGTCGACGCCCTCGAGCGCGTCGAGCACGTCGGCGGACGGGGTCGGGGCGATCACGTCGACCTCTCCGTCGCGCAGCGCGTTCACCGTCTCCAGCGGGTCGGTGATGGTCCGCACCACAACCGTCTCGAAGCGCGGGCGTCGGTCCCCCGAGTACTCCGGGTTGGCGGTGAGCGTCACCGACTCGTTGGGCGTCACGTCGCTGACCGTGTACGGGCCGGAGCCGACCAGGAGGCCGGTCTCCGGGGTGGCGTCGGGGGTCACGTTGAACGCGGAGTTCCACGTCTGGGAGATGCGGGACAGCGCGGTAGCATCGTTCTTCGTCACGGCCGTGACGAGCGCGCGCTTGGCGGCCGCCGCCTCCGTCTCCCCCTCCTTCGGCTTCACGTCGAGGGCCTGGCCGGCGACCACGTGGGCGGGAAGACCGAGCTGGAACGAGAGCTCCCAGTCGGCGAAGTACTCGTCGTAGACGAGCGTGATCGAGCGACCGTCGTCGCCCAGCTCAGGGAGCTGGGTCACGTTCTCGAGGCCCGAGTGCAGGGCACCGTCGAAGTAGACGGTGTCGTCGGGGAACTCGCCGAACTGGCCTTCCTCGTCGACGAGGCGACCGGGATCGAAGCCCTCGGTGTTGAGGGCCCCCGAGTCCGACGCCCAGGCGAGGAGCAGGTCGGCGCCGTCGATGGCCTCACCGTCCGACCAGGTGACTCCGTCGTTGACCGTGTAGCGGACGGTCAGCGGGTCCTGCGAGACCACCGCGTAGCGACCGAAGCTCTCGTCACGGACCCACTGCTGGGCGTCGTCGTAGTAGCCGAAACCGGCGTTCGTCGCGGCCACGATCGCGGTGTTCGCGGGGGTGTTGCCGAAACGCGTGTTGTCGTTGAAGGAGGTGAAGTCCTGAGCGCTGGCCACCGTCACGGTGCTGCCGTCGACGACGAGGCTCTGGGTGGTGCAGCCGGTCAACGCGCCCGTCACAGCAAGAACGAGGAGGGCGGCCGTGACGGCCGTCCTCCTCGTTCCACGCATTGCTCCACCCTAACGGCGGCATCCTGATCAGGCGCTGGCGACCAGCCCTGCGCCGGGGATCGCGTCCAGGAGGTCCTGCGTGTACTTCTGCTGCGGGTTGTCGAAGACCTCGTCGGTCGTCGCCGCCTCCACGATCTTGCCCTTCTGCATGACGCAGACGTTGTCCGCGACGAGGCGGACGACGGCGAGGTCGTGGGTGATGAACAGATACGTGAGGTCGAGCTCGGACTGCAGCTCGGTCAGGAGATTGAGCACCTGACCCTGCACGAGGACGTCGAGCGCGGAGACCGCCTCGTCGAGCACGAGCACGTCCGGCTTGAGGGCGAGCGCACGCGCGATCGCGATGCGCTGGCGCTGGCCGCCGGAGAGCTCGCTCGGGTAGCGGTGACGCGTCGACCACGGCAGCGAGACCTGGTCGAGCAGCTCGCGGACGCGGGCCTGGCGCTCCTTGGCCGTGCCGACGCCGTGGGCGAGCAGCGGCTCGGCGATCGTGTTGCCGACGTTGTACTGCGGGTCGAGAGAACCGTAGGGGTCCTGGAACACCGGCTGCACGCGGCGACGGAATGCCAGCAGCTCGGAGCCCTTGAGCCCCGCCACGTTCTTGCCGTCGAACTCGATGGTGCCGGAGGTCACGTCCTCGAGCTTGAGGATGAGCTTCGCCACGGTCGACTTGCCCGAACCGGACTCGCCGACGATCGCCGTCGTCGTGCCCTTCTGGACGCCGAAGGACACGTCGTTGACGGCGAGCAGCTCGTTGGAGCCGAAGCCCTGCTTGCGGATCTTGTACATCTTCGTGAGGTTCTTCACGGAGATGAGATCGGCCGTCGGGGCCGCGTTCTCCCGCTCGGCGGCGCGGGCGACGAGCGCGTCGTCGATCGAGCCGCCGTCGAAGATCTCCACGTCGTCGTCCGTCGTCTCCGTGCGCGCCGACTGGATGCGACGGGAGGCGAGGCTCGGCGCCGCGGAGACGAGGCGCTGGGTGTACGGGTGGCGCGGGTTGGCGAGGATCTCGAGCGAGGGGCCCGACTCCACGATGCGTCCCTTGTACATGACCACGAGCTGCTCGGCACGCTCGGCGGCGAGGCCGAGGTCGTGCGTGATGTACAGCACCGAGGTGCCGTAGTCACGGGTGAGCGTCTCGAGGTGGTCGAGGATGATCCGCTGGACGGTCACGTCGAGCGCCGAGGTGGGCTCGTCCGCGATGAGCAGCTTCGGTCGCGCCGAGAGGCCGATGCCGATGAGCACGCGCTGGCGCATACCGCCGGAGAACTGGTGCGGGAACTGCTTGAGGCGGGTGTCGGCGTCGGCCAGGCCGGCCTCCTTGAGCACCTCGATCGTGCGCGCACGAAGCTCCTTGCCGCGCAGCGAGCTGTTCGCGCGGACGGCCTCCTCGACCTGGAAGCCGATGCTCCAGACCGGGTTGAGGTTCGACATCGGGTCCTGCGGGACGTAGCCGATCTCGCTGCCGCGCACCTTCTGGAGCTGCGTCGGCGTGAGCTTGGCGAGGTCGCGACCCTCGAAGAGGATCTCGCCTCCCGTGATCGCTCCGTTGCCGGGCAGCAGCTTGATGATCGACTGCGCGGTCGTCGTCTTGCCGGAGCCGGACTCGCCGACGATGGCCAGCGACTGGCCCGAGTAGAGCGTCAGGTCCACGCCGCGGACGGCCGGAACGAGACCGTCCTGGGTCGTGAAGCCGACCTGAAGGTCGCGGATCTGCAGCAGCGGCTGCCGTGCATCGGGGGTGGGGGTCGCGGTCATCGACGTGCCCTCGCTTTCGGGTCGAGCGCGTCGCGGACGACGTCACCGAGCAGCAGGAACGACAGCACGGTGAGCGACAGGGCCGCGGACGGGTAGAGGAGGATCTGCGGGTCGGTGCGCACCGAGGAGCGCGCCTGCCCGATGTCGTTGCCCCACGACATGATGCTGGGCGGGAGACCGATACCGAGGAAGGACAGGGTCGCCTCCGCCACGATGAACGTGCCGAGCGTGATCGTCGTGATGACGATGACCGGCGCGATCGCGTTCGGGATGACGTGGCGCAGCAGGATCCGGAACTTCGAGACGCCCAGGGCGATCGAGGCCTGCACGTAGTCAGAGTTGCGTGCCTGGATCACCGAGCTGCGCGTGATGCGGGCTGTCTGTGGCCAGGCGAAGAACGTCAACACCAGCGCGACGGTGAGCGGCCCGCGGTCCGGGAGGACCGAGATGAGGACGATCGCGCCGAGCAGCAGCGGGATGGCGAAGAAGATGTCGCCGACGCGGGAGACGATGGCGTCCAGGATGCCGCCGTAGTACCCGGCCAGAGCACCGGTGATGCCACCGACGAGGAACACGAGCAGCATCGCGAGCAGGCCGACCGTCAGGGACCCCTGCGTGCCGTAGATGACACGGGCGAAGATGTCGCAGCCCTGCTTGGTGAACCCGAAGGGGTGACCAGCGGTCGGTTCGCCCGCGCTGTTGCTGAGGTAGCAGCCGGTGTTCGGCGAGGTCTGCGTGAACAGCCCGGGGGCGAGCGCGACCACGACGATCAGCAGGATCAACGAGCTGGAGATCCAGAACGCCGGGCGCTTGCGCATGAACAGCCAGGCCTCGGCCCAGGTGGAACGGGCCTTCTCACTCTCGTCGACCTTGTCGACCGCCGCGATCGGGGTCTCCTCGAGGTCGGCGACGAAGTGCTCCTGGCCGGGAAGGGGTGTCTTACTTGGCATAACGGATCCTCGGGTCGAGCAGGGCGTAGAGAAGGTCGACGAGCAGGTTCGCGGCCATGTAGACGATCACCATGAGGGCGACGAAGGAGACGACCGTCGGGCCCTCCCCCAGCGTCACGGCGCGGTAGACGGTTCCACCGACGCCGTTGATGTTGAACACGCCCTCGGTCACGATCGCGCCGACCATGAGGCCACCGACATCGACACCGAGGTAGGTGACCACGGGGATCATCGAGTTGCGCAGCACGTGGACCGTGACGACGCGACGGCGGGTCAGGCCCTTGGCCGTCGCGGTCCGGACGAAGTCGGCCCCGAGGTTGTCGGAGACGCTGGCCCGCGTGAGTCGCACGATGTAGGCGAAGGACACGGAGGCCAGCACGAGGGCCGGCAGCACGAGTTCGTTCCAGGGCGCCTCGCTGCTGACCGTCGCCCGGAACCATCCGAGTTGGACGCCGAAGACGAGCTGGAGGACGAAGCCGATGACGAAGGTCGGCACCGAGATGAGGAGGAGGCTCACGACGAGGGCGCTGGTGTCGAACCACTTGCCCTTGCGGAGACCGGCGATGAAGCCGATGAGGATGCCGGCGACGGCCTCGAAGAGGAGGGCGAGCATCGCGAGGCGGAAGGTGATGGGCACGGCCCGCGCGATGACGTCCGCGACGGGACGACCGGAGAAGGTGGTGCCGAGGTCCCCCTGGAACAGCCCGCCGAGGTACAGGAAGTACTGGACGATGAACGGCTGGTCGAGGTGGTACTGCGCCCGGAGTTGGGCGATCACGCTCGGGGAGGGTTGCCGGTCTCCGAAGAGGGCGGCGATGGGGTCACCCGGGAGGGCGAAGACCATCGCGTAGATGAGGAGCGTTGCTCCGAAGAAGACCGGGATGGCCTGGAGGATTCGCTTCGCCGCGTACCAGAGCATCATGCCCTCCGGGTGGTGCACATAGTCATGTCATTCACAATCGGTCGATCACCACGACAGTGTGGTGCCCGGGCTTGGCGCCCGGACACCACACTGCCATGAATTCAAGGATTCAGTGGTTCAGAACTAGTCCTTGGTGATCGCGTGGTACAGCGGCACGGAGTCCCAACCGAAGACCACGTTCTGGACCTGGTCGGTGTAGATGCCCGTGACGTTGGAGTACCACAGCGGGATGGTCGGGAGGTCCTTGAGCAGGATCTCCTGTGCCTCCTGGTACTTCGCGGTCGCGTCCTCGACGGTGGACGCCTCGGCGCCCTCCTCGAGCGTGGTGTCGAACTCCTCGCTGCTGTAGCCCTCGTAGTTCGAGCTGGCGCCGGTGGCGTACAGCGGAGCAAGGAAGTTGTACAGCGACGGGTAGTCGGCCTGCCATCCGGCGCGGGTCGCACCGGTCAGGGTTCCGGCGACGCGGTCCTCGAGCGCGGCGGAGAACGTCGGGTAGGGCTTGCCCTGCGCCGAGATGCCCAGCGTGTTCACGATCGAGTTGGCGACGGCGTCGACCCACTCCTGGTGTCCGCCATCCGAGTTGTACGCGATGTCGAACGTGCCGGTGTACGGCGAGATGGCGTCGGCCTCGGCCCACAGCTTCTTGGCCTCATCGGGGTTGTACTCCAGGACGGCAGCGCCCTCGAGGTCCTCGGTGTAGCCGTCGATGACGGGCGACGTGAAGTCGTGCGCCGGGGTGCGGGTTCCACCGAAGATCACGTCGGTGATCTCCTCGCGGTCGAACGACATCGAGATGGCCGCGCGACGCAGCTCGCCCTCTTCACCCGAGAAGTGCGGGAGGTAGTAGGGGATGTTGAACGCCTGGAAGATGGCAGCCGGCTGGTTCACGAACGTGTCCGGGAAGTCCGTCTGGTAGGTGCCGAAGGCGTCCGTGGGGAGCGCGTCGAGGACATCCAGCGTGCCGGACTGCGCGTCCGCGTAGGCGGCACCCAGGTCGGTGTAGAAGATGAACGACAGGCCACCGTTGACGGCCTTACGGACGCCGTTGTAGTCCTCGTTGACGACGAGGTCGATGCGCTCGTCGTGCTGCCAGGCGCCCTCACCGTCCAGCTTGTAGGGGCCGTTGCCGACGGGGTTCTCGCCGAAGGCCTCCATGTCCTCGAAGGCGACCTCGGGGAGCGGGAAGTAGGCCGTGTAGCCGAGGCGCAGCGGCCAGTCGGCCTCCGGAGTGCTCAGCTCGACCGTGAAGGTCTTCTCGTCGACGACCTCGAGGCCCGACATGGTCTCGGCGAGCGGGTCGCCGACCTGGATCGGGTTGCCCTCCTCGTCGACGGCGCCGGTCGGGTCGTCCATCGTGTTCTGCACGTCGGAGAAGCCGACGATGTTGTCGAAGAAGTACGAGGCGCCCTGCGCGTTGTCGTACAGCGCACCGAAGTTCCACGCGTCGACGAAGGAGCTCGCGGTGACGTCCTCACCGTTGGTGAACTTCTGGCCGTCCTTGAGGGTGACCGTCCAGTTCGTGGCGTCGTCCGACTCGATCGACTCGGCGACGTCGTTCTCGATGGCGCCGTCGGCGTCGTAGGAGACGAGGCCGGCGAAGATCGAGTTGAGGATCTTGGCCCCACCGGTCTCGGTCGCGTTGGTCGGGACCAGCGGGTTCAGCGGCTCGGAGCCGTTGGTGGTGATGATCGCTCCGCTGTTACCGGTCGAGGGCTCCTCAGCCGTCGAGCAGCCGGCGAGAACCAGCGCGCTGGCGGAGACCAGCGCGATTGCGCCGATTCCGATACGTGATCTCTTCAATGTTCCTCCTGTGCAAAAAGGGAGAGGACAGCAGCATTCGAGCAGGGCGCTGCCGCCTCCGGTTATATGCACCCTAAGCAGGGGTCAGGAGCCGTTCAAAATCAATTGGGGTAAACGTTACATATCGGAAACGAATATGGAGGTTTGTTGCGGTCCGCGCACGAAATCCTTGCCGAAACCCACCACACGCCGATTCGTGCGGTATACGTCGCCACGTTCCGGCCGGAAGGAACGATCCGTAGCGAACCGTGAGAAATACGGTGGAAACAATCTCGCACCTTGCAAAGTTCGGTCCGAAAGCCGCTCAACTTTACAATTGGGTCGGCTCGGCGGATAGTAGGGGGATGACCTCCCCCGCCATCCTCATGTACTCGAGCACGCACTCCGCCGACATGCGCCACGTCATCCCCAACGACGTCCACGACCCCTTCCTCTACGCCGAGGTGGATGGCAAGCAGTACACGGCGATCAAGTCGCTCGAGGCCGCCCGCATGGAGGCGCTGCCGGGGATGACGGTCTTCCCGCTCGAGACGCTCGGCTTCGACGACTTCCGCGCGCAGGGCCAGTCCCCCGACCTCGCCGAGCTCAACACCCTCGTGGAGGCCTGCCGCCGCGTCGGCATCGCGAGCGCCATCGTGCCGCCCACCTTCCCCCTGGAGGTCGCCGACCACCTCCGCGCCGCCGGCATCGACCTCCGCGTCGACCGTGACGAGTTCGTGGCCCGCCGTCGCGTGAAGTCGCCGGAGGAGCTGGCGGGCATCCGTCGTGCGCAGATCGCCGCCGAGGCGGGCGTCTCGCACGTCGCCGGTGAGATCGCGCGCTCCACGGTCGGCGAGGACGGCGGGCTCCTCATCGACGGCGAACCCCTCACCTGCGAGGGCCTCAAGGTCGGCATCCGCGCCGCCTTCCTCAAGAACGGCTGCGAGGACGCGGGCCTGATCGTCGCCCACGGCTACCAGACCTGTGTGGGCCACCACGCGGGATCCGGCCAGATCTTCGAGGGCGAGCCCGTCACCGTCGACATCTGCCCGCGCGACGTCGAGTCGGGCGGCAACTCGGACATGACCCGCACCTTCGTCAAGGGCGAGATCAACGAGGAGCTCGCGCTCTACTACCGCCTGGTCAAGGAGTCCTACGACCGCACCCTGGCCGCCATCCGCCCCGGCCTGCCCGTCGCCGAACTGCACCGCATCTCCTGCGAGCCGATGATCGAGGCCGGCCAGCCCACGCAGCTGACCAAGAAGCCGGGTGAGGTGCTCATCGAGGGATACTTCCACAGCCTCGGCCACGGTGTCGGCCTCGAGGTGCACGAGGCTCCCGGCCTCGGCCAGAACGACGCCGTGCTCGTCGCGGGTGACGTCATCGCGATCGAGCCCGGCTGCTACCGCCAGGGCTTCGGCGGCGTGCGTCTCGAGGACATCGTGCTCGTCACGGAGACCGGGTACGAGCTCATCAGCGACTACCCCTACGAGATGACGCCCGTCGCCTACCCGCGCGGCGTCTGACCCGTGCCGGATCTCGCGAACGTCGACCCGCGCATCCTCGCCCGCCGCGAGGAGCACGTCGCCGACTGGCAGGCCTTCTGCCGCATCCCGACCATCGCGGGCGACCTCGAGGCGATCGAGACCGCGGCGACCTGGCTCGATCAGCGTCTCGAGCCGCTCATGGACTCGGTCGTCCGCTACGACATCCCGGAGTACGGCCCAGTCGTCGTCGGCTTCCGTCGCGGGCTGAGCGAGCGCACCCTGCTGCTCTACAACCACTACGACGTGCAGCCGGACGGCGACCCCGCCCAGTGGGTGTCGGGTGCCTTCGACGCCGAGATCCGTGACGGTGCCATGTACGCCCGCGGCGCCTGCGACGACAAGGCCGACGTGACGAGTCGGCTCGCCGCGCTCGAGCTATGGCAGGAGGAGCACCCGGAGGGTCTCCCCTTCAGCATCATCTACATGGCCGACCCCTGCGAGGAGATCGGCAGCCCCGGCCTCGACACGGTGCTCGCCGAGAATGCGGCTGCCCTGCGCGCCGACGCCTGCCTGTGGGAGAGCTACCTCCGCGAGGAGGACGGGCGCCCGGCGATCGGCTTCGGCTGCCGCGGCGGGCTGGAGATCTCGCTGCGCCTCGAGCTGCTCGCCAGCAACCAGCACCCGTCCTACTCCCAGGTGATCCGCTCCGCGCCGCTCGAGATGATGCGCGCGATCAGCTCGCTGACCGACGAGACCGGTGCCGTCGTCGTCCCCGGGTGGAAGGACGGCGCCGTGGCGCCCGACGCCGCGGCCACCGCTCGAGCGAGCCAGATCACACTCGGCAGCGAGGCGATCGCGATCCCCGGCGTGAACCCGTACCAGGACCTCCCGGCCGACGAACTCGCCACGCGGTTCATCTTCGAGCCCTCGATGAGCCTGTCCGGCTTCACGGTCGACCCGAGCATCCGCCAGTCGGTCGCGGCCGGCTGCGAGGCGCGCGTGCGCTTCGGGCTCATCCCGCACATGGACCCCGTGGAGTCCTACGAGAAGGTCAAGGCCCACCTGCTGGAGCAGGTGCCCGAGCTCGAGATCGGGCTCATCCGCACCATGCAGCCCGCCTACTCCCCCATCGACACGCCCTTCGCCACCTCGGTCATCGCCGCGGCACGGACGGCCTTCGAGGCGGAGCCGGTCATCTACGAGATCATGACGGGCTCCGGCCCCGGCGCCTTCTTCCTCGAGCACCTCGGGGCGCCGCTCATCTCCCCGACCGGCACGCTGCGTCCGGCCGGCAACATGCACGGCTTCAACGAGCACGGATACGTCGACGACTACCTCGTGCACATCCAGTTCACGCTCGAACTGCTGCGGGAGATGGACGCGAGCGGGTTCGCCTCGTGACCGCCTTCGATCCGGAGGCCGTCAAGCCGGCGCCCATGTACGACATCCGGGACCTGTTGGAGCGCAGCCGCGAGCCCGTCGAACTGGACGCCGTCGACCGGAAGCTGCTGGAGCACCTCTACGAGGACGCGCGCATCTCGCAGCGCAGCCTGGCCGCCAAGGTCGGGATGTCGCCGCCGGCCGTCGCCGAGCGCGTCGCCCGCTTGGAGCGAGCGCAGGTCATCCGCCGCCACACCATCGACGTGGACTGGGCGGCCATCGGCTACCCGATGCTCATCGTGCTGCCGATCAAGATCTCGGAGAGCGCGAATGTCCTCGCCGTCGTCACGGCGCTGCAGGACATTCCCGAACTCATCGAGGTCATGGTGCTCACCGGCACCTACGACATGATGGCCCGCTTCCGGGTGCGCGACCACCGGCACCTGCAGCAGCTGCTCCTCGAGCGCATCTGGCCCATCCCGGGCCTGCAGCGCGTCGAGACGATGCTGAGCCTCGGCCAGATCACCAACGACTCACCCCTCGTCCGGTTCTTCGCGACCGACGAGACCGCAACGACCACCGGAGACTGACGTGCGTATCGACGAATCCTGGCGGACCCTCGCCGCCCCCGACTTCTCGCTCTACGCGGGCCTGGACGAGTCGCGCAAGATCATGATGATGGGCGCGGACCCCTTCGCCCCGGACAACTGCCTCCCGGCCCACGTCATCGACGCGACCAAGCAGGCGCTCGACGAGGGGAAGACCCACTACTCCCTCGCCAACGGCTACGCCGAGCCGCGCCTCCGGACCGCCCTCGTCAACAAGCTGCGGGACTTCAACGGCATGGAGGTGGACCCGGAGACCGAGCTCATGGTCTGCCCGAGCTCCGCCTTCGGCCTCTACCTCGGCATCCGCGTCTGCATCCGTCCGAACATGGGTGACGAGGTGCTCGTGACGAGCCCCGGCTTCGCCGAGAACATCAACGATGTGCACCAGATGGGTGCGACCGCGGTCGAGGTGACCACGTACGCGGAGGATGGCTTCCAGCTGCGCGGCGAGGAGATCCGGGCGCGAATCACCGAGAACACCCGGGCGATCGTCATCACCAACCCGAACAACCCCACGGGCACCGTCTACACGCGGGAGAGCCTGCTCGAACTCGCGGCGATCGCCGAGGAGTTCGACCTCGGCGTGATCGTCGACCAGGACTTCGAACGCCAGGTCTACGACGGCCACGAGTACGTCAACTTCGCGACCCTGCCCGGGATGGCCGAGCGCACCATCACCGTCTTTGGCACCTCGAAGGACCTCGGTCTCACCGGCTTCCGGGTCGGCTACATCGTCGCGCCCGCCGACGTCATGCCGATGCTCAAGATCGCGACCTTCAACTACGTCGGCCCGACCAACACCTTCGCCCAGTACGGCGTCGCGGCCGCCTACGAGGACCCGGCCTACACGGACGCCTGGCTCGAGATCTACAAGGGTCGCCGCCAGCACATCTTCACCGAGCTCTCCGGCATCCCCGGCGTGACGCCGGCGCTGCCCGACGGCGGTTTCTACCACTGGGTGCACACGGCGCCGCTCGGCACCTCGCTCGAGGTCGTCCGTCACCTCGTCGAGACCCAGGACCTCGGCGTCTCGCCGGGCAGCTGGTTCGCCGGCGAGGGATACATCCGGGTCATGTACGGCGCGAACGGCAGCGACGCGGTCTTCACGGAGGGCGTCGCGCGCCTCCGCGCCGGTCTCCTCGACCTCGGCTCGCAGCGCGGCCTGTGACACCGCCGGCGGGGCGTAGCATCGGACGCGTGACCCGGATCAGCACCGCGACGCTCGTCTACGACGGGGACTGCGGCTTCTGCAGCACCGCCGTCCGTTGGCTCGAGCACCACCTCCCCGCCATGCCCGCGACCGAGCCGTCGCAGTGGGCCGACCTGCACGCCCTCGGCCTCAGCGCACAGGAGGCGCAGGAGCGCGTCTGGCTCGTCGTCAACGGGCGCCGCCACGGCGGTCATCACGCCGTCTCGGTCCTCCTCCGACGCCAGCCGCACGGCGGATGGCGCCTCCTCGGCTGGCTGCTCGCCTTCCCGCTCTTCTCGCCGTTCGCGGCCGCCGGCTACGCGCTCGTGGCCCGCTACCGCCACCGGCTCCCCGGAGGGACGCCGACGTGTCGGATGCGCTGACCGCCCCCTCCCGGCGCCGCCTCTGGGTGGAGATCGCGATCGTGCTCGGGCTGTCGCTCGGCGCCTCGGCGGTGTACTCGCTCGTCGCGATCGCCTACCGGCTCACCCGTGAGACGCGACTGTCCGAGCAGACCGCGACCCTCAACTCCTCGCGCAGCGACACCGAGGTCTTCGACCTCATCTACCAGGTGCTCGGGGTCTTCTTCGATCTCGTGCCGGTCGCCCTCGTCGGCTACCTGCTCTGGAGCGCCTCGCGCCCACGACTCGGCCGGCTCGGGATCACCTTCGACCGGCCCGGCCGCGACATCGGCTGGGGCACGCTGCTCTTCCTCGCCGTGGGCATCCCGGGGCTCGCCGCCTACTTCGGCTTCCGTGCTCTCGGGCTCAGCGTCAACGTCGTGCCCACGGCACTCGACACCTACTGGTGGACCATCCCGGTCCTGCTCCTCTCGGCTGCGCGGGCGGCCATCACCGAGGAGGTCATCGCGATCGGCTACCTCTACGAACGTCTCCGCCAGGTCGGCTGGGGTCGGTGGCAGATCATCGTGGGCGCAGCCCTCTTCCGGGGCAGCTACCACCTGTACCAGGGCTTCGGCGGCTTCATCGCGAACACCGTCATGGGCGTGGCCTTCGGCTGGCTGTACACGCGGTACGGGCGGCTCCTGCCGCTCGTCGTGACGCACTTCCTGCTCGACGCCGCGGTGTTCATAGGCTATCCGTGGGCGGCGGCGACCTTCCCCGCGCTGTTCTGATTTGAGCGACCCGACAACATAAAGCCCTTGACACCCCTTCGGGGGTCATGTCTACCCTGAGGGGTCGCACAGGGTTGTGCGGTCGCCAGCGGGCGCTATCCGGCAGGGGTTCACCGATGAGCACTGACTACCGAGCCATAGAACAGACCGAGAGGTTCAAGGACCTCAAGAAACGGCACCGCAGCTTCGTGCTCCCGGTCGCCGTGGCCTTCCTTCTCTGGTACTTCCTCTACGTGCTGCTGGCCGACTACGCGCACGAGTTCATGTCGACGCCGGTCATCGGCAACATCAACGTGGGCCTCCTCCTCGGCCTCGGCCAGTTCGTCACCACCTTCGCCATCACCACCTGGTACGTCTCCTACGCGAACCGGCGGCTCGACCCGCTGGCCGAGGAGCTTCGCAACGAGCTCGCCGCGGCCGAGGCCGCCGACGGCTCGGCTCGCCCGACGGACGGGGGTGACCGCTGATGGATCCCGTCACCGTCGGTGAGCCGTGGCTCAACATCGCCATCTTCGGCGCCTTCGTCGCCGTCACCCTGATCGTCGTCCTGCGCGCCAGCCGCAACAACAAGACGGCGGCGGACTATTACGCGGCCGGGCGGTCGTTCACCGGCCCGCAGAACGGCACCGCGATCGCGGGCGACTACCTCTCCGCCGCATCCTTCCTCGGGATCTGCGGCGCCATCGCGGTCAACGGCTATGACGGCTTCCTGTACTCCATCGGATTCCTCGTGGCGTGGCTCGTCGCCCTGCTGCTCGTCGCCGAGCTCATGCGCAACACGGGCAAGTTCACGATGGCCGACGTGCTGTCCTTCCGGCTCAAGCAGCGCCCCGTGCGCGTCGCCGCGGCGACCTCCACGCTCGTCGTCTGCTTCTTCTACCTGCTGGCCCAGATGGCCGGAGCCGGCGGGCTCGTCTCGCTGCTCCTCGGCATCAACGACCGGGTCGGGCAGTCGGTCGTCGTGGCCGTGGTCGGTGCTCTCATGATCATGTACGTCCTCATCGGCGGCATGAAGGGCACCACCTGGGTGCAGATCATCAAGGCGGCGCTGCTCATCGCCGGCGCCTTCATCATGACCATCTGGGTGCTCGCGCTGCACGGCTTCAACCTCTCCACCCTGCTCGGCGCGGCGGCGGAGAACGGTGGAGCGGCGGTCCTCGACCCCGGCCTGCAGTACGGACTGACGGACGCAAGCAGGCTCGACTTCCTGTCCCTCGCCCTCGCACTCGTCCTCGGAACCGCCGGACTCCCCCACGTCCTCATGCGCTTCTACACGGTGCCGACCGCCAAGGAGGCCCGTCGCAGTGTCGTCTGGGCGATCTGGCTCATCGGCGGCTTCTACCTGTTCACGCTCGTGCTCGGTTACGGCGCGGGTGCCTTGATCGGCAAGGAGACGATCCTCGCGGCGCCGGGCGGCGTGAACTCGGCAGCACCGCTGCTGGCGTTCGAACTCGGTGGGCCGGTGCTCCTCGGCATCATCTCGGCCATCGCGTTCGCGACGATCCTCGCGGTCGTGGCGGGCCTCACGATCACGGCCGCCGCCTCCTTCTCCCACGACGTGTACGCGAGCGTCCTCAAGAAGGGCAAGCCGGAGCCGGGCATGGAGGTGAAGGTCGCGCGCATCACCGTCGTCGTGATCGGCATCATCGCCATCGTGGCGGGCATCGGGGTGCAGGGGCAGAACGTGGCGTTCCTGGTCGCGCTGGCCTTCGCCGTCGCTGCCTCGGCCAACCTGCCGACGATCCTCTACTCGCTGTTCTGGAAGAAGTTCACGACCCGTGGAGCGCTGTGGAGCATGTACGGCGGGCTCATCACCGCCATCGTGCTCATCGTGTTCTCGCCGGTCGTCTCCGGCGCGGAGACGTCGATGTTCAAGGGGGTCGACTTCCACTGGTTCCCGCTCAACAACCCGGGCATCGTGTCGATCCCGTTGGGCTTCCTGCTCGGCTTCCTCGGGACGATCACCTCGCGCGTCAAGGAGGACCCGGAGGTCGCCGCCGAGATGGAGGTCCGGTCGCTCACCGGTCACGGCGCGGAGGGCGCCACCGAGCACTAGATCTCCCACGAACCCGTGGGGGCCGGCCAGGGACCGGCCCCCACGCACTCCCGCCGCGCCCGACTCCGCGCGCGCCCGCACCCCGCCTCACATCATCGTTTTCGGCGAAAACCCCGCGCCGCGGCAGGCGATTTCCGCCGAAAACGATGATCTAAAGGTGTGGGGCGCGGGGTCGCGCGGGGCGGGCGCCGACTAGTCGGCGAAGGCCTCGATCGGCGGGCAGGCGCAGAACAGGTTGCGGTCTCCCCAGGCCTGGTCGATGCGGCGGACCGGCGGCCAGTACTTGTTGCGCAGCTGGCCGGGCGCCGGGTACACGGCGGTTTCGCGCGGGTACGGGTGGG
>Ga0247810_10001328_pt1 | contig 15880 bp, 16 predicted proteins | sample UWRJL119311C1_FD_179918 | JGI IMG/M metagenome (GOLD analysis project Ga0247810, IMG submission 179918) | Plant litter microbial communities from Arlington Agricultural Research Station in Wisconsin, United States - UWRJ-L119-311C-1 | ecosystem: Environmental > Terrestrial > Plant litter >...
GGGGCACACTCATCACCAGGGGGGGGCTCGTGTATCACTTACCCAGTTAAGGTCTCTCTCTCTCTCTCTCTCCTCCCAACAACAGGGAGCAACGGTCACCCAGCCATTTCCCGCGTCCAAAACCCCTTCTTCGATGTTTGACCACTCGCTTGCCACTTGCCTGACACAGGAGGTGCGCCGATGAAGATGCAAATGTTTCAACAACGCACCATAGGGATGTTGCGATAGTCTTGGCCAGTGGAGTATCTCACCAGCATGATTGGCTGGAATTACATATATTTTACAGTCCACAAGATAGATGCAATCATCACATGTATTCTCACGTGAATGTAGAGGGTGAACCATTTCCAACGTGCTCATAAGTGCCTCTCTATGGTGTCGAACTGTATGGTGTATTAAAGCGGATGCAGGATGATCCTGCTCTTACTTCTCACTTCTCATGTTTTATAGAACTTATGCATAGAATGACTTCATGGGAACTGTACCAGCTCTTCAATTGTCCAAATCGTTGTCAATTTAATCCCGATATATTGACCATCTGCAATACCACACATCAGGTGCAATTTTGCACCGGCATTTCTTTGAAGTTTATTAATATGTGGGATTAACTTTAGCCAAATTATGATCTATAGAATATTCCATCTTTTCTTGCATCTTTTCTTGCATCTATTCCAGGCCAACCTGTCTAAAATATTGTCACAGTAGATATTCCATACCTCGATTCCCTTCTCCATTATTCCTCTTTGACCTGCCAACTTCGGCTCCCTTCCGTCTCTCAAAGCTTCCAGTTGTCCATCTTCTTCTCATACTCTCCCATCCGTCCCTTGACATTTCTCCTCCCATCTACAATCAACGCGACATGTCTACTCGTAGCCACGACCCCGCCCCCCTCTTCAAAGATAGTAACGTCCATCCCAAACCTTCCATTCCGCACTTCATACATATTCACCCTCACGAACAGCCACTCCCACTCCCCTGAACGTCTCACATCCATCCCATAACTCACCGTTGGATACCATTTTCCCTCGAGCCCAAAACTCTCGGGAAGCGGCCGGAAAGAGTCGGCGAGAAAAGGGAGAGAGGAGATGGTGAATTTCTGGGCAGCGCAGGAAGACCGTGTCCAGCGCACCCACTGCTCTTTCACACTGGGGCCGATGGAGATGGAACTGCCGAAATTATCGGTCGAGGATGGGGGGAACACCGTCTCCGTCTTGAAAGCGACAGGACGAAGGGGATACCATGAAAGCGAGATATCCCATGGAACACAGGCTGACGGAGGGGGAATCTGCGCTGGGTCTAAGAGGGGTGGTGTGGGAAGACTGGCTAGGTTGTTTGACGCTTCGACGGTGAGGTTTCCTTGGAGGAGCATGCTTTCGCAGCAGATACGTTCATTTTGCAGGAGCTGCACGCGAAGATTCGAAAATTGACGACCAATTTTCAGGACTATGATGGAGATCTTACATGGTCCTACTGCAGCACGGCCAAGGAACTCAACTGTGTCGTGTTAGTATTTTAGGTTTCAAGATGGTGCTTGATAGTGGTGGAACATGGTACGAAAGGCAACAACTTTAACGTTGGTAACTCTGATATCATGTGAAGGCTACAAGGTTCAACAACAAACAGGTCTTACTATGTGAAGTTATAAGATCCGGCTGGTTCAGGCGCTTATGTTGCGCCTGCATAAATACACTTGCAGCATGAGCAAGAAGGGAGTTTATATATCCTCCATGCGGAACTATTTATCATTAGTTGGATTCGCCATCAAACCTCTTACGTATGCTCCATTTCTCCCATTCTCCTCTTCCATCAAAAATGATGGAAAACAATAAATTGGCACTTACCAAGTCCAATCACCCAATCCCTCCTCAGATCCGCCGTGTACGTATTCGGATCTCCGGAAGCTGTCACCTCAATCGCTTTCTCGAATGAATTCGGAACAAAATCAGCTGGGAGCAGTGCTTCGTTTCGAGGTGAGTCTGATGTCATTTTGGATATTGGAATATTTGGAGGCTGAAAAGAATGGGCAGTAAAGAACAGAGTTGGGTGTGTGGTATATTATGCTTTATGGCTCCTTGCTTGGTGATTATCACGTCTTGGCAGATCAATACTAATCAGTGCCCGCGTTGTTACCGAGGTAGGCTTTAGTCGCTTGTCTTTAACAACATAGGAACCGAATGTCCTTCAGTCCAATTGAGCAGACATGACCACTTGGGCTTGGGGTATGTTTAATGGGAAAACATGACTGTGTGAGGATAGTTTCACGTAATTTCGATCTTGTGGTCTGTTGATTTCCCTGAGCTCTATTTCGTATCCTCTCCCAACTGGAATATATACTTAGAACTTTGGCGTGTGTATCATTATGATTAGTCGACCAAGGGAAATTTAGCGCATGATGGGGAGCTGTCACAAAGCGTTAGAAATCTAGGAGAAAAGACACTTCATAAGTCAAGATAGATCTAATTTCCAAACTCCACCAACCTACAAGTATTTCATATCCATCATTATCATAAAGTCGCTAACATGACCTACTCATTGCACTGGATGCCCTCTAACGCTCTCATTGCCCTCGTCCCTTGACTCTCAAATATCCCAACCATACCCTCACATTCATTCCTCAGCTTTTCCTCTGCCATGTCTGCATTATGTAATATCCACTCCTCAACCGTCATCTGCTTCTCGGGACTGGTCAAACCAACTTTTTTCGCCTTATCCATTGCCTCAGCTACAAACAGTTTGCCCGGCGTGTTTTCATGGTTGGCATTTTTTACGAACACGTGATCAATATCTATAGCTGTCCAAGGATGCTCACTCTGTAGACCAGCTATGATATTGCGTTTTGAAGGGGACATCGAGGGCGTTGATGCAGCTAGTGGGATACGTGTGGTAGTCGAGCGAGGTGTGACAGCTTTCCGGGCTGTTGCTGGGGCCTTTGAAGAAGGAGGGTGGTTTTCGGCATCTGAGGATTGTGGTGATTGGGTTGGTGTTCTGTCTTTAGGCGGTGGTGTAGGGGATCGCAATTCTTGTACGGTCTTGTCTAGCACAGCTCTCGGTAGTGAAGGACCGGCTATTGGCTCTTCCACCGTATGACTGATTACAATGGCTGGGCTATGGGCAATGGGAGTTGTCGTGTGCTTTTTAGGACGGCTGATCTTAGATTTGGGCAGCCTCGGGCTATCCACCTGATGAACTGTTTCCGGTAACTATGAAGAATTAGTTTAGTTATAGCCATGTACGATGAGAATATACGCACCACTGGTTGTGCTTCTGGTGCAGGAGTGTAGAATCTCTCATCAGCCATGCTCACATCTTCCGCTTGCGCATATGCATTATCAGGTGCAAGGAAAGTTCCTTCTTGAACGGGTGCATCCCCAGATTTGTGCACAATGTCCTCGATATTTTTGCTGATGCTCCTTCCAGTCTTGCCTTTTTTCATTGTTGTTCGACCAGCTTTCATACCTCGTACAACCGTGGATTGACTTGCCAGGCTAGCATCAGTCTCATTTCCCGAATCTACAAGGTTCTCATGTTCACTTTCCCGATCATGTGTAGCTACACTTCTGTCGGTGACAGATAATGCGGATGCTCTAGTTGCTTTTCTTCCCTTTGGTTGTCGAGACGTGGCTCGTTGTTTCTTCGGTTGGATGATTGGGGACGAATGCTGCATAGAGATACTATTCTCTAGCTCAATTGCAATCTGCTGTGAGGGATCTTCGTCCTCCTCTACATGCTGATCCATAGCAGCAGCTGCTGCAGCTTCGGTAGCTTTCTTAGCAGCAGCTTGTTGCTTTGCAGATACTTTCCGTGGCTGTTTCGTTTTTATGCCTTTTCCCTTGGGTAATGGCTTCATGTCTACCTCCATTGCCTCCAATTCAGCATCAATCTCTGCCTCGTCAATTTCCATGGGTTTGGTTCCAAACATATCATGGTCAGAGGTGGTTTTTTTGCTCGATTTTTTCGACTTGTTAGGCATCATTGACTGGACATCCTCATCCGTCACCTGCCCTTCGAGATCCGCCTCAAGTGCTGCATCAATCTCATCATCATTGGGAATATTACCCTGAGCTGATAGTACTGAAGCTGTAGAGACTTTGCGAATTGAGGACCTTCCTTTTCGACCCGGCTTTTTGACCGGCTGCTGGACTATTGTGCTTTCTTCAAGGATCGACTCATCAACAGCTACACTTCCTCTTGTCCGTGTTGCCCTTCGCTTTGCTGCGGGAACAGAGTCAATTACAGATGCTGCAGAGTCAACTATATCCTCGGTTTTCCTTTTTCTCCCTCGAGCTGCTTTTGGTGCCACGGCTACCTTTGGTTCGAAATCGTCATCTTCTGGCTCAGGGGCTGGAAATTCTACAACTTCTACAGGTTCAGGTCCAAGCTCTATGTCAGTCTTTTTCTTGGTCTTACGTCCTTTTGCAGGAGCCTTCTTCCCTTTACTAATTTTTTTAGTAGCGGTCGCATTTGTGGCAGTTGTAAGAACGCTGTCTCCCTCTTCTGCTGGTAGATCACCATAAGATGGTGCCTCTGATGCGACTGTAAACGTCGACTGTATCGACAGCCTCGAAGCCTTAGAAGTTCGATCTTTTTTCGTTCTGGTCTTCTTACCCGCAGGGCTTTGTTTGTGATCATTGATAAGAGTGAAGAAGGGGCACTCAGGTGATCGCTTGAAGTGTTCGTCCCTACCAAATTAGCATACACCCGGGAGCAGAAGACTTCAATACTTACAATGGTTTATCCGCTGGCTCCCAGCCATCCAATGCTAGGTTGCAATAAGTACATGTTGCCATGTCGTCAAATTCAGGTGTAGGCGTATATTTCCAGCCGGCATCTACTAGCTATCCCTCCTTATCAATTCACTTCCTATTTTGCAGAGTTCAATTCAACTTACCTGCTTAGTTTTGCATTTCCAGCCCTTTTTTCCTTCGTGTGGCCAATTTTTGCCAAACGTTGCTTTCCTTGCCTCAATCATTCTCGCGCTTGCGGGGTATTCTAGACTCAGCTGTCCATCTTGAACCTCAATCGTCGCACATATCGCCCACCCACAGTCGGGAGAGTGTGTCAAGTGTTCCGCCAGAGGGTCGTCACCCTTTTCCCAACCATCAAGGGACCTATGACAAAGAAAGCATGCAACATTATCGGGATTGGTTTGAAGAGGATAGTAGAAGAAGCCTGCTTGAGCAAGCTAGAAATCAGTCAGCATGATTCTATACAGATCACCGGTCTTACATACTCTCTCTGGTTCTAGAAACTTGTGTGGCCATTTCAGCGATTTGGCCCCTTTGGAACTCGCGTTGGATGCTCTTCTCTTTGATAGTTGCTGTGCAGTTTGGAAAGACTCGAGTCGGCTTTCGTACGTGAAGTACTGATCCGCAAGATGCGCGGGAATGGTCATTTTGAGCTCGCTGATAGATATATTACTGGATTCGCTTTCGCAATACAGCGCAATACAGCTTAGATTGTGAAGTTATTGATGATACTCGAAGACGCGTTTAGATGATCGTGCAGGATTAGTTGTAGTATGTCTATTATTCGCGACAAGAAAATGTGATGTCGTGGTGGTGCGGTTTCCGTGATTCTTCGATGTTGCAGCGACAAATACACAGGTCAATTGGCGACAAAATGGTGGTGGAGAGGAGTCTCAGGAACTGTGTATTAGTTGCGATTTGCGATTTGTTTACATCGCGATACGCCAGATTAGCAAGGGTGTATTGTAGTCACGTGTGCCAAGCAGGAACTTGGTTTACTATATGATTTTAGTGTAAGAAGTGATTCTACTCAATCGCTGCCTTATGTCAAATTAAGCGCTCGTTTATCTTTAAGTAATATTAGAATAGCATGAGTAAATCCGCAGCAGTGTAACGTTGTCAGTGTCAATTGCAGCATATTAGTCTTTCAATTTGAGATTTGACCGACTATAATGAATTACTAGTTGGCAGCTTTACGAGCGAGTCTCTTATAGTGTTTTACTCGATCGTGAAATTCTTTTTACGTTGGTAAAGCTTACCAAGAACATATTCGCTCCTAGCAGAAATACGTGCAAAAAATCACTCGCTTCTAGGGTTCAACACTCAGTAAAATTATACTCATCAAGCCGTCACCAATGGGAAACTGGCCTGGAAATGCGGGATTAAGGATGTGAGCACCACAACCCTTTGAAATAACCTCACCTAACTGAGCAAGCATGGTTTTCTTATATAATTCGTTTTACAAGCACTGCTGTGATAGATTCAAATTCATTTAGTAAAGGAGGATCTAAGTGATTGCTCGTGAAAAATCTTAAGATGAACCAATGGACATTAGTTCTATTCGTAAAGATCCTATAATATCCTATGAGAAGTGAATTGGAAATAACTTATGAAACCAGAGAACTTATTCTAGTACTATCAAACACAATATAGGTCTCACATGGTTCGGAAAAAAAAAACTTGTAATCTCATATCAAAAGTTTGATATAAATATACCACCTAAATATTGATAGAAATCAAACCTCCTAAGTAAACCTACTTCCCCCCAAATCTCCTTCTCCGTTGATCTTTCATAACCAACCATGCACCAATCAATTCCACGCGCAAAAGGCAAAGATGGTCCCGTAAAACAAAACAGCGTCTTGGTAAATAAAATCCATCTATTGAGTACCTGGATAACATGTCAGAAATACATGGGTAAGACTGTTCTGTAGGAATTCAATTCTAACATTTTTGCCATTGAACGCCGACCTGGAAGCTGATCTTGCCGTCGATAGAGTCCGTGGTCAAGATCCCTTGGGCTTTGCTGTTCGAGCTCGTTAATCGTACCTGAGAGTTGACATTTAGCGGCAGCGGAGCGCCGCAAGGGGAGAAGATTGTGGAAGTGAATGGGATGGTATCCGAGGTCTCGTAATCACTAGATATTGGCCCTTTAAAGTTGGTAGATGTGGAGACTTGCGTAGAAGCTGTGGTTAATAATGTTAGTAGAGGAAAAGATTCTTGGACAAGATTTAGGTATGCTAGTTGAGAATCACGTACAGCCGGAGAAATAGTAATTTGCCTGCTGCGTGCCTGAGATGCCAGCATCGAGGCCTGCATATCCTCGGAATTGAGTGCCGAGGATACTGTACTGGAATCCACCAGGATACTGAAGATCAATGTTCAACTGGCAATTCAAGCGGTTCTGTGTGACAGCAATTCCAGGACCGATCGAAGCAACATAGGCATCAAAGATGAGGGTGAAACTGTATTTTCAAGCTGTTAGATCCAATCTTTGGAGGAATAGCGGTACTGAGGTCAACATACGTTGATCTATCAGTTGATATGAAACTTCCAACACTTCCTTGAGGACATCCAGTTCCACCATAGCTAATTGCTTTAATGTAGACCTGAGTAGGATTTGGTCCAGCAGCAGCCGATGTGGTCGCAGCTGGTGCGGCTGGAATGGTGATACCAAGAACTGGATCAGCTGGCGCAGCGAATGCCGTAGCAGCGAGCGCGGCAACGACGGTGAATATGGCAAGCATTTTGGCGACTTTTCTGGATGGTTGACTGGTAGGAGAGTTCGATTGATAGAAAGATGAAGTAGGAGAAGATCAGCTTGTGTTCGAAGGGGTTTTATATATGATTTCCGCAGAGGAATCCAGAACTTCGGATGACCAGGGCCCGCGGCGATATTGGTTTGCAACACGATGCACCTCTCTCTAGTCCGTATGCTATTTTACTTGTTCACGTTGCAATGCCCTCGCTCCATCTCGTCCTCTCCGCATTTCCCTTTGGAGGATTAAAGTATCCGAGTGCCCCACAGTAATATAGTTGAACGCCTCAATTACACAAAAGAAATGTAGCCAGACAAGTGTCAATACGAGCCTTGGGGATACTTCCTTGCATCGGATAAAGATAGGCGAGATGTGAAGGACTATGTTGAAGGGTAGCAAATATGGTATAGGTCCCAAGTGTAAACACTCGACGCTGCAATTTGAGAGGCTGGCCAATACCAAAACGTGGTGGGAGAAGTGCTTGTGACCGGCATTCATATGAATGGATAGTACTTTAAATTGAAAGCTTACTATGTATAGAATTAGAGTAAGCTTATAGAAACATGTGGCGTGGCTGGCCAATACTAATTGATTCCAGGACGCCACAGGGTTTATTGCCCATGTGTACAAATGCAATTGCTCTATAGTTCGGAGGGAATCCGACTCAGCAACGAAAAGCATAAACAAAAGTAAGCCTTCACTAGCATGACCAACGGTCTAAACTCGTGCTGTTGACAGCTTAAATTGGCGCGCTTGTAAGAATGCCATTTGTCAAAGTAATGTTACAGAAATTAAGGTTTTACTGAATGACCTCCTATTAATATAGTAGCAAATAGATTCCCAATGGCCAGGGATTCGGTCTATAGAATATTAAGCCGCGGATTGAACTAAAATTCAAGTAAGTAAAGATGACTACTATGGCCTTTTCGCGGGCCGTTTCATCTGTCAAGATCTGACACGCAGGTAAAGCCAGATTTCTGAGACGTTGGGCGAGACATTGTAATTCTCCAAAGAAAAGCTTTGAATTTATCACTTGTAGCTTTGCAAGGTGATGCAATATTTCAAAAACCATGGTTGCTGTGTTTGTAAGGAGTGAATGTGTAATTTCCTCCGTGATTGTGTATTCTCGAAGTTGTGAGAGGAGAGCAGAAAGGAACGGTAGGGAACATCACGGGATAGCCCATTTCCCGCATGCCAAGAACATAAATCATATACTCTGACCTGGGATGCGGGTGAAAACATCGCGGCACGTTGTTAAAGCTATCCAGGTACCATTCACGAGTTGATGTTGATACATAGATTAAACATGGTGCAACGTCGTTTATTTGGCTTCCCCACAAAAATCAGGGGGCACTAGCGAGTTTAAGCGCGACCACTGACTCTTTATATCTCAGCACCAGAAACAAAAATCTCTTTCTGCCTATACTTTACCTAGGGAGAAAATCTAGCCGGCACGACTGTTTTTAACGTATCGTATCATCAGATCAGGCGCCATTCCGAGAATGTCAGGGTCTTCAGGCACGAGCAAGGGTCATGTTTATGAATTAGACCCGCCAGTGTTAGCCGATGGGCTGGTTGAATTGCAATCGTGTTCAGCCGGCACTCAATTTATACTCACGTCTCGTACCAAAGTACCAAAGTACATATTTGGTCTATTTAAAGAACACGGTACTTTGCACCTCGTTTATGTTTCCGAGTTCCTTACTCCGTACTTCTGGAAAGGATATAGCAATTGGAGTCGAGACCTATACCAGAAGACCATATGAGCGAGCGCCAAGCAGAAACATGCTACAAGCGTGTTAGATTTAAGTCATCCGACAAATCCACCATTGCTTCTGGTACGACTGCTGTATAATTCTATTTTTGAATCAATCTAATATCAATATAACATCCAGACAGAGCATCCGGTAAAACGTGCAAGTGTTGATTAAATCTATTATAAGCAACACAGACTGTACCCCAAGCCGGCAACCAGAAGTATGACTGTTCAATTCCATAAGTCAGTCGATTTGGGGTTTTTGTTCGGATTCAATGGCGGACCGCTGCTCCGCTTTAATTCCGTCCAGAGACGATATGGCTTCGACAACGCAAAGTCTAGAAGTGGGTAGCCTACATCTAAATCTTCCGAAAGACAAGCTTTATACCCCTATTTGCCAAGTGAAGCACAAAATCTTTGTCTGTAGTCCACGCATCCTTGAACAGTCATTTTCACTCGCGGTGGATCAAACACCATACTCAAACTGGAGAACGTGATGGAGTCCCTTTCGAGGCCCTATTGTTGATCTATCTCACTTCCTCCAAAAAGAATGGGAACACGATTTCCGATGACTGTAGCCCACACCTAATGATTCTCTTTAATTGAAGATGGACATACTATGCCGCAATATTTTCAGCTCGCCTGTTTCTATCGTTTCATCTAAGAAACATGTTTTTCAACATATCTCAATGCTTGATACCTTCTATACCGCTGTCGTCACCAAGATCCACCTTACACGGCGCTGTTCAGTACAAGTCTTCGTCCGGCATCACGTTTGAGTGTCTTATCAATGTAACCAATAATATACGTTACTTACTTGCCAGGCATATCTTGTACGCACACTGCTTAGAAATGCCCCTACAAGGTTATGCGAGAAAACATATGCTATCAAATATACAAGAAGATAGGTCAAGCGGCAAAGCGATAGTGTCAATCTGACTAAGTTGAGGTATGGAGGCTCATTCTCTAGTTTGCGTGCAGACAACTCTTCAATTATATTATACTGTTAATTTAGGAACATAAGAGCTTCGTACTGAACTTGCCGAAACGTAATGGGCGCAAAGAGCGCACTTAGTGTTGACCGGCTATGCTTATTTTACCCAGCGCGTTCCCAAAATCATGTCTCGTGACAAATCACTATGCAATTGGGATTTCCGGGCATGTTGTATTCACACTTTAACATTAGTTCACGTCCTCGCAAAGGCACGTTACATCTGGTGTGTCTTTGGGGACCAAACATTCAGATCCACTAGAGGATGGTTCTGCAAGTACATGCAGCATATTGGAGCTGACGTTACGGTCCTACTGCTTTGCACGGCATTTTCCATGCTTCTCACTTATAGCTACAGGAAATGCTAGGCGTGGAACTTTTGATACATTTATGCCCGTAGACGGTTTACCAGTTAATGATGGCCTAAATAGATGCTCATCACTCGGAAGTTTCAGGCCTAATCCCCCGTGTCACACTAGAAAAGAGCGTTCTAGCTCGATAGGTCTAGCCGTAGCTAGCCACGTATATGAGTACCATTATGGTGAACTCGGGTATGTACAACTACAATAACATACAATACAAAGAAATGAGATTCGTTGTCGCCGTTACACATTGGTTGTCCTTTTTCAATATGACTCAGTTTCTCTCCATGGCTCTACTGCTCCGTAGATTGAGTTTTCTCTGCCTTTGCTTCGGGACTTCTCGTCTTTAAATCTTCGGTTGCTTTTTCCTCATTGAGTTTAGCGGCATCGGCGGCCTTCTGTTTTCCAGCCTTCGATTTGGCGAGTTTCTCACTCACGTATCTCCACGATTTACGGAAGCCACCTGTCAATATTCCTTTCAAACTTTGCGTTGTACTCGGCCATCCAATAGTCTGCTTGATCACACCTCTAACGACAGTCCGCAATTCCTCGGGTGGTTCACTGGCAATACGTCTCTCAAAGCCACCGCCCTCTCTCCGCTTAATACCACTACTAGACTCATCCGCTGAATGCTCCATCATATCCTTGAAAACCGCACCGGGAATTTGATACTTCGATTGGTATTGGAAGTAAAGCTTTGAGCGGAAAGCCTTGGGCAATCTTCGAACCATGTTGCCGCGCTTGATAGGGTCCATGTCTTGTTCAAGATGGAAATTGGCTTTGGGATCGAGTGCCCAGTCTGGGTCCGAGGGGTTCCCAGACGTGAATTGAACATTAGGGAGACTTTCTACTAGAGGAGCATAGAGCCGACGGAAATTGGGGAGATTGTTTCCTACGATATTGGCTACCTTCGAGGGGTCTTCTGCAGGAAGAGCCATGCGGGGGTCGCCGAGGTAGCTGATACTTGCAATTGTGCCATATAATTCTTGCTCGGTGAATGTAGGTGGAAGAAGTAGTAGGGAGGTGCGTAGGGCGGAGATCAGATTGACCTGGTTGGCTAAACGGACCTTTGGATGGTCACGAATGATTTTGACAGGTTTCTGCAGTCTGCCTGCGATATAAAGTGTCTGCCATTCCGACAAATCCTTACAGAGAGTATCGATGTTAACCACACCGTATTTGATGAGAATTCCTCTACAATTGACATATGTATTGTAGTAAACTCCCGCTCCCCAGTTGTCCTGTAATCTCGCTACGGCGCCAGATCCGAGCGAGCCGAAACTAGAATAGTGATCTCGGTGTTTTTTCAAGTTCAAAGAATGGAAATGCTGCGTATGGGTAACACCAAATATAAAGTCAATCATCTTTGGAGTTCCGCCTTGGGCTTTGACCACTGCTGGAGGAGGGTTCGAGTGTATGGAGGTTGCGCTGGACGGCTTAACAGCTGTACTTGCGGATTGTGGGAAAACGCCTGAGCCGTACGCGAAACAGTATGGAACGGCCTCAAACTCCCATGGAATCAAGCGGAGAACCTCCTTAAATTCAGCATTGATGAGCATATGCTGATTGTATCCGAATGTCGGGTTAGGGAGCTCTGCAAATCGCGAGATGTTGATATCGGTGTCCTCCCAATCAGCTGGCGCACTGCTCACTGACGAAGCAGTTGTAGAGTTGATCGACGAGGCTGAGCTATTTGAGATCGAGGATGAGGCCGAAGGCTTCGCGGAAGCTGAATCTGCGGCATGTTCACCAATCTGTTGTCCTTGGACATCAGTTGTATTTTTGGAGGGTTGGCTTGCTAAGGTACGTCTGGTAGAGGCTACGATTTGAAAAGGGACGCGTTGATATTGTATACGGGAGACCGGAAGGCAGATTCGTTGCGCGGATAGCCCAAAAGACCGTCCAAGCTGGGCAGAGGTTAGCCATAATACCACGATACGGGAGGTTAGTTGCATACTGAGGTTCGTATGGCTGCCATTGTGCTTCACGTAAGAAGATAATAGCTAGAAGAAAAGACTGGAAGGAACTGTGGGTGCAGCAAGGTGCCGCAAGAATGTTACCGTATTCTGCAAGCTATGTGCATGTTGGAAGTGCGGGTTGGAGAAGCGTGAAGTGTTGATGTAGGAAGTAGACGTGGACCAGCTTCTCCAGATATTTTTGAAAAACACCCCACGACTGCGTGTACCTTTTGGTCGGTCTGGTTTGGGGAAGCTAAAGGGCTCGGCGACAGGGTATAGAGCTGCGTGTTGGTGATGGCCTGATACTGAAGAGATCCATCTATCGGGAGGAGGGATCAGTTGTACAATGCTAACAAATGTGGAAACGACAGCCAGTAGATAGAAGAACAAATATTAATTATTGTTATTTTAGCAAAAGAAAGCTGTATAGTCTATTCAGAACATGTGTGTTCTTGCTTGCAACTCGTTCATGGCCGAATCAAACAGAGTTTGAGATTCCTCCCTAGCAACTTTCTCGTCGCTTCGTCAACAAAGAAGACTGTTTTCAAAAGGCACGTGATGATAACACTTTCCATTGCTATCTACTTAGTGAACTACATTAACGAACAATACTCTGGCACGACCATTGATACAGCAAAAATGAAGGCGCATACCCCCCAGAAGTCGGATCCATCCAGGAGGAGATCCTCAATAAGTATGAGCGCACATAGAACTAGTCTGGGAGGAAGCGCTCTTCCTGTTCCCAGGCCACAGTCAAGAGTAATCAATTCATCTCCCCAGCGCTTGAGGACAGCCTGCGCGAAAAAACACTGGTGACTAACGTGGACTTGCAGATAGCTGTGGCGCGTGCTACGACTACACAACCGACGTATGATTTTATAACAGGAGCCGAGACTACAGTTGGGCGTCCGCCCTCGCGCCCTCCTTCCAGAGGAGAGCCATTTCGACAAACGGCGCGTCGCATGTCAACTGCAGGCCACAGGGATGCACCAGCAGAGCCTGAGATTGACTGGGAGAAGCGGCGTCGCGAATTGGACGAGCTGAATGCCGAAGTTAAGTCATTGAGATACGCGATCGACAATGGCAAGCAGGAGGAGGAACTCACCAAGCTGAGACATGAAAGCGAGTTGCGGGATGCTAGAAGGAAGGCAGAGGAGGATTTCAAGCAGAAGCAGCTAGCGGAGAGTGAGAAATCTAAGGCACTAAGACAGTACGAGGCGTTGATGAAGGAGATAGCTGAGGTTAGAGACGCTGCTAGCAAGTAAGTGATGAGCAGGTCAGTCATGGTGCAAGGCTGACATAGGACTTAGCGATAAAGCAGCTCTCGAGAAACGATTTAGAGACTACGAAGAGACTAAACGTTTGCTGGAAGAGGAAATCGATGACATCAAATCCGAAAAGGAGGAATGTTTGCGAATGACAGAACGAAAGATAATTGAGCTAGAAACTCGGAATGAGACACTATCACAAACGGTCGAGGAATTACAACAGGATTCTGATCGAAGGGAGGCATTATTACAAACCGCACAGTCTCAGCTAGCAGACAGGAATACAACTGTTGGTGCATTGGAGGCAGATGTTCTACGACTGAAAGCTCAGACTGGGGATGCCGAGACTCTTGGAGTCATAAAGAGGGAACTTGGCGAGCAAGTAGCGCATATCAAGAAACTTGAACTGTGCAATCGAAAACAAGCCTCTGATCTGGACTATCTCAAGAAACTACATGATAATGTAGAAGTGGTGAAGGAAGAGAAGAGGTCACTTGAGAGAAAATTGGCTGGGATGGAGGAGCTAAGGAACGAGCTTGGGGAAGCACATATTCAACGTCAAAGACTGGAGGATGAAAAACGGGCATGGACTGCTTATCTCTCGACTCAAGGTGATGCTGATGGTGAGGTCGAGTTTGATTCGCCTGAGAGTCTTGCAAGGGCATTTGTAGACGAGCGGCTGCAACGAGCGGTTATTATAGAACGACTCGGAGCCGTAGAAGCAGAGCTATCGGGGAAAGATAGTGTGATCGAGGGTCTCGAAATCGAAAAGTCGAACTTAGCAGCTGAAGTCGAGAAGCTCAAGTCATCAGGAAGCAGCAGTGGAGGAGGTGATGCAAAGGCACGACTTCGAATAGAGAGACAACGGGCATTGGCAGTTAAGGAAGTTGAATATTTACGGGCACAGCTGAAAGCAATGGATGAGGAAGACGAAGGATTCGAGTCAGAAAACGTAAATGAGCCAAACAAAGAGCGAATTCAGAAACTGGATGAGATGGTCGACCAGTATCGACAAGAAGTCCAGACTCTACATGCCGAACTTGCGTCTCGGGAAACCCCAGTTCCCATCGAAACTACCAGTACAAAGCGACCTCGCGAGGATACAGATGATAGTGAAAGGCTAGGCCAGCTTTCACGCAAGAACCGTAAGCTTCAAAACGAGCTCAGCAGCCTGCAAGCTTCTTCTGCACTGCTCCAAACAGAGCTTGCTGTTACCAAAGAAAGCCTTGCGGCTGCGAACAAGCAACTCAAAACAAGAATTCTCTCCTTGCGATCTAATCCGACATCTGATTATGAAGCCATAAAGCTGTCAACACTCACAGCTCTCCGAAAAGAAAACTCCGATCTTCTCGCACAATTGCAAAATGGACCGGGTTCTATCCAATCCGTCCCAGTATCGACCCTCGAAGCAGCTCGGCGTGATCTTGAAGACCTCCAGGCCGTCCTCTCATCGGAGAAGAAATCTACCAATCGTCTTCGCAAAGTCTTCTCCGATAAAGCCTCCGAGTTTCGAGAAGTTGTCATCTCTCTTCTTGGCTGGAATGTCGTCTTTCTCAAAAATGGGAAGACGAAAGTAAGCTCTGACCTTTACCCAGCAAAAGGAGATAATGAGAACAGTATCGAGTTCGATGGAGAAAAGGGGACGATGAAAGTGTCGGGTGGGCCGAGAAGTGCCTTTGCGGAGAGGATCAAAGAGCAGAGTACTTTTTGGGTGGGCCAGAGAGGAAATGTGCCCTGCTTCCTGGCTGCGCTAACTTTAGAATTTTGGGAGGAGGCGAATCGGGATCGAACGGTGCAGGTTGGTTGATAAAATCCCGCTTCACTCAGAGGAAAAAAGAGTAATACGCAGACCGTGGCCCTCCCTCCAGTTGTATGCTTCAAGTAATGGTGATGACACATCGGGAGGGCTGACTTCTTTTGCGCAGCTATTGTTGGCCAACTGAGGTGCGTGGTTCAAACCCATATTTTGGGTACCTCTGCAAGGCTACACCACAACTTTAGTTGTACTAAGCTCAGAAGAACGCAGCTCTAGGTTTTTTTT
>Ga0247810_10001329_pt1 | contig 15871 bp, 14 predicted proteins | sample UWRJL119311C1_FD_179918 | JGI IMG/M metagenome (GOLD analysis project Ga0247810, IMG submission 179918) | Plant litter microbial communities from Arlington Agricultural Research Station in Wisconsin, United States - UWRJ-L119-311C-1 | ecosystem: Environmental > Terrestrial > Plant litter >...
GACTTCCATTGAGGTATTTAATCAGACCTGATTTTGCCATAATTGAACAATACGAAGGTTCCTTCACCAATGGAACAAAAGTTAAAAACTTAGCCGAAATGAGATTTATGGCTCGGAAAAATATTACTTTCAATAAGTCAGAATTAAATTTTGCAGGAATCAAAATCGAGAATAATCTACATTTAGGTCCATACGTTCCTTTTAAATTTTAATATGATTATGAATACATCAATAATTTACAAAAACCTTTTGGGTGAAAGTATCACACAAAGACAAGCTTTACAGATGCGAGATCATCATTTAAAAGAATTTTATGAAAATTCTTTTTTAAAAAAAGTAGAATATTACGACGATTACGGGAAAATTAATGGTTTCTCCTATTATCTATCAGATGATGAGGATTTATTATCAACTGTTTCAAATTATTCGAAGATTTATGGAGCAGTAAGTTATTATGTTAATAGGCGAACTTCAGGTGTTTTCGAAAGTTGGGATCGGCAATTTTATGATGGAATGACAAAGGTCAAACAAGAAACTTTCGTTTATGATGATAAAAGAAGAACAATTGCTCATAGGAAGTTTGATATTTTAAATAACGAAGTTTTTGGTACAATTAAGTACTTCTATTTGGAAGATTTTATTGAATATGTACTCCAACCTGGTGATGAAGTTTTTGAATTTGATTACAATGATCCAGATCTAGATCCGGGAGATATTATTGTGTATATAAATATAGGCAGTTATGATGATGGTGATGGATGTGTTATTAGTGGTAGTGAAAATATTTTTGTTGATAACTCCAATTTAGCTAACATTTTTGATTGGAATGATCACTCCTATTATCACAGTGCAGATCCATTGCTTCCTACTACAAATGTCTAAACAATATATCATACTAAATAAGTTAGATAAAGTAGTTGTGATAAATATCGAAGCGATTTACCAGGATTGTCAAATCATTAAGATATAGAACGTTATATTATTTAGATAGGTGTTTGCTTACTTACCTGATATAAAATACTATTGGATGGCGCACATCACTAAGGTGTTGATGGTGCTAAAAACATCACAAAAATTCTAAGGTGACTCTTATAGGGTTAAATTTCAGTTATTTATCACTAATCAGTGATCACACGTTAAAAGAAAAATTATGTCAGTAACTACAAATGCAGTAACTAAAAGATATTATCCTGCCCTATCGGAAGTGTTAAACGTTGATGGTCTGCCGAACTTTTTAGATTTTGCAGAAGATGGACTTGATCTTTTGTTAAACGTACAATATGGTGGTATCTTTAGTACTGCCATATTTGTAAAAGAGTTTTCACATAGTTGATTTACTGAGTTTTACTCCTGATTGTGGCTGAAAAATTGTATGTTACAATAGTAATTTACCAAATATGAACTTGAAAAAACTTTTACTGCTGGCCTTAATGGCAACAGTTATGTTGCAGGCGCAGGCACAACTGAAACTGAATACCAAACTTTTCAAAGCAAATGGCGAGGCAAGTATCGCGGTGCAGGATCAGCTTGTAGAAATTACCTGGCCTACAGGCGGAGCGCAGTTTGGAAAGGTACAGTTTGATCTGTCGTCCTCGACTCCTCTTTTTAAACGCATTTCACTGGGTACAAAAGCTAAGCCGATTATTGTTTCGGAAGAACTTGATCCTGTGTTTTTGCTCAGCATAGGCAAACGCGATTTACTGTCGCAGAACGGATGGAACATATTTTTTGATAAAGTTCCCTTAAAACCTTTTAAAACATACCCGGTTATCCTCACCAAAAACACGATTGCCGTCGAAACAGTAGGTAGTCGTACCGTAGTAAGGATTGGTAAGCTCACAGCCGACAGTTTCACAGGTGTATTAGAAATCACCTTTTACAATGGAAGTCCGCTATTTAATATTGCAGCCGTAATGTCAACCAAAGCTGATGCGACAGCTATAGTTTACGATGCAGGACTGGTCTCTAAAACGCAAAAATGGAATAAACTTTCCTGGATCAATGCAGCAGAGCAGTTGGATTCCGCCACAGTAAATTATAGTGCTGCTGCCAGCAACCTTGCGGTTAAATACCGGAGCATTGCTGTGCAAAGCAATGGCGGAAGCCTGGCGGTCTTTCCTGCTCCACATCAGTATTTTTATCCGCTTGATGAAGCCTTTAACCTCAAATTTATTTGGCATGGAAAGCAGTACCGAAATATGGTAGATAGTTATGGGATCGGTATCCGGCAGGAGCTAGAAGGGGACCATCGCTATGTGCCCTGGTTTAATGCACCACCTGCTACAAAACAACGGCTGAACTTTTTCTGTCTCATCACTAATACAAAGAACGCTTATGCGTTAAATGCTGTTAAGAAATTTACCAATGCAGACCACTATATCCGTATTCCTGGGTTCAAAACCATGTCTAGCCACTTTCATAATGAGTTTATCATGAATGTAGTATTGGCGGGGAAACCTGTTCCGGAAAAACCGGAGTTTGTGGAAGTGTTTAAGCGGATGGGCGTTGATATCGTACATCTTGGTGAATTTCATTATACTGCCCACCCTAAAGGCCCGGATTCACTCCGTTTGAAAGAGTTGAAAACCCTGTTTGAACAATGCCAGCGGTTGTCTGACTCCAGCTTCCTGTTGCTGCCGGGAGAAGAACCCAATGAGTTTTTTGGCGGCCATTGGATGAATATTTTCCCGAAGCCTGTGTACTGGGTGATGTCACGCAAAAGGGAGCAGCCCTTTGTTGAAAATAGACCCGGATTTGGAAAGGTATACCATATTGGCGACAAAAACGATATGCTGAAGTTGCTGGAGGAAGAACAGGGACTGGCTTGGACAGCGCATGCCCGCACCAAAGGTTCAGTGAATGCCCCGGATATTTATGCGCATGAAGATTTCTTCAAATCAGACCGCTTTATGGGGGCTGCCTGGAAAGCGATGCCGGCCGACCTTTCACAACCCCGTCTTGGGAACAGAGTGCTTGACTTACTGGACGATATGAATAACTGGGGAGAAAAGAAGACCGTGATTGCAGAAGCCGACTTGTTTTCGATTACAAAGGAGAACGAGATGTACGCACATATGAACGTAAATTATATGATGCTTGACCGACTGCCTGATTTTACGGAAGGCTGGAGACCTGTGGTAAAGGGCATGCAGCAGGGTAAATTCTTCAGTACCACCGGAGAAGTACTGATGCATGAATTAAAGGTAAATGGGAAATTGTCAGGGGAAACCCTGCAACTCAACAGTGGAGGTACAGCCAACGTGAGCTTAAAGCTGAGCTGGACTTTTCCGCTGAATTTCGTAGAAATTATATCAGGTGACGGCAAAAAGGTTTACCGTGAAAAAATAGACCTAAGCAATACAAAAGCCTATGGTACGCGGGAATTCAAGTTCAATCCTTATTTGAAAGGCAGAAAATGGATGCGTGTAGAAGTTTGGGATTGCGCAGTTAACGGTGCTTTCAGCCAGACTTTTTATCTGAGATAAAGTCGCAGGTTTTTTAGGTGGGGTGCTTCATTTTGGTTACAACCTCATCCAATTCAGTTACACCAGGAAATCCGGGTTGCTGCACCTTTGTACTGTAAATAACAACCGAAATTATGAAAACTATTTTTATCACCGGTGCATCAGCCGGACTAGGCAAATCAACTGCTAAATTATTTCAGTCTAAAGGATGGAAAGTAATTGCTACCATGCGCAGACCTGAAGAGGAGAAGGAATTAAGCCAGATGGAAAATATAATCCTGTTGCCACTGGATATCACCAATCCTGAACAAATCAAAGAAACTGTACAGCAAGCCATCAGTTTGGGCGACATTGATCTGGTTTTTAATAATGCAGGATATGGACTGATTGGTCCTGTAGAGTCCAACACAAAAGAGCAGATCAGGGCACAATTTGAAACTAACTTTTTTGGAACAGTTTGGGTTATTCAGGAATTTATACCTTACTTTAAAAATAAACGCAGTGGCTTGTTTATCAATACTACCTCACTGTGCGGATTAACATCCAACCCGCAATCTGCTATTTACAACGCCTCAAAATGGGCATTACAGGGATTAGCGGAGAGCATGTCTTATGACCTTGCGCAATTTGGTATAGGTATTAAAAATGTGGCTCCGGGGGGGATAAAAACGGAATTTACCAAAGCAATGCAAGTAACAGAAGATAAAGACTATGCAGACACGATGGCGAAAATGATGGAAGGATTCCAGGATGGCACATTGATGGAGTTTACTGAACCGGATGTGATTGCAGAAGTAGTTTATCGCGCCGCAACGGATGAAAAAGATCAGTTAACTTATCCGGCAGGAAACGATGCCGTGCGGATTTATGGCAAAAGACTTGCACAAGGGCCTGAAGCATTTCGTAAGGACTTAACAGCCTACCTGAACCTGAAAAGTCCATATCAATCGGTTACAGTTTAAAACGACGATAGGGGATGGGTAATACATTTTATTCATCCCTTTTTAACTCATTCAAATGAAAATAGCACCAAAACAGCCCTTGTTTTTCAATTCGATCTCAGCGTTACATCAGGCGCTGGGATTACCAAAACCGTTGCATCCACTGATCAGTTTGGTGGATTACAGTGATGTTAAAGCTGATACGGCGGACTTACAAAAAGGAATGGTCTTTAATTTTTATAAAATTTCCTATAAAAAGGATTTTACAGGCAAAATTAAGTACGGGCAAAGTCATTATGATTTCGATGAAGGTGGCTTATCATTTTTCTCGCCCAACCAGGTGATTACCGCATTGGAAAGTGAAGCGGACTATGGGGGGTATACTTTATTGATACATCCGGATTTTATTTTGGGTCATCCCTTAGGGCAAAATATCAGGAATTATGGCTTTTTTGAGTATGGAGTGACAGAAGCTTTATACCTTTCTGATAAGGAAAAGAAGGTGATCATCGGAATCTTTGAAAACATAGGAGCTGAACTTGAATCTGCTATTGATCAGATTAGCCAGGATGTTCTTGTCTCACAGGTCGAACTGCTCCTGAATTACAGCAAGCGTTTTTACACCAGACAGTTTATCACACGTAAAACGAGTAGTAACGATCTGCTGGTTCGTTTTGAAGCTACCCTCTCTGAATACTTTGATAGTGATCAACCATCTTTGACTGGTTTACCAACGGTTGTCCAATTGGCAAGCCCGTTAAATGTATCTCCCCATTATCTAAGTGATATGCTGAGGACTGTTACCGGGCAAAATACGCAGCAGCATATTCACGAAAAGCTGATTGAAAAAGCTAAGGAGTTATTGACGGTCACTAGCTTAACAGTGAGTGAGATTGCTTACAAATTAGGTTTTGAACATCCACAATCCTTTAATCGGATGTTTAAGAAAAAAACTAAACTATCACCGCTTGATTTTCGGCAGTCATTTAATTAATTCGGGTCTATTGGTAGATGGAAAATACTGGTAACGGTCGAAAATACTGATAGGCGCTTATATAACAAATATTAAACTAATAGAAATGAATATAGAAAGATTGATTGACGCTTGGATTGCCGTGAGCAACAGTTATGATATAGAAAAATACCTTTCGTTTTTCGGAGAAAAAGCCATTTTAGATGATCCGTCGGTTGGTAGAAAATTTAGCGGCAAAAAGGGTATTGGAGAATATTTCACAAGCTATTTCATCGGTTATAAAACGCAGACTAAAAAAGTGAGTCTATTGGTAAAAGACGAAAATCAGGCTCATTTGGAAGTAGAATTTACGGGTGATTTTCCTGAAGGTAAGATTGGTGGAATGTTCGATTTTACATTCAAAGACGGAAAAATTGAATTTCTGGCGGCCGATCTAAGTTAAAATTACATTAATCTAAAACAGACATTTCAGATTTGTGCTATCTTTGAAAAAAGAAATATGGCAAGGAACGTTGAGTTTGATGAAGAAAGGGCTATTCAAAAAGCAATGGAGGTTTTTTGGAAGAAAGGATATAATGGGGCTTCTATGCGCGACCTCACGGAGGCCATGCAGATTAACAGCAGCAGTCTGTACAATACAATAGGTGATAAGCATCAGCTTTTTGTCAGGTGTATTACTAATTATGTACATGGCCGTATGGAGGAAGCTTCGGCACATTCATCAAAAATTAAGTCTCCGCTTAAAGCAATCATTGGTATGATCAATGATTGTGTCAATACCATTCTTTATAGCGATAACCACTGTCTGGCCATAAAAACTACTTTTGAACTCGCAGGGACCGATCCGGATATAATGGCACTGCTTAAAGAAGACAGTGACTTTACACAGGATTTTTTATCGAATTTAATTCAAAAGGCTATCGATCAAAAAGAGGTTGTCACAGAGGCTGATGCCGAAACCATTGCCAACTTCATTCTCAGCAGCTTTACCGGCTGGCACGAATCCTACATTATTTATAAGGATCCTGTCAGAATAAAAAAGATGGCCAAGTATCTGATATCGCAATTCACGCGATAAACCTATTTATTCCTGAAAGAATCGGTATAGTCCTGTAGGATTCTAATATGACATTAATCTGAAACGTTTGTTTTATAAATGATTTACGTTTGTACAGCAAGATAAGGGGTGTATGTGTGATGTGAAAGAGATTCAATATTTTCTTTGCTGTTATTTTGAAACATATGTTACATAATAGAGCTACTTGATGTACAGAATACTATCCCGGCTATGTAAAATATTGCCTGATTATCACGTGAAAACCAATACAAATAAAAGCTTAAATCAAATAATATGAAAGACTCAAAAAGTACCCTGCAGGGGAAATTGTTGATCTACGGTGCAACTGGATTTACCGGTACCTTAATTGTTCATGAAGCAGCCCGAAGAGGTCTGGCCTTTGAAATAGCTGGCAGAAGTGAAGAAAAGTTAGCCGCATTGGCGGCAGAATTTAAAGTTCCTTACCATGTATTTCCGGTTGGAGATAGTGACGGCTGGAAAAAAGGTCTGGAAGGAAAAACTGCCTTACTGAATATTGCAGGGCCATTCAGCGAAACAGCTGATCAAGCAATGGAAGCTTGTATCCAATTCAAAGTGCATTATTTCGATATCACTGCAGAAGTAGATATATATCGTCTTGCCGAATCTAAAGATGCTGCTGCTAAAGCAGCAGGAATTATGCTGTTATCTGGAGCGGGTTTATTTGCTACCTACGATCCGTTAGTAGTACACACCGCTCAACGTGTAAAAAATCCTGTTGCAATCAGGGCAGCTTTTAAATATTCAGGAGGCTTTACACCTGGTTCTGTCGCTAGTAGCACCAATATCATTAATGCGGGTTTATTAGTCAGAAAAAATGGGGAGATAAAGAAATTGAATGAGGCTCCGTCTGCTGATTTTGATTTAGGTGAGGGACCTGAAGATTTTTCTCTGATGCCGCTGGGTGGGATAGTGCTGAGTTTCAAATCAACAGGCATCCCTGATATTGAAGAGTATTTTAAAATGGCACTTCCGGCAGATGCAACTGAAGACGGAGCGATCCAATTTAAGGAAGGACATCCTATAGAGCCGGGTACAGAGCGCAGTAAAATTCTTGTGGAAGTTACCGGTAAAGATGGAACAGTTGTCCGCTCAATGGCAGATACTCCCGATGGTTATGTACCGACGGTTACATCAGCAATTGAGGTAGTTAGTCGCGGCCTTAATGGCGAATACAAGTCTGGATATCAGTCTCCGGCTTCTGCGTATGGTGTGGAGCTACTCAAAACGTTGGGCGATGTGATTATCACAGATTTATAATTCAACTTTGCTGCGTTGATGTATGCGCTGGCCTATCTTGCATCAGTTTCCTACTAAATCTTTGCGTTTTGCAGGCTTTAAACAGCGTGCAAAACGTGATCGTTTAAGAGAACCCTGTTTTTTACAGATTTTCTATCGTGAGGATAGGTTTAAAATAAGTGGCAATCAATTCCTGGAGATTCTTAAGGATTAATGGCTTATGTAAATACGTCACTACATCTTCATAGCTTTCCGCACGTTCCCTGTCACTCGGATTAAGTGAAGTAGTAAGCATAATAATAGTAATCTTCGCTTTGTGCTCTTCAGGGAGTTTTCCGTATTCATCAAGAAAGTCCCAGCCATTCATAGCGGGCATATTAATATCCAGAAAGATAATACCAGGCTGAATCATCTTTTTCCCTTCGTAAGGACCGGTGCTGGTCAAATAAGCTAAAGCATCAATTGCAGAGGTATGTGTTTGAACTATAGCATCAATTCCGGCACGTTTAATAATTATAGAGTGCAAAAAATTAGTCGGCGTATCATCATCTATCAGCAGGATGCAATCCAGCCCTTCGTACTTTATCATTATAAATTTATATATGTTTTGATATTGAAAAATAAAACTGACTTCCCTCACCTGGTATAGACTCAACCCAGATATCACCTTTGTGCAGTTCACAAATCTTTTTGCAATTAGCCAGTCCTATACCATTGCCCTGGTATTCATCCCGATTATGCAGTCGCTGAAAAATCAAAAAGATTTTATGGATATATTTAGGCTCCATACCAATGCCGTTATCACTTATTTTAATTATCCATTCCTTATCATCTTCTTTGCAGCTGATCTCAATTACCGGCTTACGCAGCTTCGACCTGTACTTAATTGCATTGCTGATAATGTTCTGGAAAAGTTGTGTAATTTCGGTATGGTAGCCGCGTATTACCGGAAGTTCGGTAGGTGTTATTATTGTACCTGTTTCTTCGATCAGCTGGAATAAATCTATTTCAATGTCTGCCAGAACCTGATTACAATTGATGTCTACAACAGTTTTCTTGACACCTATGCGGGAATAATCGAGCAAACCGTGGATAAGGTTAGTCATTCGGCTGGCTGCCTGATCTATAATATCTAAAAATAATACCGCATCCTGGTCCATCTGATTGCCATAACTTTCTTTAAGGAGGGCATTGAAGCTTGAAATTGTGCGCAGTGGTTCCTGCAAATCGTGTGATGCAATATAAGTAAACTGTTCAAGTTCTTTATTTTTGCGGTCCAGTTCAGCAATATGCTGCAGCTGTGCCTGTTCAGCAATAAGTTTATCTGTGAGGTCACGTGTTACCTTGGAAAAACCTATTGTATGTCCCGATGAATCATGCAATGCGGTGATTGTGATTAATCCCCAGAAGCGGGAACCATCTTTCCTGATTCGCCAGCCCTCTGCCTGCGCCCTGCCTTCGTTTGTAGCGACATTGATTAAACTTTCAGGAAGTTGTGCTGCCTGATCTTCGGCAGAATAGAAGATACGGAAGTTTTTACCGATGATCTCATCAGGAGTGTAGCCTTTTATTTTCTCCGCGCCCCTGTTCCAATTTTCAATGTTTCCATCTAAATCTAACAGGATGATCGCATAGTCTGATATCTCTAATATCATTTTGCTGTGACGGTCTTCGTAGTTTTTTAGCTGATCTTCGGCTAATTTAGCTGCTGTCCGATCCCGAAGAATTTTTGTAAAGCCGATTACGTTGCTATTATCATCGTGAATTGCGGTAATCAAAATACTAGCCCAAAACCTGGAACCATCCTTACGTACTCTCCAGCCCTCATGGCTAACTTTGGAATTAATAGTAGCTTCTTTGATTAATCTTGCTGGCAGCTGAGCTTCTCTATCTTCTGGCGTATAGAATACCTCAAAATTGACGCCTAATATTTCATCCGCAGCATAGCCTTTGATTTTCTCAGCACCTTTGTTCCAGTTTTCTACATTACCCTTCTCGTCGAGGAGAACGATAGCATAGTCTTCAATTTCATAAAACATTTTAAGGAATCTCTGCTGAGAAAATTCGGGATTATTCGTCATTTTTATAATTGGGATAGACAAATATAGTTACTAAACATGCTGAGAAGGCTAATTCAAGCTATATTTTGGGCAATAAAATGGCATTGATAATAAAAACGGATAAGTTGTGAAAGGATGGTTATTTTTTTAAACTATGTACAGAATAATTAAGTAAAATGTTTAAACACTGAGGGAGTAAGGGAGTTGAAACCATATTTTTGTCTATTCTATGTTGGCATTCGCCAGGATTAATTGTCGAATAGAATATGGATAAGGTTGTAGTCTGGTATGGGTGGAGTTTGGATCAGTCCATGCTCCTCTCATGCTCCATGCATGCTGAGTCCATGCTTTTCTACTAGGTAATAGCATGGAAGCACTATCGACGCAACTTGATTTTACCATGGACGGATTAAGGGCCTACCCATAGCACACTATCAGGCAACTAAAGTTCCATACTTTGAATCTTGAGTTCTGTAATTTAAGAAAATTTTGCACTTGATTCTCTTTTATTACAGTATCTGGTAGTATGAATCGGAATGATAAAGCTCTTGAATTGCGAGGAAATATTAAACTGTTTAAAGCGTTTTTATGCAAATTACCCTAATTCTGTGTCAGATTCGCTCGAAAATTACCCTAATTCTGTGTCAATTATATCGATAAATTACCCTAATTTTGTGTTATGTTTAAACGGGATGTATTCATAGAATTAGAAAAATGGGCCATAAAGCCCAATAGGAAGCCGTTAGTGGTACGTGGTGCAAGGCAGGTGGGGAAGACCACAGTTATTAACCAGTTTTCAGTACGTTTTAAGCAATATATTTATTTGAATTTAGAACGGGAGGCTGATAGAAGACCTTTCGAGGAGTACACGAATATATCCGTCCTTGTACAATCTCTTTTTCTGATGAAGAATTTTAAATTTACAGATAAAGAGCACACACTTATTTTTATTGATGAAATACAGGAAGTGCCTGAGGCCTTCAATATCCTTCGCTATTTTTATGAAGAATTTCCAGAAATAAAGGTTATTGCAGCCGGATCATTATTAGAAACCATATTTAATCGCGGACTTAGTTTCCCAGTTGGAAGGGTTGAATTTTTAGTAGTGAGACCTGCTTCTTTTCATGAATTTCTAAATGCTACAGGAGAAACGGCGGCTTTGGAACAACTGAATCATATTCCAGCTAACGATTTTGCCCATTCCAGATTATTAGAATTGTTTCATAGCTATGCAATAATTGGTGGAATGCCTGAGGTTGTAAATCAGTATGCAAACACTAAGGATTTTACGTCATTAGCTCAGATATACGAATTGTTGATTACTTCATATATAGATGATGTGGAGAAATACGCACGTAATAATTCTTTATTGCAAGTGATAAGACACTGTATCAGAGTAAGCTTTAGTGAAGCTGGTAAGAGGATCAAATTTCAAAATTTTGGTCGGTCAAATTATAATTCTAAGGATGTTGGAGAAGCTTTAAGAACTTTGGAAAAGACATTTTTGCTCTCCCTGATTTATCCTACAATCAGTACAACGCTGCCGCTCTTGCCAGATATGAAGAAATCGCCGAGACTACAGGTACTGGATACTGGATTAATGAATTACTTTTTAGGTGTACAGGCGGAGTTATTAGGTACAGCTGATCTAAGTAATGCACATCAGGGTACAATCATTGAGCATTTGGTTGGTCAGGAACTGTTGGCCCGGAAATTTAATATTTTAAATAGCCTAAACTTCTGGGTACGCGAAAAAACTACTTCTACTGCAGAGGTCGACTATGTTTATCTATTTGAAGGTAAATTGATCCCGATAGAGGTGAAGTCTGGCAAAGAAGGAACGTTGAAATCATTGCATAGTTTTATGTCACAGTCCAATCATACTTATGCAATAAGAATTTATGCGGGTAAATTTAGTATAACTGATGTTGAAAATTCCGATGGAACGAGTTACAAGCTTTTAAATCTTCCATATTATTTAGTTAGTAAGCTGGATGAATATATTTTGTATTTAATGAAACATTGATAGGGCAAGTAAATCTTGTTCCTGCAGAAAAATAATTGGTCTTATCATTAATGATTAGCTTGCGGCGATCGCTGGTTTCTTAAAGGGGATAGGCTTTCAACTTAAAACGCTCGTTTCGCTCTTACGGATTTTTGCTGGCGGGGGATAGAGGATTCTAATATTCACTGGCACGATTTAGAACCCGTGCCAGTGAATTAGATTACTTAGCTAAGTAGGTCATGCCTCCATCAACAAGAATTTCGGAGCCAAGCAAAAAAGAAGAATCTTCAGAAGCAAGGAAAACTGCTGTTTTGCCAATATCGGATGGCTGCCCGATCCTGCCTATCGGCATTACACCTGCAAACTGTGTTTTTACAGCTTCGATATGTTCTGCAGGAACGAACTTATCAAATGCAGGTGTGTCTGTAGTACCCGGAGTGATTACATTTACCCTGATCTTTCTTTCCAGCAAATCGTTTGAAAAGCTTTTTGCTAAAAAAATCACGGCAGCCTTTGCCGCGCCATAAAGCCCAAACGATGGATATGCCCGATGTGCAGCATTTGATCCGATAAGAATTATAGACCCTCCGTCATTCATATAAGGCAGCGCTTTTTGCACTGTGAAGTAAACACTTTTCAGGTTAAGATCCATGGTCTTGTCGTAATCAGATTCGCTCACATCTGCTACAGTTCCCGTAGTTCCTGCACCGGCGTTGGCTACGAGTACATCTATTTTGCCGAATTTTTTGGCTGTCTCTTTAAATGCCCTTTCTAAATCGTTAAGGTTAGTTACATCTGCATTGATGGCTATAAAATCATTGCCTAGCTGAGCGGCTGAATTTTCTAAAGTCTGATGATTTCTGCCAACAATAGCTCCGGCAGCACCTTCATTTTTAAATGCTTCGGCAATACCAAATCCAATACCGCTATTGCCGCCTGTAATTACGGCTACTTTGTTTTTTAATTTACTCATGATCTTTAAGTTTAATGTTAATCCAAAGATGCACCTGTGAGACGAACTGCATCTTATGATAAGTCATTAAATACACTTGATAAAGATCAATCTATTTTAAGGAGTTCTTCCTGATCCGGCTTAAGGTTTCCGGTGTTAAACCCAGATAGGAAGCGATTAAATTTTGCGGGAACCGCTGTATAAAGTGCGGATAATCGTTAACGAGTTCTTGAAAACGTTCTTCGCCTGTTTGACTGATGGAAGACTGCATTCTTTTCTGAGCAGCTATGGTATAATTTTGACTAAGCACGTTTTGCATCGCTGAAAAGGCAGGAATAGGCTTTATGAATTCCTCTACCAGGCTATGGGTTATCTGTAATATCTCCATATCCTCCAGCGCTTCTATGTTAAAGCGGCTTGGTGTCAATTTGTAAAAACTTTCAAAATCGGCCAACCACCAGTTTTCAATACTTAATTTTAATATATGGTCATGTCCTTTTTCATCTACCGTAAATGTCTTTGCAGCCCCTTTCACGATGAATCCAGTATATTTACATACATCCCCTTCCTGTAAAAAATATTGTCGCTTCCGGATTTTTTTTGGTTTGAAATGCGTAATAAATACTTGCTTATCATCTGCTGAAAGCGTTTTGCCGGAAAGCTTTTGAACGTAATCGAACAGCGCTTGATAGTTATGCATTTTTAGAGTTCTTAAGGAGAATCTTCAAAAATAAAACTTTCAACTTATTTTTGCCGCTTTTTTAACTATTGAAACTTGTTCTTATTCAGTTGTGGGAAAAACAATTGATCAAAGCGTTGAAATTTCGCTCGCTCCGCTCGTAGGTTAGATATTCTCGGGTCATCCTTAGGATCCTCCCCCCTCAAGGGATTAGCTCGCTGCGCTCCCTGATCCCTTGAGGGGGGAGGCTTCAGCAAAATGGGCTCGCTACGCTCGTACGCATTTTTTGTTTTCCGCCAGCCTTCGCGCCGAAGGGCGCGGGCAGTCTGTAAACAAAAAATGCTACTTGTCTTTCAGACAAGCAGCATTTTTGCTGGCGGAGGAAGAGGGATTCGAACCCTCGGTACCGTTGCCAGTACGACAGTTTAGCAAACTGTTCCTTTCGGCCACTCAGGCATCCCTCCGTTATTTCAAATTGTTACCCGTTTTTCGGGATTGCAAATATAGTAATTCAATCTTATTTGCAAAATAAAATTTACACACTTTGTAAGTAATCTATGCGCACATGATAGATACTCATAAGCATAGTCTTGAAAATCAGTTTGATAGTTTCTAAATCTTTTAACGTTAAATCGCAATTATCTAACTGATTTTGTTCCAGTTTATAGTTAATAATGCGTTCAACCAGGTCATTTATGTTTTGAGCGTCCGGATTTTTGATACTTCTTGAGGCTGCTTCTACTGAATCTGCGAGCATTAATACGCCGGTTTCCTTAGAAAATGGTATAGGACCAGGATATCTGAAGATATTTTCGTCTACAAATTTCTCTGGTGAGTTTTTTAAGAAGGACTGGTAGAAAAAGTCTACACGGGTATTCCCATGGTGCGTTCTGATAAAGTCGATCACACTTTCGGGTAACTGATGTCTCCTGGTAATTTCAATGCCCTTATGAACGTGTTTGATGATGATCTGTGCACTCTGCTCGTAAGGCAGCTTATCATGGGGACTCAGAGACGTGTTCTGATTTTCTATAAAATATTGTGGGTTCTCGATCTTACCAATATCATGGTAAAGTGCACCTGCTCTCACCAGTAATGAATTTCCACCAATCTTAAAGATTGCGGCCTCGGCAAGATTCGCTACCTGCAGCGAATGCTGGAAGGTGCCGGGAGCCTTAAAGGCAAGCTCTCTAAGCAGTTTATTATTGGTATTGGTTAATTCGATCAGCGCCACATCAGAAGTGATTCCAAATACCCTTTCAAATGCATAAATCAGTGGATAGGCGAGTAATGACAGCAATACACTAATGGTGAATGGTACAAAATTCATCCACTCGATTTCTTTGAAAGAACCTTCGCGTAATAAACCTATACCTAAGAAACAGATAAAATAGGCTGTCAATATAAACAAGGCAGAAAGCAGCAATTGTTCTCTTTTAACCAGATTCCTGATACTGTAGATGGCTACCATACCTGCGGATGTCTGGTAGAACACAAATTCAAAGCTATTGGGTACAAAAAATCCGGCAATCAAAATCACCAGTAAATGCAGATATAAGGCCAGCCTGGTATCAAATAATATCCGGATGATAATAGGAACAATACAAAAGGGTATATAATAAAGGCTTGGCAGGTTCAGTTTAATGGCCCAGGTTAAAGTGAGCAGCATCATGGTAATGACAATCAGTAATAAGGATAACTGGCGGTTATCGGCAAAAATATCCTTTCTGAACATGTAAAGGAAGACCATAAGCAGACTCAGGATAAAGCCTACCAGTAAAATCTGCCCTAAATAAACCAGTTTACTGTCGCCGATAGTTTTTGTCTGCGCCTCATAAGTCTCTTTGAACGACTGTAGTTTTTGATAGACTTCATCGTCAATCATATTATTGCGTGCAATAATCAGCTCACCTTTCTGCACCATACCGCGTGTAGTAGAAAGGCTATTGATGGTATTATTCTGTACAATGGCAGTCATTTTCTCATCAAAAACAATGTTAGGCTGTAAATGATCTTCCACCAGGTTCATCACCACTTCTTTTACTTTCAGGTTGGTGGAGGTAAAGGTAGTATTGAAGAAATCCAGCGCAGATTGTACAGTATATACATCTTGTGTACTGATCGTTTTTGAAATGTTATTATTTAATAGGGAGATGTCGTAGAACTTTTTATCTTTCTGATGTTTAGGGTCCAATGCAATAATGCCTTTTTCATATATCAGCTTCAGCAATCTGAGCGAGTTGTTTTTTGTCTGTAGTTTTTCATCCTCTGGAAAATTGTTACCTCTCCATTTAACGTCAAATTCATTCAGATAAGCCTCTTCGATATTACTGTATAACTCCGCATCATAACGGTAGATAGGCAATACGTTCTCCAGGGCTTCTGCTTTATCGGTGGTAACCTGTGGATTGGTTTTTAAGATGGCAAAACTGAAAGGTGAAACGAGATCTTTACTCAGCCAT
>Ga0247810_10001332_pt1 | contig 15845 bp, 12 predicted proteins | sample UWRJL119311C1_FD_179918 | JGI IMG/M metagenome (GOLD analysis project Ga0247810, IMG submission 179918) | Plant litter microbial communities from Arlington Agricultural Research Station in Wisconsin, United States - UWRJ-L119-311C-1 | ecosystem: Environmental > Terrestrial > Plant litter >...
CACCCCGGCCGACTTCGGGTTCTTCGCCGAGGCGCGCCAGGCGGTCATCGACATGGGGATCGTGCGCCGCAAGAAGGTCGACGTGGCCGCCGACATCCCGGCTCGCCGCATCGCCGACATCCCGGTCGAGCTGGACGACGACCTCGGTCGCTCGATCCGCGCCGCCGAGAAGGCCCTCACCGACCGCCTGCTGGCGACCTACCGCCGCGTTCGCGCGGTCAAGCCCGATGCCAACCGGGACGATCTCATCCGCGTCGTCGCACACGCCGAGCTGGAGGAGTCGAAGGCCGCCAAGACGGACGACAACGTCTTCACGATGGTGCGAAAGATCGGTCAGGCCAAGGCGGGTCTCGCGGCCGACTACACGGTGCAGTTGGCCCGCAACGTCGGCAAGGTCGTGTTCTTCGCCAAGCACATCGACGTGATGGACCAGGCGGAGCAGGCATTCGCCCGCGCCGGCATCCGTTCCGTGTCGATCCGCGGCGACCAGAGCCCGAAGGCGCGACAGGAGGCCATCGACGCGTTCACGAACGACGACGATGTCGCCGTCGTGGTCGCCTCGCTCACGGCGGCCGGCGTCGGCCTCAACCTGCAGGCAGCCTCGAACGTCGTGCTCGCCGAGCTGAGCTGGACGAGCGCCGAGCAGACCCAGGCCATCGATCGCGTGCACCGCATCGGCCAGGAACTGCCCGTCACGGCGTGGCGGATCATCGCCGCTCACACCATCGACGCGAAGATCGCCGAACTCATCGACAGCAAGGCGGGCCTCGCAGCCCGGGCCCTGGACGGGTCCGACGTCGAGATCGTCGAGGCGAACGTGCAGCTCTCCGCCCTCATGGGGCTGCTGCGCGACGCGCTCTCCGACGACGACTGAGTCGCGAGCTCCCGTCACCGGGGCACCCGGACTGGGGGCGGCGCCCGCAGGTCGCCCCGCCTAGCCTCGAACCATGCATCGGTCGGGGGACCGGTGCGGACAGCGATGGTGCGACGGCGGTGCGGACCGCGCGACCGGGGTCACGGGGGTGACACGGACGGTCGTGCAGGGGGACCGCGCCGCCGGCACGTCGCCCACGAGCGGGATGAGCCAGGCCGGCATCAGCCAGCAGACCGGGATCAGCCCAGGCCGGGTCCTACCAGAAGCTGCTGCAGCCACGGCTGCGACCAGACGGTCGCCACGACGCCGGCGATGACGACCAGGCAGACGATGGCGGGCGTCGGGGCGCTCCGCTCCGTCTCATGGCGTACGAGGGCCGACCTCATGCCGAGATAGAGCGGGGGGAGGATCGCGAAGGCCGGTGAGGCGAGCACGCCGTGACCGTCGTCGGACAGGATGCGGTGGTCGAGGGCAGCGAGACCGATCGATGCCCCGATGAAGGCCGCGATGATGAGCCCCTGAGGCAGGGGCCCGTAGAAGTCGGGCAGCAGGGTCGCGACGACGAGCGCCACGAGGATCGGGGCGACGGGGAGCACGGCCAGGAGCCACGCCGCAACCGTGTGGCGGCGACGCGCCTGTTGGCGGACGCCCCTGCGCTGCGCGTGAGAGGAACCGAAGGGCTGATAGGAGGCCGTCGGGCTGGGGTTGACGGCGCCGAAGGCGGGACGTGCCGGTGCGTTCGCGGCGACCATCACGGCGCCCGCTGCATTCGCGCCGCCGAGGGTGGCGACCGGAGCCGATGGAGTCGTGGGCTGCGGAGTCAGGCTCGTGTACCCGGGCGGAAGCTGCGGAGCCGGGGCGATCGACGGTGGGACGATCGCCGGCGCCGTGGAGACGGTGCCCGCGGCGTGCCGAGCCGGCCCGGCATGCGCAAGCTCCGGTGCAGCGGTGAGAGGAGCAGCGATGACAGGAGCAGCAGCGACAGGAGCAGAGCTGACAGGGGCAGCAGCGACATGCGCGGCGGCGGCATGCACCGCGACTGCGGGAGCGGCGACCGCTTCGATGATCGCCGAGGGGGCGGAGACCGCGACCGATCGTGCGGTATGCGAGGCCGCCATCGTGGGACGGAACTGCGCGAAGTCGTTGGTCCAGCTGGAGCCGTTCCACCATCGCTGCTGGAAGCTGCCCGCCGGGTCCGGGTACCAGCCGGCAGGGATCGCGCCCTGGGGCGCGGGCGCGCCGACGGGTTCGGCGATTCCATCGGGTATGGACACGGGCACTGCTTCTTTCACATTCGGGTTGGAAAGTAAGCATCAGGGTAAGTCGAAAAGCTATGGATTGCCAGTCCGCGCTCCGCGACGCGCGGGCGGGGAACGGGAAAGGGGGCTCGGCAGACGCCGAACCCCCTTCTCACGCGTGACCGCTCAGCCCTTGAAGGGTCCCCAGTCGATGACCTGCCAGCCGATCCACCCGTTCTCACGCTCGAGCGTGACGGTGATGTCGTAGCTGCGGCCGGTGGCGCTGGTGCCCGAGCAGAGGATCGTCTCGCCCTGCAGGACCGGCGGAGTGGCCGGGCAGTCCACCGTCATCTGGCTGCTGCCGATGAGGAGCGCATCGCTGGAGACCGAGTTCTCGATCTGGGCGCTGAACACCGAAGGCAGCAGGGCGATGATGAGGCCCGGGATGGCGAGGACCGATGCGACGTGCAGGAAGGCGAGGCCGAACCAGACGAGCACCGGGCCGATGCCGTGACCCGTTTCGCGGATCACGGCACGTGCGCGGAGAAGCAGGTACACCGGCGCGGTGAGGAACGCGAAACCCCAGTGGGCGGGGCGCGGGTGACCGGCGGCGACGAGCTTGCGGTGGTCGAGGAAGGCGAGGCCGACCACGATGAGGTACGGGATACCCAGCACCGCGTAGTAGATGAACATGCTGCCGTTCATACCCAGCGACGTCAGCAGCAGCAGGCTGATGACGAGCTGGAACAGCGGGATCATCGCGATGATCCAGGCAGGGCCGGTCGCCGAGGGGAGGCGCCCGCCGAGCGTCACGTCGCGGAGGTCGTCCGCGCTCGGGATCGTCGTGCGGATGCGCGTCGCGGCACGACGCTCACCACGGGTACCGAACAGGGCGTCAAGGGACTCGCTCGGGGCCGGGGCTGCGCCGGCAGCCGGGCGCACGTCGAAGATGCTCTCGAAGGAGGGCGACGCGGGTGCGGCTGCGGGGACCACGGGGTCCGGTGTGTAGAGCGAGTCGACGGACGGCGCGACGGGAGCGGCCGGCGCGGGAGCCGGAGCAGGCGGTGCCGCCGGGGCGGGAGCCTGGTAGGCGGGCGCGGCGGGCGGTGCCGCTGGGGCAGCTGCGGGGGCGGGGGCCGGCGGAGCCGTGGGGGCCTGTGCCGCGTAGGTCGGAGCGGCCGGCGCTGCGGGAGCGGCCGGTGCCGGTGCCTGCGGGGCGCCCTGGCTCACCTGGGTGAAGGCACGCGGCGGCTCGAGCTGGCGCAGCGTCTCGGCGGTGGGCTGCTCGGGCGCGGCGGCGGCACGGTCGGTGCCGCTGCGCTCGCGCAGACGCTCCTCGCGTCGCGTGGGCAGCTCGTCGTCCGCCCAGGCGAACTTGGTGTCCTGCACGACCATCGGCTGGCGCGCGGCCGAGGTCTGCTCGGTCCAGGCGTGGTTGTTCCACCAACGGAGCTGGGGCAGGCCGAGAGGATCGGGGTACCACCCTGCTGGGGCCCCGAAGAGGTCGTCCTGAGACATGATCGTTCTTCCCTCCCCGAACACAAGTATGTTTCGAGTCCCACCGATCATATTGGCCGGTCACACCCTCCCGCGAGAGGAATATGGGCCTGAAGGCACCCCCAAAGCCGGGGGTGCCTCGCGTTACGCTGGCGCCATGAGGTCTCTTCGTTTTCTCGTCGCCACGGTGCTCGCCCTCGGAGTGATGGCAGGCGGGGCGGTCGCTCCGGCCGCGGCGACACCTCGGACCGCGATGGTGGCGCCGCCCGACTTCGAGTCGTTCGCCGCAGAGTACTTCCTCGAGCGCGATGCCGACGGCCGTGCACAGCTACGGGTGATCGAGACGATCGTCGCCGTGTACCCGGAGACGAACGTGAACCGAGGCTTCTATCGGGACCTCCCGAAGTACTACCAGGAGGTGCCGCTGGATCCGCAGATCACCTCCGTCACGGACGCCGCCGGCGCCCCCGTCCCCTACGCGATCGAGGACTACGACCGCGGTGACGGGCTGGACCTGCAATACACCTCGATTGCGATCGGTGACGACGACTATCTCCACGGCCGCCATGAGTACAGGATCGAGTACACGCTCCAGGACGTGGTCGGCTACTTCGCCGACACGGACACCGACCAGTTCTATTGGGACGTCAACGGCGTCGACACCGCGACGGGCATCGATCGGGTCAGCCTGACCCTCCACCTCGACGACGAGCTCGTCGACGCCCTCCAGCCGGGGGAGTCCTGCTACCCCGGTTACTACTCGCAGGCGACCGGCTGCTCCTTCGAGAGATCGGACGACGGGGCCACGTTCACGACGTCCGTCACCGACGTGTCCGCCTACGACACCCTCACGATCACCATCGTCTTCGAGCCTGGGACCTTCACCCCGGGCGAAAGGATCACGGCGCACTGGATCTACGCGATCCTTCCTCCCGTCCTGTTCGGGCTGGCCGTCCTCCTCCTCATCGCAGCGATCGTCCACCGCTTCACGCGCTGGCGCGACGCTCCGGGCCGCGGCACGATCATCGCCCAGTACACGGCACCGGAGGACCACGATCTCGTGCTGGCCGCGGACGTCATCGGCAAGGGCCACGAGGCGCTCTCCGCAGGCTTCGTCGGACTCGCGGTGCGCGGTTTCGTCGAGGTGATCGACCTCCGCCCCCGCCAGGGCGGCGATGACGCGGACCGCTTCGCGCTCCGCTTCCGCAATCGTGACGGGGCGACGGCCGCCGAGCTCCGCCTGCTCAAGGCCCTCTTCGACGACTTCGCCGAGGGCGAGGAGGTCCGGCTGGGGTCCATCGACGCCGCGGCCGGTGCCGAGCTCTACGCACTCGGGCTGCGGGCGCGCGACCGGGCCGTCGCCTCCGGCCTCCGGGCGTTGCCGAAGCCCGGGCTCGATCGCCTTCTCCGCGTACTCAGCTGGCCCGTGGTGCTCGCCTTCGCGGTGCCGATCGGCTGGGCCTCCCTCCTCGAGGTGAGCTGGGGACCTATCCTCGGCTGGCTCATCGCGACGATCGGTGCCGCCTTCGTCCAGAAGCTGGTCCTCCGTCGCCCCTATCTCCTCACCGAGAAGGGTGCCGAGGTGCGCGATCATCTCCGCGGGATGCGGGTCTATCTCGATCTGGCGGAGGAGGAGCGCCTGCGGGTCCTGCAGAGCACGACGGGTGCGCTCCGCGTCGACACGAAGGATCGAGGAGCCGTCGTGCGCCTCAACGAGAAACTGCTGCCCTACGCGATGCTGTGGGACGTCGAGCGGAGCTGGTCGGAGGCCCTCGAGGTCCAGTACGCGGCGACCGGGGTCGGTGCGTCCTGGTTGGGAGCCGGGGTATCCACGAACCAGCTGGACCGCACCCTCGCGAGCTTCGCCGCGTCGAGCACCAGCCGGGTCCGTCCGATCGTCCCGGTCTCCACCAGCGGGGGCGGTGGGGGCGGCGGGAGCCCCTGGTCCGGAGGGTCCTCGAGCTTCCGCAGCGGGTCCTTCGGGGGCGGTTTCTCCGGCGGCGGTGGCGGTGGAGGTGGCATGCGCGGTCGGTAGTTCGCGGAGGTGAACGCAGTCTGTACGCTGTGTGACAGTGGACGTAACAATCATGGTCGCGCTCGTCATAGCGCTGGCTCTCATCTTCGATTTCACCAACGGCTTCCATGACACGGCCAACGCGATGGCGACCCCCATCGCGACAGGTGCGCTGAAGCCCCGCACGGCGGTCCTCCTCGCCGCGAGCCTCAACTTCGTCGGCGCGTTCCTCAGCACCGAGGTGGCGAAGACGATCTCCGGTGGCCTCATCAACGAGGGGGAGGCCGGCGTCCAGATCACGCCCGTCCTCATCTTCGCGGGGCTCGTGGGTGCGATCCTCTGGAACCTCTTCACGTGGCTCCTCGGCCTGCCGTCCTCCTCGAGTCACGCCCTCTTCGGCGGTCTCATCGGTGCGGCGGTCGTCGGTGCGAGCCTGTCCGCCGGCTCCCTCGACTTCGGGATCATCAACGGCGGGGTGTTCCTCTCCAAGATCCTCATCCCGGCGATCCTCGCTCCGCTGACCGCCGGGCTCGTCGCCTTCCTCGCCACGAAGATCGCCTACGCCATCACCCGCAAGCGTGAGCGCGACGGCTTCAAGCGCGGCCAGGTCTTCACCTCCTCGCTCGTCTCCCTCGCGCACGGCACGAACGACGCGCAGAAGACCATGGGCGTCATCACCCTCGCGCTCATCGCCGCGAACATGCAGGAGGCCGGCACCGGCCCCACGATCATCGTCATCGCCGCCTGCGCGCTCGCGATCGCCCTCGGCACCTACTCGGGCGGCTGGCGAATCATCAAAACCCTCGGCAAGGGGATCACCGACGTCGAGCCGGCCCAGGGCTTCTCGGCGGAGGCCTCGACGACGGCCACGATCCTCGCGTCCTCGACCGTCGGGTTCGCGCTCTCCACCACGCAGGTGGCCTCCGGGTCCGTCATCGGCACCGGCCTCGGTCGCAAGGGGGCAAAGGTCCGCTGGCGCACGGCCGGTCGCATCGCCGCCGGTTGGCTCATCACGATCCCCGCCGCCGCCGTCGTGAGCGGCGTGGCGGCGCTTATCTCGAGCGAAGGCTTCTGGGGCGTCCTCGCGGTGGCCGCGCTCGCCGTCGGTGGCATCGCCTTCATCTGGTTCTACTCGCGACGCAATGTGGTGGACCACAACAACTTCCACACCCCGGAGCCGGGCGTCTTCGTCAAGCCGAAGCCCGTCAAGAAGCCGAAGAAGCCGAAGCGGCCGAAGAAGCCCATCCAGCGCAATGCCAAGCAGCAGCCGAAGAAGGGGAGGAAGAAATGACGATCCTCTGGAGCGAGTTCGTCCTCGTCGTCGTCGCCTCCCTCATCGCGGCCTGCCTCGTGGTCGCCGCGTACTCCCTCGCCCTGCGGGTGCGGGATGGCGAGGAGCGGTGGCGTCGCGTCGCCTCGATCAGCTTGTTCGGACTGTGTGGCCTCTTCGTGGCCGCCGGCATCTTCTTCATCGTGCCCGCGCTGCATTCCGCCGTCCTCGGCTGAGAACCGCACGAATCATGCGCGAGGTCCCTCTGGGGCTCGCGCGGACTGCCGCATAGTCTGGGTTCGTGACGACGACGAGGGTTGAGACGGATTCACTCGGATCGATGGAGATCCCGGCGGACGCCTACTGGGGGGTGCACACGGCGCGCGCGCTCGAGAACTTCCCGATCACCCGCAGAGCCCTGAGCGTCTACCCCGACCTCGTCCGCGCCCTCGCCTACGTCAAGAAGGCGGCCGCCCGTGCCAACGCGGAACTCGGCGTCCTCGACCAGGCCAAGGCGGATGTGATCGAGCGTGTGTGCGATGAGATCCTCGACGGCTCGCTGCACAAGGAGTTCTGCGTCGGTGTCATCCAGGGCGGTGCCGGCACCAGCACCAACATGAACACCAACGAGGTGATCGCCAACCGTGCCCTCGAGCTGCTCGGCTACGAGCGCGGTGACTACCGGCACCTGCACCCGATCGACGACGTGAACCGCAGCCAGAGCACGAACGACGTGTACCCGACGGCGATCAAGCTGGCCATGGTGCTCGGCCTGCAGCGGCTGCTCGTCGAGCACGAGCAGCTGGAGCGCGCGTTCCGCGCCAAGGGACGCGAGTTCCGGGACGTCCTCAAGATCGGGCGCACCCAACTGCAGGACGCCGTGCCGATGACCCTCGGGCAGGAGTTCGCCGGCTTCGCCACGACGATCGCCGAGGACAACGAACGGCTTCGCGAGACGATCCCGCTCCTCAATGAGATCAACATGGGGGCGACCGCGATCGGGACGGGCATCACCGCCGACCCGCGGTATGCCGAAGCCGTGCGCCACCATCTGGTCGAGGTGACCGGTATCGACATGGTCACCTCGCCCGACCTCATCGAAGCGACCTCCGACACGGGCGTCTACATGACGCTGAGCGGCGTTCTCAAGCGCGCGGCGGTCAAGCTGTCCAAGATCTGCAACGACCTGCGCCTGACCTCGAGCGGGCCGCAGGCGGGCCTCGGAGAGATCGCCCTCCCGCCCCGGCAGGCCGGGTCGAGCATCATGCCCGGCAAGGTCAACCCGGTCATCCCCGAGGTGGTGAACCAGGTCGCCTTCTCCATCATCGGCGCCGACGCGACCGTCACGGCGGCCGCCGAGGCGGGGCAGCTGCAGCTCAACGCCTTCGAGCCGGTCATCGCGCACAGCATCCTGCAGTCGCTGTCCTGGCTGACGAACGCCTGCTACACGCTGCGGGTGAACTGCATCGACGGGATCACGGCCAACACGTCACGCCTCGCCGCGCAGGTGGAGTCGTCGGTGGGCGTTGTCACGGCGCTCACCCCGTACATCGGCTACGCGGCCGCGGCGACCCTCGCGCACGAGGCCCTGCTGTCGAACGCGTCGATCGCCGACCTCGTGGTGGACTCGGGCCTCATGCGGGCGGAGGACGTGGCCAGGGTGCTCTCGCCCGAGCGTCTCTCCGGGATGACGCCCATGACGGGCGCGATCACGATCCCGACCCCGCCGAACTAGCTGTTGCGGATCATGTCCACGAGCTGGCTCTTGCGCTTACCGGAGTAGCCGGAGAGACCCAGCTCCTTCGCCCGATCCTTCAACTGGGCGACCGTCCAATCGTCCATGTCTCCGGCCTTCCCGCCGGCGCGACCGACGGCCGGACGCCCCTTCTTCGCGGCGGCGTTGCTGATGCGGGCGGCCTTCTGCTTGCTGGCGCCGTCCTTGCGCAGTTCCTCGTAGAGTTCCGGGTCCTTGAGGGAGTTCGTGCGTGATCCTGGCATGCCCCACGGTAGGCACGCGGCGGGCTCCGTGGGTCGATCTCGGAGTGAACCCCCGGTCAGCGTCCAGCGCGTCCCCGGGCAGCGAGCACGTGCTGCACCTCCCGCGTCGCCGGATACAGGGAGAGATAGAGCGCGTAGAGGTCGTCGTACTCGGCTGCGAGGGAGCGATCCGGCTCGATCGTCTCCGCGATCGGATTCCAGTCCGTCATGGTGACCGGCTCGACGAGAGACGCGGCGAGGAAGGCGGCGCCATAGCTTGCGCCGATCGTCACGGACCGGAGCTCCTGGGTGAGGCCGGTGACGTCGGAGACCACCTGGGTCCAGAGCCCGCCCTGCGTGCCGCCGCCGACCGCGACGATGCGGGTGATCTCGCCACCGGCCGCGCGGATCGCGTCGACGTTGTGACGCACGCCGAGGGCCGTCGCCTCGAGGGCTGCACGGTAGAGGTCGCCGCGCGTGTGCTCGACGGTGAGGCCGGCGATGACACCGCGGGCGTCCGGGTCGGCGATCGGCGTGCGTTCGCCTGCCAGGTAGGGGAGCATGAGCAGTCCGCGGGCGCCCGGCCCGGAGGCGCGCGCCTCCGCCAGCAGCTCGGGATAGCCCGGGTCGCCGAAGAGGCCGCGCAGCCAGCCGGTGATGGCCCCCGAGGTGGCCATGCCCCCGGCGAGGTTGTACGTGCCTTCGACGGCACCCACGGTGCCCCACAGTCCTGGCGCGCTGACCCGACGGTCGACGGTGTTCACGAGGAACATGGTCGTGCCGTACATGAGCATGAGGTCGCCGGGGCGGTGGCCGTCGACGCTGAGAGCCTCGGTCCACGCGTCGATCGTGCCGGTGATCACGGGGATGCCGGCGGGGAGTCCCGTGACGGACGCGGCGTGCGTTGTGACGGTGCCCGCCGCCTCCGCCGGCCACGCCAACCGGGGCAACTCGATGCCGGGCGCCAGGTGCGCCGCCCACTCGGCGTGCCAGTCGAGGTCGACCGTGTCGTAGAGCGGGGTGGACTGGCTCGCGGAGTGGTGATCGAGCACGTAGGCGCCGGTGAGGTTCCAGGCGAGCCAGGAGGCGGGCATGAACACCCGCCTGGCCCGCGACCACAGGTCGGGTTCGTGGTCGGCGAGCCAGGCGAGTTTGGGGCCGACCGCCTGGGTGGAGAGGGCGGAGCCGCAGCGGGCGACGATCTCCTCCGCACCGAGTTCGGCGGTCAGGCGACCGATCTGGGCGGTGGCGCGGGTGTCGACGCCGTAGAGGATCGCGGGGCGCAGCGGCACCCCCGCCTCATCGGTCATCAGGACGCAGGGCCCCATGCCGCTGACGCCGACCGCGACGACCTCGTGGCCGGGAGTCAGCTCCTGGGAGAGGGAGACGAACTCCTCCCACCAGAGGGCGGCATCCATCTCCACCTGGCCCGGCGCGGGCCGCGACACGTCGTGCTCACGCACGGCGCTCGCGACCACCCTGCCGTCGAGTGCCACGAGGACGCCCTTGCTGCTCGAGGTGCCGATGTCGACGCCGAGGACCACCCGCACGGTCAGATCGCGACGTCGCCGCAGAGGTGCACCCGCACGCCGAGCGCGGCGAAGGCGGCCGCCTTGGCGAGAAGTGCCTTGTCCGCGGTCTCGGCGTCCGGAGCGTAGGCGACGTTGGCGTGGTTGGCCTTGTGGCGGGCCATGAACTGGTCACGGCTCACGCCGTGCAGCACGGCGTGCATGATCGGCCACTCGGGGTTCGTGGCCTGCCAGCGGCGCTCCGTCTCCTCGGCAGGCAGCTCGACGGCGCTCGCACGACCGAGGTCGACCTGGAGCACGCCCTCGGCGATGTAGACGCGCGACCAGACGATCTCGCCCGCCTTCGACACGCCCTTGATGGTCGAGCCGCCCTTGGGGAAGTAGACCGGGTTCTGGCGCCAGCCGACCGCGCCGGCATAGCCGCCCTCGAGGTGGCTCGGCGGCACGGAGCCGGAGATCTCGAAGACCCAGACGAAGTGACCGTCGTAGTCCTCGCCCCAGCGCACATCGTGGAGGGTGGTGGCGGGGTCGAGACCCATGGCCGTCCAGACGCGGTTGGTGACGAGCGCGTCGATGCCGACGCCCTCGTCCGCCTCGTTCGCCAGCGGGAAGGCCTTGCCCTTCCAGAGCACACGCGAGCCGTCGCGGCTGGTCACCGGCGGGCGTTCCGTGTTGTTGATGAGGCCCTCGGCCAGGTCGGAGGCGGGGGAGAGGTCCTTGAGGCCCTGCTGGTACTGGATGCCGACGGCGTCGAGACCGTAGTCGTCGCTGAGGCGGAGGAGGGAGATGTACATCTTGTACTGCCAGCGCAGCTGGTCCTGCGTGAGCTCGGTTGCCTCATCCGTCCCGAGCTGGAAGGTCATGCCCGCGGCGAGCAGCCAGTCGCCGACGGCGTCCGCCTCGGCGTCGCTCGTCGCGAGCATCTCGGCCCACAGCGCGGACTGGGACAGGCGCTCCTTGTAGATGCCGAGCGGGTTCATCAGCTCGTCGTCGATGATCGCGTTGTACATGCCCATGCAGCCCTCGTCGAAGACGCCGAAGATGGCCTTCTCGCCGGCGAGCTGCGCCGCGAGCGCCTCGCCCAACTCCTTCTCCGCGCTCGCGGGAAGGGCGGGCAGGGGGCGGACGTGGGAGGCGTCGTGCGTGATGGTGCCGTGCTCGGTCCACTCGCGGATGCCGTCGAGGAACCACTGGTCGGTGAAGTCGACGCTCCAGATCGTGGAGTAGGCCTTGTCCATTTTGGTCAGTCCGCCGTTGATGCCGAGCAGCCCGACGAGGCCGGGCCAGTCGCCGGCGAAGTTGGCGACCGTGAGAATCGGGCCTCGGTGGTCGCGCAGCCCTCCCAGCACGTGGTGGCTGTACTGCCAGACGGCCTCGGCGACGATGAGCGGCGCGTCGGTCGGGATGGTCTTGAAGGCCTCGAGGCCGGCGCGCTGGCTGTCGAGGAAGCCGTGGCCCTTCTCCGCGTCGTAGGCGTGACCGCGCACGACCGTCCAGCCGAGGGATTCGAACACCGCCGCGACATCGCGCTCCAGAGCCTCCTGGGTGGCCCAGCCCGCGAGGTTCGCGGACAGGCGCAGGTCGCCGCTCGCGACGAGGTACGCGGTCTTGGCGGGTGCCGCCGGAACGACGATCGGGGTGGGGAGGGCATAGCTGGTGGTCACGGGAACTCCTTCGGTCGGTGCCTCCGATCACGATGCCAGAAAACGTTTTCTCATGCAAGCGCACCCCGATAGGCTGGCCGCGTGGTGACGATCATCGACGTGGCGCGCGAGGCCGGGGTGTCCCCGGCGACCGTGTCCCGGGCCCTCAACGGAGCCAAGGTGGACCCGGAACTCGCCGAGCGGGCGCGGGCCGCCGCCGAGCGGCTCGGCTATCGCGCGAACGCCATGGCCCGCAACCTGCGTCGGCAGAAGACCGATGTGCTCGCCCTCATCATCAGCGATGTGGCCAACCCCGTGTTCACCGCGATCGCCCGCGGTGTCGAGGATGTCGCGCAGCGCGCCGGCTATTCCGTCCTCCTCTGCAACGCCGACGAGGACCCGGACAAGGAGGCCCGCTACCTCGAGGTCGCCATCGCCGAGCAGGTGGCCGGCATCGTCATCTCGCCGCACGCCGCCGCGACCGATGTGGAGCGCGCGATCGCTGCCGGCATTCCGCTCGTCGTCGTGGACCGCCCGCTCGACGCCCCCGTCGACTCCGTCCTCGTCCGTTCCGAATCGGGCGCACGGGCCGCGACCGAGCACCTCCTCGCCGAGGGCTGGAACCGGCCCGCCTGTCTCCCGGGGCCGGCCGATGCCGCGACGGCCCTCGACCGTCTCGCCGGGTATCGGGCCGCGGTCGGTGGCGACGGGGTGCACGCCTTCGCCCCGTTCAGCATCGAGGGTGGCGCGGCCGCCGCTGCAGCGGTGCTGGATTCCCACGACCCGGATGCCCTCCTGGTCGGGAACGCCCAGATGACGCTTGGCGTGCTCGAGGAGCTCGCGCGCCGCCATCTCGTGGTCGGCCGCGATCTCGGCCTCGTCACCTTCGACGACGCGCCGTGGGCCCGCTTCGTGGACCCCGCCATCACCGTCGTCGGCCAGCCGGCCTATGAGATCGGCGCGCGCGCCGCAGAGCTGCTCCTCGGCCGTGTCGCCGGAGCGGCCGGGAAGCCGGAGACCGTCGAGTTCGGCACCGAGCTCGTCGTCCGGGCGAGCTCGGTCCGTCGACGCTGACCCTGGCCCGTGGCGCGTCGTACGCTGGGGAGGTGACTGACGCCCTCACGATGCTCCGCGACTCCCTCGGCGCCATCGTCTCCACCGATCCTCTCGAGCTGGACATCGCCCGCTCCGATCGCTCGGGGCATGTGGCCGTCGGCACCCCGCTCGCCTTCGTCCGCGCCAGGACGGTCGAGGACGTGCAGGAGGTCATGCGGATCGCCTCGGCCACCGGCACCCCCGTCGTCACCCGTGGCGCCGGAACCGGGCTCGCCGGGGCGGCCATCGCCTCGACCGGGCAGATCGTCCTCTCCACCCTCGCCATGGACCGCGTGCTCGAGATCTCGGCCGACGATGAACTGGCCCGCGTCGAACCAGGCATCATCAACGCCGACCTCAACGACCTCCTCGCCCCGCACGGGCTGTGGTGGGCGCCGGACCCCGCGAGCCGCGCCATCTCCACGGTCGGAGGCAACATCGCGACGAACGCGGGCGGTCTTCTGTGTGCCAAGTACGGCGTCACCCGTGACGCGGTGCTCGGGCTCAAGGTGGTCCTCGCCGATGGTCGCCTGCTCGACCTCGGTCGGCGGACCGTCAAGGGCGTCACCGGGCTCGATCTCACCGCGCTCATGATCGGCTCGGAGGGCCTGCTCGGCGTGATCGTCGAGGCGACCCTGCGCCTCCGCCGCCTCGACCCGCACCCCGTCACGACGATCGGGGCCTGGTTCGGCGACGTGGAATCCGCGGCGCGCGCCGCCGCGGTCATCACCTCCTCGGGGGTGCGCCCCGCCCTCATGGAGCTCATCGACCGCCCCGCGATGGCGGCGATCTCCGCCCACCTCGGCCTCGTGGGCCGCGGCGACGTGCACCTGGTCATCCGGACGGACGGGGTGGCGGCGGCTGAGGAGGCCGAAGCGGTCATCGGGATCGTCCGCTCCCTCGGCGGGGAGGCGGAGGTCTCCGCCACCGTCGAGGAGGGGGACCGCCTGCTCGCCATCCGTCGCGCCTTCCACCCGGCGATGGTCGCGCGGGGGACCGTGCTCATCGAGGACGTGTGTGTGCCCCGCAGTGCGATGCCGGCGATGTTCGCCGCGATCGAGGGCATCTCCGCCCGCAGCGGCATCGAGATCGCGACCGTGGCGCACGCAGGCGACGGCAACCTGCACCCGAACTTCGTCTTCACGCCGGATGCGAACGACCCGCTCGGCGTTCCGGAGGTCGTCTGGGCGGCCGCCGACGAGATGTTCCTCACCGCGCTGCGCCTCGGCGGTACCCTCACCGGCGAGCACGGTGTCGGAATCCTCAAGCAGCGTTGGCTGGGCCAGGAGCTCGGCGAGGAGCAGCTGGATATCCAGCGCGGGCTCAAGGCCGTGTTCGACCCGGACGGCCTCCTCAACCCCAGCGCGGTCTTCCCAGCGCCCTCCCAGCAACTCCAGGGCTGACGGCAGGAATACAGCAGGTCATCACGTGGTTTTCACCATCGGTTGGAAGGATCGCCCCGAACCTCCAGTCGAGGAGACACCAGTGAGCAACACCATGACCACACCCGGAACCCCGTCCCGACCCTCTCGTCGCGTGCGCAACGCGGCAATGCGCCCGCGCCACGGGCAGGTGCGCATCCGCCTCGGCGCCCTCGGCCTGAGCGCCCTCGGCGTGCAGGCCATCGGCCGCGTCGAGGCCGTCGGGCCCGAGGCTGCCGGATTCGCGCCCGGCGACCGCGTCGCCTACCAGTTCAACGCCGAGACCCCCGGCCTCACCCACATCGTGGGGGAGCGGGATCTCATCGGCTTCCCCAAGGACGTCGCGATCGAGAAGGCGGCCGCCCTGCTGCCGCTCGGCGTCATCGCCCGCTCCGTCGTCAAGCAGTTCCACTCGATCGGCCGCAACAACACGGTGAGCATCGCGGAGGACGCGAGCGGTGCACACCGCTTCGTCCAGGCCTGGGTCGAGCACCTCGGTGCGCTCGTGGTGCCGGAGGGCTCGGACCCGGTGGACGTCGCCATCACGGCCGAGGACTATGCGGCTGCCCGCATGCTCCGCTCGGCTCACGGCGTCGCGCAGCTCGCTGCCGCGGACGTGTTCCAGGCGGTTCGCCAGGGTGTGTTCGACGGGCTTGAGATCGCCAGCTACCCGCTGAGCGACGCCGAGAAGGCCAAGTCGGCGCTCGCCGAGCGCTCGGGCGGCCCCGTGGTGCTACTCGCGGCGTAATCCGCCGTGGGCGTCGCGCCCGGCCGTTTGTAGGCTGTGCCCATGACGTTCCTGCCCATTCCGACAGACGACGAGCTCGACGCGGCGGCGGTCGCCGCCCGCGAGCACCAGCTCGAGACCTTCGGCGGCAGGATCACCAACATGAAGGCGACCCTCCTCGGCCACGCACCGAGCTTCCGCGCCTACATGGAGTGGTACGTCCTGCGCGACGAGCTCGTGCCGTACATCGGGGAGCGCGCGGTGTCGCTGTTCTCCTACGCGATCTCGGAGGCCAACGACTGCCTCGTCTGTTCGGTGTTCTTCCGCAAGATCCTTATCGACTCGGGTGAGAACGTGGACGACCCGCAGGTCACGGAGGCCGAGCAGCTGCTCATGGACTGGGGTCGCCTCATCGCCCGCTCGCCCCACGACATCCCCGACGAGCTCTACGCGCGTCTCGAGGCGACGTTCCAACCGCGCCTGCGCCTCATCCTGGTCGCCTTCGCCGGCCAGATGGTCGCCACCAACCTCGTCAACACCGTCGGTCGCGTCCCGCTGGA
>Ga0247810_10001341_pt1 | contig 15711 bp, 22 predicted proteins | sample UWRJL119311C1_FD_179918 | JGI IMG/M metagenome (GOLD analysis project Ga0247810, IMG submission 179918) | Plant litter microbial communities from Arlington Agricultural Research Station in Wisconsin, United States - UWRJ-L119-311C-1 | ecosystem: Environmental > Terrestrial > Plant litter >...
AGCGGAAAGCGGACGGTCGCGCTGCCGGCGTTCAGTTCCCTGTTGAAGTACGTTTCCTGGGTAAACCATCCACCGATCAGGTCCATGCTGAAACCACGCGCAAACTCTAGGTACGCGCGGGCAGTCGCTGCTGGGGCGTTCTCGGTCGCCGGTGCTCGCTTGCTCCAGTCTTCGAACAGATCCTCGTAGATTTCTTTTACGTGCATGGTGTGAGCGCACTTCTCAGGGCGACCGCAGATCACCAGCCAAGGGGCGTCGTGGCGGGTAAACAAGGTTTTTTGGCGGCACTTGGGGCAAGTACCACCACGCATGTAGTCGGTGCCTGGGCGGTGTTTCAGGTCGTAGTCGTGCTCGAGGCGCTGCAGGACGTCGTGACGCAGATCGTCTCTCATTGGTTGTTCACTGTTCTAAGGCTGTGGGACAGAGCTGCCATAAGGCGTTTTTGCGCTGCCATTACAGGGACATGGGCGATGATTGCGCCGTGGCGCAAACCGTCCGCCACCAGGCGGAATTGGTCGGCATACCAGTATTCGTTGAGGCTCAAGCGGTACTGTTCACGCATTGCTGCCAGCAAGGCTTGAGCCTCTGCCGGTGGCAGTTGGGCGGTGACAATTACGGCGTTTCCCATCGTAAAACCTCGAATTCGGGCGCAGCTCACCCAAACCCACGGGGTGTGGGGCAGGCAATTTGTTGGGTTGGTGTTACGAGTTGGCTAAGCGGTAACGCCCGTTGTCCGGTGCGTTGATGATGCGTTCATAGATCAGGCTGACCGGGATTGCCCAGGCATTGCCGTTGGTAGGGTCAACGATCACTGAGTGAGTGGCGGTGCTGTTGCGGATGTCGAGGCGCTGGCGATCGCGGATTGCGTTCATATCGCTGTAGGCCAGGTGAACCATCTTTTCCGCCATCTGCGTCAGCACATCGTAATCGGCAACCAGGTGGCGAACGGTCCGAGCGATCAACTGCTGGTCGTTGCCCAGGTGTTCACAATGGTGACGCTCGAGAAATGCAAGAGCGGCGGCTTTAAGCACGTCCTGATATTCCTGTACTGCAGGCGCATTGTTCATTGGGCTGGCCCTGTTTTGGCGCGGTAAAGGTCAATCGCTGCCAGCACTTCGGCGTGGCGTGCAGCCATGTGCAGGTTGTGAGCGTTGAGAATGTGTTCAGCCTCCGCTTCGGTGATGCATCCATCGGCTAAAGCCTTGGCAATCTCTTGGTCGACGCAGCCACGCTTTGCAGAGACCTGGACCGACAGTGAGTACATTTCCACCGTGTCATTCGTCTCGGGATCCGGTACCGCCACGAACAAGCCGCCATACATTGACGCCACGTAGTGCGGGAAATGCTGTGTGCCTGCTTCCTGCTCGAGCTGATACAGCTGGGCGTCTGTCAGAGGTCTGCTGTTGTTGTTTTCGTAGGCGTGGTTATCAAACTTTTTCAGCGCCAAACCAATTCGAGCTGCAGCGCACTCGCGACCTCCTGGGTAGCTACAAATGATTGCGCTGACGACTTCACGGCGTGTCTTTAGAACTGGGCTTTTCATGTTCTGCTTTTCCCTGATAGTTCGTGCCATTACTGTGCAATCACGCCGTCTTTGATCCCCAGCAACACGGCTGCTCGATGTGCCTCCCCGCGTCGACACTGGCTCTGGCCACTCAGCACTGCGTAGACGGTGCTGGGATTCAATTGGTGCTTCTCAGCGAAGTCTTTCGCTGTCTGGCCTTTTCGTTCCAAAGCTTCCCGGGCTTCGCGCCGGGCTTGCTCGTTGATGGTGCTGTTCGGCATAGTGCAATTCCATGCATTTTCATGTGTCGGGAATGCAGAATGATGCACATGCGTGCATTTGTAAATATATGGAATGAAAAATTTTGCACGATTCGGAAGAGATCGGCTCGCGACTGCGGGAAGAGCGAAAGAAAAAGCGCCTTACGCAAGACCAAGTTGCCGAGGGTCTGGGCATATCTAAACGTACGCAGGCCAATTACGAAGCAGGCACAAGCGACGCACCAGCTTGGTATCTGAGCAGGGTTATGCGAGATCCGGGCTTTGACGTCCCGTACATACTGAGCGGCCAGCGGACATTCGCTACTGAAGCGTCTCTGAATGAGAGCGAAAACTCGATTATCGAGAAGTACCGCAGCATTCCTGAAGACGACCAGAAAACTATCCGTCGCCTGCTCGATGCCATGGCGGTGATGGAAGCGCGTGGCCTGAATTAGGCTGTGACAAATTGCTAACACTTGTGGCGCTCCCTCTGTCCTAAGGCTCTAAACCGCCCGATAACGTCGATTCACTCATGCACCTATGGAGCAGTACGCATGTTGGATCGCGCTAAATTTGAAGGCAGTTACAACGAATCCCGTGAGAATGATTGGCAGCCAATTACCGCATTGGAGCTGCGGTTGATTAGGCTTTACCGGCGAATGTCTGACGTAGATCAGCAGCGGGTGAGGCGGATGGCAGAAGTGCTCTCGGAAATTCCTGACAGCTCTGGAACCGACTAAGCAATCACCTAACCACCTCGCTTGTCCCTACGTTGCATCAGGCGCCGGCCCCAGTGGCTGGCGTTCCCGCATTCAAGCCGCCCCCAGCTGATCGAACAGCTCACGCTGTTTCGCCCTGGACAAGTCCTTCAGGCGATCGAACAGAAGCCGGTCAAATGACTGGGCTGAAGGACTGAGCGTGTGCGAGAAAGTGAGGTTGGCCACCCATGTATGGCCGCACTTCGTGTCCAGGCATTGGCAGTACAATTTTGCAAATGACGGCGACAGATCTTCCCGAGATCCTATCCGCCCCTTATGTCCACAAGCTGTGCAATAGATCCGCATTGCGCCCTCCCCAGGGATGTCCACTAGCCACCATTTTGCCACATTCTGTAGTGGCATTCTCTGCTGAGCTAACTAGATGTAGTGGTTTCAACTTGTTTCGGTGGTTCAATCCAGTGGATATGTCTGTCTGGGCGTAGGGTGTCGTTCACTTGGTTGAACAGCTGGCAGATCGGCCGGATCTCGTTGTTGGTGTACACCTGGTCGATTTTCACGATGTCACCAAAGCCGGCGACGTTTTCCGGGATGATCCCGGCCAGGGCGGGGTTCATGCGCCAGGCAGCAATCACATCGTTGCGCGTAATGTTCTTGACCTTCTCCAGCTCGTCCTTGGCCTGGAAGTCACCGACCGGGATGATCTGAATCGCCTTCTCGCTGCCGCCCGGAATGTTGACGAACATCGAGCGGAAGTTGCCCACGCCCTTGGCGTCGGAGATCTGCGCCTGCAGGTGGTCTTCGTCTTCCTGGCTCATGTTCGGATCGTTCGAATAGAAGATGTAACCCACGTGCGCGCCGTTGCTGTAGTAGCGCCGACGGAACAGCGTGGCGGCCTCGTTGAGCAACAGCGCCTGCAGGCCGCCCAGATAGTCCGGCACGCCGTAGATGTCCTGCTCGACGTCATAGTTGTAGATGTGCTCGATCTCGTCCTTGTCGAAGTCCAGGTACTTGCCGTCACGCAGCAGCATCCGGTAGCCGCCGTCCAGCTTCACGCGCATGTTGATCGCAGGCAGGTGCACCATCTCCAGGACTTGGCCGAACGGATTGCGGTTGCGCAGCAGGTAGGTTTCGCCGAACACGACATAGTCCAGGGCTGACCGGCTCATGGTCTGCATCGAGAAACCTGCGGACGGAACGAATTCACGCAGGATCAGGTTGCGTTTGAATGGCGGGATCGCGCCGTGGTGCGCGTTCGCTTTAAGCAGCTTGGCCAACCCGGAACGGGACACCGGCGGCGTGTAAATCTGCGCGTCGTGACTGGCGAACACGCCCAGGTACTGGCCGATATTCTCCGTGAGCACGGCCTCGGGTGCGCCGAAGGTGAATGAACGCATCGGCCCTTTGGGCGCGTGCTCCGGCTGGGTTGCCTGCTTTTTGTGACGTGGGGGCATTGGTACCTGGTCCGCTGGTGACGTAGCGGCTGCGCCGCTGCTTGTTGATGTTCAAAGGTTCGTTGGCCAGGGCGTGCATGATTGCCCAGGCAACGTCCGCGTGGCCGGTGGCCTCGGTGCGTGAAGCGCTGTAGGTGATCTGTCCCGAACTGGTGGTGCCGCGCTTGATCGTGAGGAAGGCCTGCGCGATGTCGTTCCAGCCGGCGTCCCATTCCAGGCGGCGCCCGGTGATCGTGTCCTGGGCCTTGAGCACCAGGGCGTTTTTCGCTTCCAGGCTGTAGTGGATGGCGGTGGCACGCGGGTAGAAATCGCGCACCAGGTCGAACACGCCGTAGCCGATGCCAGTGGTGTCGATTCCGATGTGCTGGACGTTGAAGCGTTCGACCAGCTTCTTGACCTGAGCGGCCTGGTGCGTGAACGACGTACCGCGCCAGCTGTGTTTCTCCAGGATCCGAAACTTCGCCCCGGGCTCCAGTGGCGGTGCGATGACCACGCATGTGGCGTCGTCACGTGTCCGGCTCGGGTCGTAGCCAATCCAGACCGGGCTGTTGCCGTATGGGCGGGGGTCGTCCGGATCGTAATCGGTCCACAGCGACAAATCGGAATAGCAGCGCTCCAGGTCGCCCAGGGAAAAGGCGCTCTGCGTGCTGTCGATAAATTTGCACATGAACAGTTGCTGGAACTTGTCGTCGTCGTACTCCAGCTGCAGCTGCTCCAGGTCGAACAGCTCGCAGCCGCCGGCAATAGCATCAAGGATAGTGATGACCTTGCGCCATTGGCCGTCCGGACAGAGCGCGCCACCGGTGTACTGGGCAGCGCCTGGCCACGGATCGCGGGCTTTCTTGCGCTTGCTGTTGCGGAACGATTCACCGGTCCAGAACGGATAGGCCTGGTGAGTAACGGCGCTGGGCGTGGAAAAATAGGTTTTGCGCCACTTCTTGTGGGTGGCCATCGCCGAAGCCACGGTGTTCAGTTTCTCGAAGTCGCGGATCCAGAAATATTCGTCGATGTAGACGTGGCCATGGTGGCCCTGGGCGGTGCTGCTGTTGGTACTTAGAAAGCGCAGCTCGGCCCAAGGCTGGCCGTCTTTGCTCAGCACGATCGGGTTGCCGGTCAATTCCAAGCCGAACCATTCCATGGCAAACGAGATGATGTAGCTGCGGAAAATCTCGGACTGGGCCCGGCTCGCTGACAGGAACACCTGGTTATCGCCGGTCAGGACGGCATCCATGAACGCTTCGCCAGCGAAGTAGTACGTCAGGCCAACCTGTCGGGATTTGAGGATGTTCCGGATCCGGGCCGTTAGAGGGTTCTGTTTGGCGGCGAACAGCTCCTTTTGGTAGCCGAACATCTTGCTGATGAACTTGTCCAGGAAGTCGACTTCGGTCAGTCCTGCAATGTCGTTCTTGCTCTTCTTTTCCTTCTTTCGGTCTCCGCGCTCGCGCCGTTCGCCTCGGTCACGACGCTTTCCCTCGTCGCGTTGGCCATCTCCTGCAGGCGGTGTCTCAACGGTTGCCGGCGCCGGCTTGGCGCATTGCTTGGACAGGCGTTCGCGCAGGGTGGTGAGCCGGTCGAGTTCGTCCAGTTCGCCCTTGGTCAGCGTGTCGGTCTTTTCCAGGAGAAGGGTGATACGCCGGCTGCAAGCCGTCAGCGGCTCTTCATCCGTCAGCATCTCGTCCCAGCATCCCTGACGGATCCAGTAGTAGATAACGCGCTTGTGCGGCAGCTTCAATTGCGTCTGGATTTCCTTTACGGAACAGCGACGCAAATAAAGGCGTTTGGCGGCTTCTTTGACTTCTTTGGAGTAGTTCATGGCCGCAGTCTATGCGGCGAAAACCGGGAAAACGTGCAGTTAAAATCCGCGTTCCTCCTAGATATCGAAAATAGGAGAAAGGCAAAAGTTAACCGTTTGTTCGGACGTGGCCACGTCCCTATCTTGGGGCCTCACATCACCGATTGAGCGCAGTACATGCCCCGTTCCCTTGTCAGCTTTTGGAAGCGAGTCGCCACCAGCGGCCCGACCGCCGATGGCCGCGTGATCACTCCCCAAGAACTGCGCGATATCGCTGAGACCTACACGTCCGACACCTACACCGCCGTGATCTGGTCGGAGCATGAGCGTTGGCCTGGCTCCTACGGCACCGTGTTTGCCGTGCGATTGGTTGAGGAAGACCCAAGCCTGAAACCCGGCCAGATCGGCCTGGAGGCCCAGCTCAAGCCCAACGACAAGCTGCTCGCGCTCAATGACCAGGGCGAGAAGCTGTTCACCAGCATTGAAATAACTCCCGACTTTGCCAACACCGGCAAAGCCTACCTGACTGGCCTGGCGGTCACCGACTCGCCGGCCAGCCTCGGCACCCAGGAACTCTACTTCTCCCGCAAGACCGGCAAGCCCGTGCATTACGGCGCCGGGATGCCGCTTGGCTCCTTTGAAGAGGAGGAACCGGCGGGCGAGATGGGCAAGCTTCTCAGCATGTTCCGCAACCTGTTCAAGCGCTTCGGCATTGACGAAGAGACCGGCACAACCCCACCGACAACTCCCGAAGAGACCAACCAAATGGATGAAACCACCGCCACGGCGATCAAGGCGCTGCGCGATCAGTTCCTGATCGTTGTAGCTGGCCTGGACGCTGTGATTGAAGCCGCCGCGCCCACTGCTCCCGAACCTGAAGCCGCGCTGACCGACGATGTACAAACCTCCGTCGATGCCGTTGTAACAAGCGCCGAAACCGAGTTTGCGCGCAAACATCAGGCCCAGGGCAATCAGACCCTGGACGCCAAGTTCACAGCGTTGCTGAAGGAATTCACCACGCTCAAGGACTCCACCACCAGTCGCGCCCTGCCACGTACCACCGGCACTTCGGCCACCGACAAGCCGCGAGTACTCTGACATGGCCTATTCCCTGAGTGCGTACGGCGCACAAATGTTCGGCCAGATGCAGCTCGCCATGGCCGAGACCTATGGTGTCGCTCTGGCTTCCAAGGTGTTCAGCGTTGAACCCTCGATCGCCCAGGAACTGAATGACGCGATCACTGCGAAAGCGGACTTCCTGGAACGTATCAATATCATCGCCGTGACCGAGATCAAGGGGCAGAAGGTGTTCCTGGGCACTTCCGGTCCGGTCACTGGCCGCACCAACACCAAGAACAAGGACCGTGAAGCCAAGGACGCTTCCGCGCTGCACGATGACCAGTACGAGCTGGTTTCTACGGAGTCCGATGTCAGCCTGTCCTACGCCAAGATTGACGCCTGGGCCAAGTTCCCCGACTTCCATGTGCGCTATTCAGCGGCCGTGCAAAAGCAGATCGCGCTGGACCGCATCATGATCGGCTTCCATGGCGTTGAAGCTGCCGAGCAAACCGACCTCGTAGCTAATCCGTTGCTGCAGGATGTGAACAAAGGCTGGCTGCAGATCGCCCGCGAGCAGATCCCGGAGCAGGTGCTGAAGGATGGCAAGGTAGCTGGCAAGGTCACCATGGGCCCGGGCGGCGACTACGAAAACCTCGACTCCCTGGTGCATGACACCAAGCAGATGGTCGACGAGCGTGTCCGCGATGGCGGCGACCTGATCGCAATCATCGGTTCCGACCTGCTGGCGGCCGACAAAGCCAAGCTGTACAGCAACCAGGCCGGTAAGCCGACCGAAAAAGAGCGCATCGAAAATCAGCAGGTCATCGCTACCTATGGCGGCCTGCCGGCGTTCAGCGTGCCGCACTTCCCGGCCAACTCCGTATTGGTCACCAGCTTCGACAACCTGTCGATCTACTACCAGGGCTCCAGCTGGCGTAAGCAGACGGTCGACAACGCCAAACGCAGCCGCGTCGAGGACTTCAACAGCCGCAACGAAGGTTATGTGATCGAGCAGTTGGAGAAGTTCGCACTCACTGAAAACGTTGAAGTGGTGACAGCGTGAGTTTGGCACTGGCGCACAAGCGCCGCGTGATCGCCCAAGGCTCAGCGGCCGCGTCCGCCAGTGCCACACCGGCGACCTACTCACCTGGTGCCGCCCTCAACAGCCCGGCCAACGCGCAGAAGCACCTGAAGCTGATGGAGGTTGCGCTGGCCGGTGACCTTGATCGGCTGCACCAGTTGAACAGTCTGGATCAGCGTCAGCAGCTAAAGCGTTCTGAGTTGCTGCCCAAGTACCAGGAATACGTCACCCGTTACCGCGAATCGGGGCTCAATTTCCCTAACCAAGTGCTGGTGTACGTCCTGATCTGGCTGTTCGACACCGGTGAATTTGTCGCTGGCCAAGAGCTGGCGGACTTCGCCATGTCCCAGGGCCAAGAGCTGCCCGAGCGCTTCCGCCGCGACATCCCGACATTCGTAGCGGATGCCGTGATCGAGTGGGGCGAGGCCGAGCATAAAGCCGGGCGCAGTCCTGAACCTTATGTGACGGATCTGCTGCCCCGGGTTGATGGTGAATGGCAGCTGTTCGAGCGCATCCCGGCTCGTTACCACCGGCTGCTGGGTTTCCTGGCCATGGATCGCAAGGACTGGGCTGTCGCCGTTGCGCACCTGGAACGTGCCGAGGTCCTGTACCCGGAAATCCGCGTTGAAACCCGCCTGAAAGGTGCTCGCAAGGCCTTGGCCAAGCAACTGGCCCAAGCCAGCGACCCGACCGATACCGAAGACAACGCCGGCGACGGCACCGAATAACCGACTACCCCCTGCAGGGAGCTGCCACGGAACGACCAGGTCATTTATGACCCCCGGTCTGCCCCGACGCCGCACCTGCCCTATTTGAGCGTCCAGCAATGAGCGGCTTTTCAGGTAAACCCACCACCTTTGTGGATCAGGCGATCGAGAACGACGGCTTTTGGCCGGACCTCTCTGTGTCTGAATTCCAGAAGGCGTACCGCCTGCCGGCGGAATACCTGGTCGACATGCTGGATGCTGACCTAACCATGGCCATGCACGAGGTAAACCTCGACCTGGCTGCGTGTAAAGCGCGCTGGCAGGGCGCTGGAGTGTCAAGCGTTGAGTCTGCAGACACCACCGTCCTGCCGGAGCGCACCTTTAAAGTCGATCTGTACAAGCGCGCCGTCTACTGCCGCGCCAAGGCCAGCTTGCTGACCCAGTTCGCCACCGTCACCCGCCGCGACTCTGCCGAGAACACCGGCAAGGATCTGCCCGAGCGCTCCGACACCTTTCTGGCGTTCAGTCAGCAAGCCGTGCGAGCTATCCAGGGTCGCGGCCGCATCACGGCGAAGTTGCTGTGATCAAGCTCCGGGCGCTGACCGCCTACCTCATCGAACGCCAGCTGGTGGCCACCGAGCAGCTCGACAGCTGGACCGACCAGGTGCAGGTCGACCTGCTCTGGAAGCCCGACGAAAAGGGCATGTACATGGGCGACCTGAACTACACCGCCACGATCTCCTTTGAGCGTTTCGCCGATAGCCCTGCGCGTCTGATCGCCCTGGTGGGCAGTTGGCTGGAAGCGAATGACGAAGATCGCGAGGGTCTGGCCGCGCCGACGTTTGCCATCGACATGCTTGACGACGACCTGGCCGATGTCGACCTGACTCTGCAGTTCAGCGAGCCCCAATACCTTGCCGAAGATCCGGCCGGCGAGATCGAGGTTTACGGCAAGCGCTGGTCAGCGGTCCCGTTTGAACTGTGGGTCGCCGAGAGCGGCGAGGTGGTGCGCAATGACAGCGTCTAGCCCGCTCAGCATCGACATTCGCGGCCTTTTGGGGGCTGAGGAGCTGTTGGCCCTGTTGGAACTGCCACCGGTGAAGCGCCGCCGTCTTCTGAACAATGTCAGCAAGCGTGTGCGCAGTCTCAGCCGTGGCCGGGTGCGCAACCATACGAACATCGACGGCACGCCGTTCGCGCCCCGTAAGGACCCGGCTAAATCGAAAAAGAAGATGGAAAGCGGCCTGGCCAAGCTGCTCGATGTCGTGAAGCTGACCGACCAAGAGGCCGAATTGGGCTGGCGTAACCGCCTGACCCGGTACGTCGCCGCGCAGCAGAACAACGGCGGCAGTGAGCGCGTCACCGCGCACCAAATGCGCGAGCTGAGCAAGGTTCCACCAGGCACCGCGGCTACTGAAAAACAGGCCAAGCGCCTGCGCCAACTCAACTACCGGATCCGCCTGCCAGGCAAGAAAAAGCCTTCCAAACCCAGCGTTTCGTGGATCCAGCAGAACCTGGAATACACCAAGGCGGGGCTGTTGATCCGCGTCCTGGACACCGAACACAAAGCCTCAACCGGTAAGCAGGCCTGGGACATCCAGTTGCCCGCCCGCCAATTCCTCGGCGCGAGCCCTAGCGAGACCAGCCAGCTGGTCAACCTGGTGCTGCGCCAAACCATCACATCCCCGCGATAGAGGCATTCCATGGCACTCGGCAGAGTCTCAGTCAATAACCAGAACCTTGGCCAAGGCACCGCCACCGAGGTGGAACGTCTGTTCCTCTTCATCGGGCCAGGCGCCAAAAACATCGGTCAGGTCATCGCTCTCAATACTGAAAGCGACCTGGACGTTCAGCTGGGCATTCCGCCCAGCGACCTCAAAACCCAGATCATCGCCGCCCGGGCAAACGGCGGCGATCGTTGGAACGCTCTGGCCATGCCGATTGCGGCCGATGGCGATTGGCTGACCGCGTTCACCTACGCCCAGCAGCACGGCTACGACGTAGAGGCAGTGGTGATCACCAAGCCGGTGACCACCAAGGCAGAGCTGGACAGCATGAATACCGCCGCCGTATCGGTGCAGAACACCTACGGCCGGCGCCTGTTCATCATCGCAGCCACTGCTGGCATCGACAGCGCGACCGAATCCTGGGCGACCTATCAAACCGCCCAGCGTGACCTGGTGAACGGCCTGGTCGCCGATCGCGTGCTCGCGGTCCCACAGCTGCACGGCAACAACCTGGGCGTGCTGGCCGGCCGCTTAGCCAACGCGGCCGTCAGCATTGCCGACACACCCATGCGCGTGGCCACTGGTGCGCTGATGGGCCTGGGCGCTACGCCCGTGGACAAAGACGGCGTGCCCCTGCAGTCCTCGACCAGCGTTGTGCTCGATGCAGCGCGGTTGTCCGTGCCCCAGACCTATGCCGGCTACCCGGGCATGTACTGGGCCGACGGCAACATGTTGGTCGCTCCTGGCTCCGACGCCGATGTGATCGAGTACCTGCGCGTGCTCGACAAGGCCGCTCGCCGTGTTCGCGTGCTGCTGATCCAGCGCGTCGGTGACCGCCGCCTGAACAGTTCGGCGGCCAGCATGGAGATCAACCGTACCGCGCTTATGGCGCCGCTGCGTGCGATGGCCAAGTCCACCCGTGTGGGGGCCAACCTGTTCCCGGGCGAGATTGAGCAGCCTGGCAAGAACGCCATCACGCTGACCTGGACCAGCAAAACGGCAGTGGTCGCCTACCTGACCCTGCGCCCCCTCAACTGCCCGAAAGACATCACCGCCAACCTGGCGCTGGACCTTTCGCTGTCCGAAACGGAGTAACCCATGGCAGCAAAGATTGGCGGCAAGAATTTCGACATTTCCCTGGGCGACACCAAGGTGCATTGCGAGGCTTGCACCCTGGACATCACCGACAACACGGCGGTGGCTCAGAACAAGGGTGTACCTAACGGACACGTCGACGGTGACGTGGCAGCGGCCGGTGAGATCGAGGTCGACATCACCAACTTCAAGCTGATCACGGAGCAGGCATCTGCTGCCGGCAGTTTCCGCGAGCTGGAGCCGTTCGACATCGTGTTCTACGCCAAAGCTGGCGAGGAAGAGATCAAGTACGAGGCCTTCGGCTGCAAGCTACGGATATCCAGCCTGCTCAGCCTGGACCCCAAGGGCGCGACCAAATCCACGGTCAAGCTGCCTTTCGACGTGACGTCGCCGGACTTCATCAAGATCGATGACGTGCCTTACCTGGCGGCTAGCGAAATCGAGGGCCTGACCTGATGGTTTGCCCGTTCGACCGTGCCCAGGCGCTGGAACAGCGCCAACGTGACCAGGCCATTGCCGCCGCGTTGGCTGTGGCACGGCCGACCGGGCCAAGCCTCACCCATTGCCAGGACTGCTGCAAACCGATCCCTGAAAAGCGCCAGGCGCTGGGCGGGATCTTGCGGTGCGTCCCGTGCCAGACCCTTATCGAAAAAGGACTTCGCCGATGAGCACGAATCAGGTCGCTCAGGACACAGCCATTGCATTGGTGAAGGTGTCGCCCGCCATTGGCGTGGCCGCCACCGGTGCAACAGGCGCCATTGACTGGTCTTCGGTCGCCTACATGCTGACCGCCGTCTACATGGTGCTGCAGATCCTGCTGCTGATCCCTAAGTACCGCCAGATGTTGCGCGATTGGAAGGTCAAGGGATGAGCCTGCGAAACAAGATCGCTGTCGGCGCGCTGCTGCTTGTAAGCAGCACATTCACCGCGTTCCTGGGCAAGTGGGAAGGCACCGGCCAGAACGTCGTCTACCCGGACCAGTTGGCCCGTGGTCTGCCGACAGTCTGCAAAGGCATCACCCGTTACACCAGCCCGGTGCCGGTCGTGGTGGGTGACTACTGGTCCGACGCTCGATGCGCCGAGGTAGAAAGCCTGGTGGTTTCGAAAGGGCAGCTTGCACTGGCGGATTGCCTGACGAATCAGGCGGTCGGGCAGAACACCTTTGATGCGCTGAGCAGCCATGGCCATAACTTTGGGACGCCGAGCACGTGCGCCAGTCGGGCCGTGGGCCTCATCAACGCCGGTCGCATCGCTGAAGGCTGCAGGGCTTTGGCCTACGCACCGGAGGGTTCGCCGGTCTGGTCCTTTGTGACTTTGGCAAACGGTCGCAAGCAGTTCGTCCAAGGGCTGCACAACCGCCGGATCGCAGAAATGGAGCTTTGCCTTAAATGACCATCACCCCAATGCGATTTGTTTTTGCGCTCTTGCTCACTGCCTTAATCCCGTTGTTCTGGTTCCTCCAAGTGGTAAAGGACCGCGAAGTGATCCGCGCCGAGCTAGGACAGGAACAGGCCAAAGTCAGTGCCCTGACGGAAATCGCGCGCCAGATGACTCAGATCAGCCAGGCACGTGACGAGATTGATCAACGACGTACCAAGGAACTTAAAAGTGCTCTCGACCAGAACAAAACTCTGCAGCGTGATGTTGACGATGGCCGTAAGCGGTTGCTCGTCAAAGCTCGTTGCCCAGCCCCCGCAATACCTGGTGCCACCGGCACCGCCAGCGTGGCTGATGCAGGATCCGCCGAACTCGCAGCAGACGCTCGATCGGATTATTTCACCCTCGTCGACCAGCTCGCCCTAACCCGGCAGATGTTGCTCGGCCTGCAGGACTACGTCCGCACGGTGGTCCAGCGACCGCCTGCAAATCCCTGAATCACTTCAACCCACGGAAATCACCATGACCATCACAACCAACGACGCAGTACGCGAAATCACCCTGGAAATCGGCGAACAGGAGTTCACCTTCAAGCTGGATCCTCAGGTCGTTACGAAGTACTTCAACTCGACCACCCAGGCCAACAAAGTCGCGCCGGCTAACAACCTGTTGGTCAACACCGTGCTGCCGGACCAACGCGCATCCCTGAAACCGTTCCTGGTCAACCCCGTCACGGTCATGGAACTGGCCGGCGCACTGCTGGAGGAATACGCACCGACCCTTGACGTGATCGTAAAAAAGTCCTCGAGCACGCTGATCGCCTGACCGAAGACGGCCTGGGGCAGTTGATCGCACTGACTGCCCGCTGGCTACCCGGTAGTGACCTCACCATTGACAACATGGGCACAGCCAAGTGGCTGGAGGACGAACACTGGCGCCGCATGGAAATCGCCGTCTCCAACGGCATCGCTTACGCATTGAACGGATAACCCTTAATGGCCGATCGCTCCGCCCGCCTGGCTTTCATTCTCAGCCTGACCGACAAGGTCAGCGCCCCGTTGGGCAAGGTGAAAACCATCTTTTCCGACCTGGCTGCTGCAGGTGAAGCCAACATCAAGCAGATGGGCTTAGGCCTGGGCGGTCTGATCGGCTCGGCCAAGGGCATTTCCGAGTCCCTGGAACCGGCGCTTGAAATGAATCGGGCCCTGGGACAAGTGCAATCGCTCGACGTTGCCGGTGACGCCCTGGACGCACTCAACAAGAAGGCCTTGGCTTTCTCTGTCCAGTACGCCACCACCGCGTCCGAGTTCGTGGCGTCGGCCTACAGCATCAGCGGGGCAATCAAAGGTCTGGCCGGCGACCAGTTGGCCACCTTTACCAACACCAGCAATCTGTTGGCCAAGGCCACCAAATCTGACGCCGAGACCATGGGGCAGTACGTCGGCACCATGTACAACATTTTCAAGTCCGGCGCCGACGCGATGGGCAAAGACAAATGGGTCGAGCAGTTGGGCGGCCAAACAGCCACGGTCGTGAAGTTGTTCCGGACTGACGGCGCGCAGCTCAAGGATGCTTTCAAGGAAGTCGGCGCCATTGCAACGTCTTCCGGCATGAACATCGCCGAGCAGTTCGCGGTGATCGGCACGCTCAGCAGCACGATGGAAGGCGGCGACGCCGGCGGGCGTCTGAAAGCGTTTTTCGAGAACGCGGCCAATGGTGCCAAGACCCTGGGGGTCAAGTTGACTGACGCCCAAGGCAACATGCTGCCGATCATGGACGTGCTGGGCAAGCTGGAGGGCAAATTAGGCGACCTCACCACCGCATCCGCCAACGCGAAGCTGATGGCCGCATTCGGCGGGGAAGGCGCCCAGGTGATTGGCGCTCTGGCTAAGGACACCGACCGGCTGAAACACGGCATCACCCAGCTGGGCAAAGTCCGTGGCCTTGAGAACGCCGAGAAAATGGCCAAGGCCATGGTGGATCCGTGGCAGCAGTTCGGCGCTGCCGTCCAGGCGCTGCGTATCGCCTTCGGCCAGGCGCTGATTCCTATGCTGGCCCCGCTGATGGACAAACTGGTGGGCATCGCCAGCACCTTGACCCGGTGGACCCAGCTATTTCCCAACCTTACCCGGGTTATCGGCATCACCGTGTTGGTGGTGTTCGGCCTGATCGCTGCCATGTCTGCCATGACCCTGGTCGTAGGCATGAGCAAAATGGTCTGGCTGTCGATGGTCACCATCTGGAAAGTGCTGACCTGGACGGGTTTTCGCAGCATCGCCATGTTCGTGTTCCACACCGTCATGATTGCCGCATTCGTAGTCGGCCTGGTCGCTCTGTACACCTGGATGGGGTTGGTTCGGGTCGGAATGATGCTCTGGCAGGGCGCGATCTGGCTGGTAAACGCCGCCATGTTGGCCAACCCGGTGCTGCTGATCGTCGCCGGCATTCTCGCCCTGGGCGTGGCTGTCGCTGCCGCCGTCATTTACTGGGACCAATGGACCGGTGCCCTGATGAATACGGCTGCGTTTCAGTGGATCGCGGGCCAGCTGCAGGCGCTGTCGGATTGGTTCGGCACCATCGGTGGCTGGACCGGCCTGGCCAGCGCGGCGTGGGACGGCATCGTGTCGATTTTCCGGGACGCGATCAGCGGCCTGATCGAGATGCTGAACAAGATCCCCGGCGTCCAGATCGATGCGGCCTTTGGCGAAATGCCCAAGGCACCGGAAATCCCGGGCATTGAAGCGCCGCTGCCCAGCACACCCGCCGTCGATAAGGCGCTGCAGGCTGCCCGTCTCCCGCTGTCTGCTCGTTCCTCCATGACTGTGGCTCCGCCTTTGGTCATGGCCCCTGTGGCGAATGACGAAGCAGATCAAGCCCGTAAGAGCCTGCCTACGACCGCGAGCATTTCCCCAACCCGCGCCAACGCCGTGCCCCAGGGC
>Ga0247810_10001342_pt1 | contig 15709 bp, 13 predicted proteins | sample UWRJL119311C1_FD_179918 | JGI IMG/M metagenome (GOLD analysis project Ga0247810, IMG submission 179918) | Plant litter microbial communities from Arlington Agricultural Research Station in Wisconsin, United States - UWRJ-L119-311C-1 | ecosystem: Environmental > Terrestrial > Plant litter >...
AAACTTCCGCTGAATATCAAAGCATTTCCCCTTCTTAAAAGACCGCTTACTGCTCTTAACACGGAATTTACCCTCCTTAACACGGGTTTTGCTCTCCTTAAATCCTTACGTGCTCTCCTTAAATCCGTTTTTACTTTGCTTAACACGATACTTCACTTCCTTAACACGCTTCGTGTTGTCCTTAAATCCGATTTTACACTTCTTAAATCCGTTGTTGCTTCTCTTATCACGCTTCGTGCTCTCCTTAACACGCATCGTGCCTTCCTTAAATGCACATTTACTCTCCTTGAATAAGGCATTGACCTTTCATAAATCCGTATTTCACTAGCTTTTCACTCTGCGTCCTCAAACACACACAGTTCGTCAAAATCTCTCAGCGACCGCTGCGGTAAAATTCTCCCGTAAAATCATTCAACATTAAAGATTCAACAACTCGTCCGACTGCTGGCAGGATCAATCAACCAGCTCAATATCCATCGTGTTGATCAGTCCGTCCCGGAAAGTATAAACATGCTTCACCATCCCGTCAAACAGCAAACCGCCCTGCAGGTCTTTTACGTTCTGGTGAACTTTAACTTCCAGGCTCCCGTCTGCTCTTTCAGCAAAACCGACCGGCTCCACCTTCGGATTGATCTCCGTCCACTGCCTGGTCCAGTATTGCTTGATTTCATCATGACCACTGATATAGCCGCCTTCCCAGGCCTTCGACCACTGCACATCTGGTTGCATGGTTGCCAATGCGTTGTCGATATTCCTTTCGTTGAAAGCAGTATATGCTTCCCTGATCACGTCTTTGAGATGGTCCACTGTTGTTGATTTTAATTGAGTGTTCTGGAAATTGAATTTTGACGGAAGGTAGTAATTATTCGCACTGTTCTGAAATCGTTTATTAGCGGACGAGAAGCTGTGTGTCCGCCTGTTTTAGCAAGTCCTTTTAAACACATGACTTGTCTAACTCCTTACTTAGCGTTCCCAGGATACGTGGGACGTCCAATTAAATCTCTGCGGCCCTTGCGTCGGAATCACCTGTTTTAAAAATGCTTATTTCAAATTCCGCTCCTTCAAAACCCTGTCCAGTTCCTTTTTATTACGGTTGGAATTATTCACCAGCTTATAGGCAAAAAGCAAAGGGATCAGCGTAAGAAATCCCAGGCTGTTTACCATAACGCTGTAAAAGACAACACCTATCAGGAATCCGATTAACAGCGCATTAATGATGAGCGTCGATTTCATTTTCTTTGCTTCCTGCAACAATTCCTGGTCCGTTAGTTCCGATAATTTTTTTGCTTCCATTAGTCGTTTTGTTCCGTTTTGCCGGTGTGCTCTTCTGTCGGCACCAGCTTCATTGTTTCGCTAAAATAAGGAGAATTCGTTTCAGTTTCCGGTAATGTAATAATTCCGCGCTTAGCAAATCAACAGCACCTTTTCAGCTGATAACCAAAGATGATCGCTTTCCTGCTTCCAGGCAACATCGCTAATCGGATTATAGTTTAATGACAGAATTCCTTTGCTTTCTTTGCCGGGCATGTACGTCCGGCTTCTTTGCTTTTTTGCGGTGAATTACGCTTAGCAAATCAAAAGCAACCGCTTCTGCCCGGATATTTCCTCCGGCGCACGATGTACACATGGAGGCACCTCACTTCCGGGATGATCAACCGCCAGCCTCCACAGATGGCCAATCCCTAAACTAATCGGCTTTGCACCGGGTTCAGCCTGGTAATGCAGATCGAAGAAATACTCACTTAAAAAAGCGTCAAAGCCTTCATCCGCTCCACCATACAGTTGTTTGAGCTCTTCGCGTATTTTCGGAACAAGCACTTTCTGCGTCACCTGTGAATTAGGTAGGATTTCACTCGACTCGCCGTAATAAGTGCATAAAAAGGTATCGGTGGGCACAGGCGAGCGATCCACATGAAATGAGTAAACATCCGTCGGAAAAAAATCAGAAGCATCATCCCGCTCGTAGTGACTGATCACATTCAGAACGGGCGATGCACCATGAGCCTTCAGCAGCTGCAGGTCATTTATCACAATTTCCCGCGCAAGCTGTCCTTGTTCGCTGAGCTGGAGCTCCATCAAGTCCTCCGATTCAATGACCGTGATATTCCCATCCAGCGCCACCTTACTAACAATCTCGGAAAAATCACCCCTCAGTTCCCGGTTCCAGCAAATTGCATTCATTTCCCCTTGAAACCGAGTCGAAACAAGGTCCTGGAAATGGGCGACTTGAAGAATTTGCTGTTCTGTGGGGAAATCTGTCATGAGGGAAAGATAGGGATAAATGGGTGGAGTGGGGTTATCTGATTTTGTGATTACTTACCTAATTCCTCTTCCGTTAATCCGCGGGCTTTTAGGGTCAAGTTTGCGGGGAAACGGATTCTTGATTTTAATTCTCTGATCTTTCTTAATAGTCGTATGTCAGCGTAGTTGAATAGATGTAATGCAATAGCGCAAAGAAAGAAAATTAGACAGGATACTACTAAATAGTACCTTATTTGACCTTTCGGGATTGTTGTATTAAAAGAAAAATGCCTACTAAAGCAGGCATTACTCAAAATGGGCTCCTGGTGAAGAGGGGATTAAACTCGAACTGATATCGTCAGTTTTCATAGTACTTCAAATACATCAGAGATTTCATTGTATCTAACAAGTCCTTTTTTTTCTAGTCTTTTCCATACTTTAGATGCCTCATCACTTCTTCGTTCACTTATTAGAATAGGATGTTTGTTAGAACTCGAAACAACTTTTTTATTAAATATCTTTTTTGATTCCACTATCAATACTTCTGGTATACCTTTCTTTCGATGAGCACTTTTGCCAATAAACATATCGGTCACTTTTAATACTGTTTCTGATATTGGCGACAACTTAAAATCAAACCATTCTTCATGTGAATCACCCTTCATAAAAAGTCTGAGTTCATATTTATCAAGTTTATTGTAACGATCATATTGATTATGAATTTCATACTCACATTTATGCTCAATTAAGTCAACATCATAAGTTAGAATTGTTATTCTTTCTATTTCAGTTGCCATGTCCGATGATTAAGTTCAATAAATCAGCATTTACGTTAATTGAATGGTGGTAAATTTTTATCACATCTTTGGGCATTTGAATGTGCTAATACTTTTCCAACTGATGTCAATTGAAAACTAGTGCTAATGTTGTCCCACCACTCTCGAAGATTTTTTAAGTTTGGTCTTTTGTCCCATTCCTCCATGAAAGACACCACATTTTGTTGTTTAATAGTTTCATCATCGTTATAAAGGTCATAAATGGATTTTAACGCATCTTTCTGCTCTTCTGATAAGGGAATGTGAACAAAATTTTTTTCGGTGGCGTGAGGTATTTGTTGTTTTATAACGAGCGAATCTATTTGGTTCTTGTCAAAAATATTTAATCTTGAAAATGAAGTATTTAATACATGATCAACTAGTACATCTTCAGGTAAACCGTTTCGAGTAATCAACTCCTTAGCATTGATATAATTCTCGGTGTTTTTTTTAATACCAACATTTACGTATCCTTTCATTATTTCTGGATAGTGTTCCTGTAGCTTTTTTAAATTCCCAAAAGAATTTATTCGAATAGCGTCTAATATATCTAAATGATCAAGCCATTCGTTTCCTATTGGGAGTTGACCACAAAATATTTTACCAAATAACTCGTCTATAGCATCCAGCCCTTGATGAATATCTCCTGTAACTGGAACAAAAGTGGCGACCGCGTGAGAAGTAGTTAAACCCAGTAAGGCATCGTCGGAAATTTCATCAACAATTTCAACGGCACGGCTAATTCCGGCGCGTATAATTCGGTTTTCACCTTTCTGAAACCTGTGAATAAGTAATTCTGATAAAAGGTCGTAATCTGCTTCTCTTTCGGTAGATGCTGCAGTCTTTTGTGCTTCAACAAGCAGCAACTGGAAACTTGGGTCGGTGAAGGCTTCTAAAGCACCTTCAACAGATTCCATTTTTGGCATCAGACGATTTTCAAACTCCGCAACTCTAGAGTCTGCAATCTTTAAAGCTTCCTGAGAATAGTCTTGTCTTACTTGCAAATTCATTTCTTGGTAAATCTCTCGCGCTCGTTTCTCATCAATACCAATGTTAATTACCATTTGGTCAGCTTGCAATTGTTGGGAATTGTTTCCTGCTTTTTGGATTTGTCTATTTGCCATTGTAATCTCTTCCAATTTGTACTTGAGTAGCGTTATCTTTTGCGTTCTGTGTTTGAATAGTGCTTTTCTTTTTTATACCAACTCTATAACCAATTGTTCCACCTGTCAAAAGGCCTACAATTAACGTAACGATTGCTGTTCCTATTCCTTCAAAAGCCCATTCCATAGATAATACTAATTATATGTAGTTAATGTGTTTAATTTAATTTTATGTCTCTATAATCAGATATTTGTAAAAAGAAGTGAATGAAAACTCTAAAGTCGATTTATATGATTCGAATTGACGAGCTTCAGTAAATAGTTATCTTCTTATTGTACATCAATACTAGCCAAAAAATATTGAAAAACAATGATTTGAAACTTAACCTTCGGTCTCCTCCTTAAATAAAACTCAACTTTCAGCATATTCCAACCTATGTTACTTGCACAATTTAAGACCTTCATCTAAAAGCGGTCCAATACTTATTTTAGATGTAGCATATTTTTCTGAAACACCAGCTTCCATTAATTGCTTTTTCGTCTCCAGATCATCTGCCCAAATATTTTCAATATTCGCATATCCGGCAGTTCTACCATGTGTTTTAGCGGTGCCGTTAACCCCATAAATTATCCCTTCTTCGGAAATAAATACAACTCCGCCGTAATCCAGGCATTTCAAAGTTCCGCTGTTGACAGTTAAGGGCCATTCCTTACCAAACATTGATCGGGTTACGAATTTTTCCCGGCCATCAGATTCGCTTGTTGTTGCACCATTGCAAGAATATAAAAGACACATTAATAGTGAGATTAGAATGTAACTAACTGATTTCATGTAAATTATTTTTTATGTAGAAGAAAAGAATTGGACAAATTGACTGTGTTCCTTATTCGGCTATGAATCTTGAATACACTGGGATCGACTAAAGCAACTCCCCATACTCATTAAACGAATCCGCAAACGCCCTGGCCTTCTCCAAACTACTGAAGCTATACGTTTCATCCAATCCCGTAGAAGATACCAGTCTGATTTTTCCGTATTCGACAATTGGAATTTCAAAATTTCCTGCAAACCGCCTGTCGGGACTGCCATCCTTATTCACTTTGTACCAGGTCTTTCCTGTAACCTGCGAATCGGAAGGAATTTGACCGTCCTCCAGGAATCGTTGGGTAACGCAAGTGAGTTGAATATCCTTTATGTCAATAAGGCTGAATTGCTGCTTGTCCGTCGTTGAAATAGCAAAGGCAGGATAGATATAAAGATCGCCACCGTTTTTATTCTCAAAATGAAAGGCTTCGTAAGACGATTGAATAATAGCAATGCTGTCGAATTTGAAATTCACCGGAACCCGTTCCACTACGGTCGATGCTGCACTCCTGGTTATGCTCGTATCCTGCTGAAATGTGGCTGTTATATCCCAGATTTTCTCCGTTGACAGCAGTGATTTATAACTGGCAACAAGTGTTTGATAGGCATCCTGGAAATTGTCGTCGAAATGAATGTCGATGTTGACGAATGCTTTTTGTAACTGTCCCTCAAGATCAGCGAGGTAATCGTTTTTTTGAGCAATCTTCTCCTTGAAAGACTTAAAAATGTATCCGATTAAAAAGATCCGTGCCGCCAGGTAATTGTTTTTAGCGCGTACAAGCTCTTCTTTGACCTGCTGGATTTCCTTCGAAAGCTCAATTCGATCATCAAATACTTCATGCAGCGTATCTTTGAGCTCTTTCAGGCCTGCACTGGTAAGTTGGTCTGTCTTCGTATTGTTCTGTTCAACAATTTGCGGATCGTCTTCGATTGCAACCAGCACGTCCGGCTCACTATAAGAAGGTGTTTGTTGTCCACCTGCAATTTTGTTTCTGAAGCTGATACCAGTTCCGGGAATGCTTGTGTTTAAATAAGCTCCCCGTTTACTGATGTTAATACTCGCTCCTTTGCCCCCGATAGTGGAGCTGATTCCCGATTTAGATACGTTCAGGTAGAATCCCGGGAACACCTTTACCCTTTTTCTGAATCTCATAAGTTATTCGTTTGTCTTTGTTTCAAACATCCGACAATAAACCTGCATGAGCTAAAAATGTTTCCCAATCCCGCATTTCTCTTTCCGAAACGACCTGCCTGGTCGGTACGAGTCCAAAATCTTTCAAATAAGCAGTACGATTGTATGCTGGTATTAACCGTCTTTGAATCGGTAGAAGCTAAACATAAAGAGAAATCCAATGGTGTAATAACATCCGTTTCAGGACGCAATAAGATAGCTTGGTTGAAGGAGCTAAATTGACTTATTTCAGGGAATTTGTCCGATATCCAGGGATACAACTTTGGATGTCTTACTATCATAGCATAGTTCAGGATACGAAGAGGTCGGATCTGCATCGTGCTTATAGGGATAGATAATAGTGAAATCAGCCTTGTGATCGGAATGATAGCATTTTTCTTTTTCTCTTATCCTCAGAATTAGTCCTTCGTCCATTATATCCAGGGCTCTAGCTATGGTTTGTCCAACCCGGACTTTCTCAATATTACGATGGCACGTATGCATATTATGCTCGTATACTTTCATCCGTATGATAACATAAAACACGAATAGAAAAATGACTATTCCAATGCGGATCAACAGCTTTTGTTTCATCATCTCAACTTGATTTCTATGTAATGTTTACTGGTCTTTTTTATTATTAAGTTGTTGTAAATCTATCGGTTTTTCGGTCAGCCTATCTCTGGGTGGAAGAGTGGTCAAAGCTCGAACCGGGATCATTCAGTAATATTAGATACGATAGTCCGCAACGCTGTGAAACACAATCGTGTCCCCTTCGATTACAAAAGTATCCGTGCCAGATAATATAGCTGCTGTATCTGACTTGCTTGACCATACAATGTAAGCCAGCCGGTCACTCACGATCATCTGCTTCATTTCAAATGCCGAACCTGTTGGAATAGCATTGAAAAATGCTTCGAAAAACTTCAGGATTGCCGGTATTCCAACCAATTTTCCATCGGGAGTGAAAACTTCTGATTGTTCATAGAGTGCCCAACTAAGAAGAATTCAAAATTAGCTTTAAAGCCCGTCATGGGCTGGCTATTTGTACAGTTTTTTTCTGCAATGCGAAGTGTCCGTGGCATATCGTAAGGGTACCGCTATTGTTCTTAATGCTGTTAAATCGATTTCTTATTCTTTGATGAGTGTTACCATGCTGATTCCAGTTGCGTGAATGACACGGACTTTATAGAATCCTGCTGAAAGCTGTGTAAGATCAGCCTTAACCAATGTTGAGGAAATGTCTTGTGTATAGACAAGCTTTCCGGTAACGTCAGTAATTTCCATACGCGCATCTTTAAGTTCTGAAGCAAAGCTTATATGGAAGACTCCATCTGTAGGATTCGGATAAACAACAATTCCCTCTTCAGTCTCAAGCTCACCAATTGCTGCAAAGGAAACGCAGACAAGCTCGTCGATGTTTCCGGAATGTATTGTGTTGGTGCAGGTATTAGTAATTACAGGGACATTAAAATCGAAATAGATCCCGGCCTCATTAGCTATCACAGTATTTCCGGGAATCGCTGAAGAGAGCAGGTCGATATCAAAAACCACATAACCATGACTGCCCGGCTCATTGGAAGTGCTGTCAGGAAGGTTGATCTGGTCAAAATGAAATTTGACGGTATTGTTTTCCGCTATTTCCGTCCAGAGGTAGTGGCTGCTGCCTGTTACCCGCAATGAGTGAATATCGAGGTTTTCATTCAGCGAATCGACAACGACAATAGTAATCGCCTCGGCATTTCCCGTATTCTGGAACTGTACGGTATACGTAAGTTTCTGATCGCTCGAAATGTACCCTTCATCACATTTCCCCGGTGGATATACAGACTTGATATTGGGATCATAACCGTTGATCACTGGAAACGAGTAAGCTCTCCTATTACTCAATGTATCTGCATCACCGCTAACAGGTGTCATCAGAAGATCGATCAATATCGTGTCTCCAATCGCGGCAGAGCTGGAAATCGTGCAGTTTATTACAGGGAGAATATGTCCCGAATTATAGGTCAGATCCGAAAAATCCCATATAAGCGTATCGTTACTTTGATAATCAGGTACGGGTACTGCCGAATTGTATAGCAGTAGCGTATCCATAATACAAATAAGCTGACCCGAAACAGGGATACAGCCATCATTAAAAGCATTCAGGGCAACAGTATTATCGAAGCCTGATCTGAATGGCCCCGCTGTAAGGTTCACTTTCAGGTCAGTGCCTGCTGTTTCTGCCGGTCCTGAGATCAGCAGCGAAGCGGAACTGAATATTCCGGATGCATCGACTACCGAGCAGGTATAGATTCCGGGTTCGTTAATCAGTTGTGAGGAGTTGGTAGGATCATCAGAGTTTTCCCAGAAATATTCGTAAGGTGCAACTCCTCCATAAGCCGAGGCAGTTACGGTTCCCGGAGTCGAACAGCTTAAAGCCGAAACATTGCTGAAAGTCACTTCGAAAAAGTCATCCAGGTCATTTTCAAGCACTACAATCCCATTTGCAGTTACACCGGCAAATTTTGAGAAGTTTCCTCCTGCGATTATCTTTCCGTCCGTTCCAAGTGCAATAGTTACTGCTGCGGGTGGCCACAGTTCGCTGTGAAGATTAAACTCCTCGTCTTTCGTACCGTTGACCTTAAGTCTTGCAATCCCGTAAGCGCCGTTTTCATTGAAAAAGATAATTTGTCCGCCTAGAAGCAATTTCCCGTCCGGCTGCGGTCGAATAGACTTAATGGAAGTAAGACTTTGATCAAGAACAACCTCCGTCGAAAACGCAGTTGAAAATGAAGGATCAACACTGCCGTCGAGATTCAATCTCAGAATAATCGCGGAATAATTGTCCTGATCCGAAAGCTCTTCAGCTGCAACATAGATCTTTCCATCGAATTGTTTCTCTATCGCAATAACCTCGGTAAACACGTGCCCGTCAAAAGCAAAATCGGTATTGATCGTTCCATCCGGATTGATTGATCCGAAACGCTGCATAGCAACGCCATTATAAGTAGTAAAATCACCACCGATAATTATCTTCCCTGAATTAGTTAATGTTCCTGCGGTTATTTTACTGTTCGTCCCTGATCCCGTGATAAATGTATTGTCGAAAGTTCCGTCTGCATGAATCCGGGCTATGTGATTAACGGGATTCCCGTTTACCGAAAAGAAGTCTCCAAGCACAATGATCTTTCCATCCGGCTGGACAAGGAGCGTATTAATTTCGAACCCGGACAACGAACATTGTGCAAAGCTTGCATCAATGCTGCCATCAATATTGAATCTGCTGACGTGGCGTACAAAACTTGTAGAAAGTCCGTCAAACCCTTTGATGATACCGCCGACCAGGATTTTTCCGTCAACCTGTCTTGCAAGGGCATCGACAGAAACAAACAGTGAATCGTGAAGTGCGAATGTCGTATCAAGGCTTCCCTCAGTAGTGATCCGAACAAGTCCTTTAACAAGCGTGTCATTGTAAACATTCACGTCAGTTTCTGAATTCATGACCTTTCCTGCGTACATTTTTCCGTCCGGCTGAACAATGATCTTTTCTGTTCCGCTTGCAAACCCCGGTTTACTACCGTAAGAGGCATCAAGGCTGAGATCGGGATTAATACGTGCTACGCCGCCGCGGTATCTGCCTTCATAAGTTTCAAACTGGCCGGTAGCAATAAGCTTACCTGATGACACTAATTCTACCTGGTAATAGTAATTGTAAGTCCCACCGGAAATTGTATCTACAGTCCCATCGGGGTTAATCAGCACAAACGCATTGTAAAGGGATTGATTGGAATTATCACCCACTGCGAAAATACTGTTGTCCGGCATTACTCCGGCAAATTTTATCGTTGACAAAGCCGAGAAATAAGGATAGAAACTCGGGTCGATAGAACCGTTTTGCTGGACACGGATTATTCTTCCCGCAGATTGGTTCTGATAGGCGGAAAACTCACCGGCTATGATCAGCATGCCGTCCGGCTGAAAAGAAAGTGCTCTTACGACACCATTCGCTCCGGATCCTGTATTAAATGAAGTTGAGACAGTCCCGTCCGGATTGAGACAGATGATTCCCTTTGAGATCGTGGTGCCGAAACCGTTAAACCCGCCGGCAATAAAAATACTGCCGTCTTCACCCAGCTTCATGTCATGGATTTTTTCATACTCCATGAAATCAAATTCCTGTCCGTCTGCAAACGTATTATCCAGTGTACCATCAGTATTAAACCTCACCAGATCCGGGTGATAAGTCTGATCCGTATCCTGATAAATGAAGTCTCCGCAGAGAATCAGCTTTCCGTCAGGTTGAATCACGGATCTATAAACAAAGCCATAATCTATTTCTCCCGGAAAGACAGGTGTAGTATCCTCGCTTCCGTCAATGTTCAGCCGGCGGATAACACTTCTGTTCAAACCATTGGAATACTCTGACCTGGTAGCTATTATCCTGCCGTCCTCCTGTAAAATAACACTCGTAAAGCTTGAGTTGGTCGTATTGAAGGTAAATGCTTCTCCGGGATTGAATGTATGATCAACGCTTCCGTCAGTGTTCACGCGAACCATACCTGGACTGGATATACCGCTGAATTCTGTAAAAGTACCCGCAAGAATAAGTTTACCGTCGGGCTGTTCACAAACTCGTTCAACAAATTGCATGATCGCTCCGTTTCCGGTTCCAAAACGCTCGTATAGGTCACTGTTAAAGGTTGTATCTGCATTTCCGGCCTGGCCCAGTAAAAAAAAGCAGTTCAGAGTAAGCAGTAAAGTGTAAAAAGTTTTCATCAGGATGGTTTTCAGGGCAAAACTACAAAAACACTTCGACATGCTGTAATGGATAAGTTGTTAAGAACGCTTTGCATCTCCACAATATGCCGGTACAGTTGTCTTTCAGGAATCCAGGAATATTCGACTATTCAAATGAACCGAGCCATAAATCTTTCCCAAATGGAGGTTTTACTGTTCGAAATAAACAAAATCTTATCTCATTTAAGAATAAGTGGGCAGAAGGGAATCGAACCGCTATGAATTTTGGAAAACCAAATAAAATCAATACTTGGGGAAGACTTGACTTCGTCACCCTCCTTAATCCTCCCTCGGAGGTAGGAAACCGAATTGAATCTTCGACGGGATTCCATACTCAATTCTCACACTCACTCTGAAAGAAAAAAGCCCGAAAAGTGCGAGTTTGAGCGCGTCCCGAAAGCTTTCGGATGAGGACAAAAAGCAAAAAGCATCCAACTCCCGCTGAATGCTTTTTCTTTTTGTGGAGAAGAGCGGAGTAAAATCGAACCGGTAAATTTGGGGTTTGGTAAGAAGTGGATTTCGAAACACTAACTGTCAACCCAATATACATAGTGCTGATGAGTTCATTCAACCAATCAACCCATTTTTTTACAAACTCCGAGAGCTGCCGTCGATTTTGCGCGAAGCACTTGTCAGTGCAAGTTTGCATAAATTTTGCCCGAAGTGATCTATAATAGTTGCTGTTTCCACTATACTTCGTTTTGAAGAAACAAGACGTCAATCACCTCTTTTTTAAACCTTTCTGCTCTAACTTTGAGTATACCAGTCAGTATAGGAGTATCTCTGTCAGTCCATAATTTTCTTAATGCAGTTAAATACGTCTTGCTTTCTTCAGCTTTATAAGTAGTTGAAAAAAGCATTGACGGCTGTTTGAACATTTCAAAACCACGATTAATGATTTTATCGACCGCAACTTTTTCAATATTACTGTCTTCTTGTGCATAACTTTTTATCAAGTCCTCCCAAACCCAATTCATTAAATATTGTTTGTCGTTCTCATTGAGTTTATCAGAAATTGTTAGTTCGTAAAGGCATTGACCCATACAATCAAAAATGCATTCTGTTAAGTCGTAGTGTTTTGATTTAATTACAACATCTTTCCAGTCTAGCATTTTGGAAAATATATCTTCAATGAGGTCAAAATTCCTTGTTGATTTATTTTGTTCTGAATCTGGATAAGGTAACTCGTCTATATTGTTCAAGATCGCTTCAAGAAAATATCTGTAATAATACATCCACATATGGTCATTAACATTTTGCTTAATCGCTTCCCTAACCATAATGTCAAAATACCAAATTGCTATCGTAATTCTGAACCCCCAAATAGTATCATTTTCTTTTTCTCTATCAGATTCTCTCAAAGGACTGTATTCTTTTTTAGCCTCCTCAGACATTTCTATTAGGGCTTGCTCCGCAATACCTCTCCATGCTTGATTGATCGAAGCAACTTTAATGTCGTTGAACAACGAATAGAGTATCGGTCTACTTTCCTCAAGTGCGTATGCGTTAAACTCGCTTAAATTTTGATTATCTCGTATTTCTCTAAAGAAATTTCCATTCTTCTTTACGGTAAGGATTTTTAAAAACCTATTTACAAAATCATCCTCTTTTAATTTTTCAGTGCTGAGTTCTTGAATTACACTTGCAAGTAGGTAAGGGTTAAGATTTGTAACATTGTCAATAAATGTATCGTTCAAAATAATTCGGTGATAAACATCGTTGCCATATATTCTTGGAGCAGTATTTATTATCTTGTCGTATGTCTTGCTATATTCCGGTTGGTCTATTCTCCACATGCCCGTTTCATTTGGAATGACTATTGACTTTTTTGCTCTTAAAAAATCCTTTACATTTTCAAGATGATATTGTTCTATAAGTTCAGAAAGAAAAGCAATATCGTTTCGCATTAGTAATTTTTCATAATACTTCATGAGTCGTTCCCTGTTTGAAAGGGGGAAATCGCCTTTAAATATTTTCCAGATAGCCCAGAGCAATGTCGTCAAAGAAATTATATATGCCCAAGCAGAAGGGATAGGAAAGCCTTCAAACTCAAAGAATGAAAGACAAATGAATTTTTCTCTCCACCAGTCATATGAAATTAAAAAGTGTAGGAAGAAAAATATTACACCAAGTAAAGTAGCTTGTGTGTATGAAAATTTCAGGAAGACATACTCTCTATTCTTTTCAGAAATAAATGCAAAGATGGCTAAGAGAATCCCGATAAGAGTTAAGAGGTCTGAAATTGTCATTGTATTTTTTCTATTCGTTTGATGCAGTCAATGTAAAGTTGGCAATATCCCTTAAGGGTAGCACCTAACTTGCATAATACGCAATGAATTACTATACAATTGTTTTATCGTGAATTTCAACTTGAGGAAATGGAATTTCAGAAATAGTCTTCGTTACGTTGCATTAATACTAATCAAAAATTCTGAAATACAATGCCTTTCGAGCAAAAGGGAATTGAACCACAACAAGCAATCTAAAACTTAATAGAATCAATGGTTTATAGATAATACTCAGTCTGCGGATTTTCCCGCAAGGAAGTACTATTGAAGCTCGAACCGGACATCTCACTCTCAAAACTCACACTCGCGCCGAAGAAGAAGCATTAGGACTCTTCTGCAAAAATTAAAGCCACCTTTTCAGCATAGCCTAATGTCTGAAGTGTTGATCTCAGCATAAGCTTAATAGCTTTCTTACCTGCCGTAGTTTTAAAATACTGTTCGCGGTTTCTCGCATCCTTCTCAAAAAGATAAAATTCACAGAAAATCAGTTTTAAAGGCCGGCGATAAGCTGTACTCTTAACATTACCGGAATTGTGCTGCAGCAATCTTCTTTCAAGGTTGGATGAATAGCCGATATACAGCATTAAATTTTTTTCGCTGAACAGGACATAGGTGCAGAACGGTAGTGGTTGTGTCATACCTGAATATAATAAAACCTGTCGACATAAGCGATATTCCGCAGCAGAATTTCCTTCGTCATTCGCTGCGGACTCCACCCACCATGAAGCGAAAAAGCCATGCAACTTTGTGCATGGCTTTTCTCTGCTTCGTGGGTGGAGAATATCGGACTCGAACCGATCACCTCAACACTGCCAGCGTTGCGCTCTAGCCAGATGAGCTAATCCCCCTTTGTTTCGGAAGTAAAATTAACAGAATTGTTTTACAACGAACCACTTTTCCTGATTTGTTTCAATTTTCCGCCCGCTTATTCTACCATCACCTTAACGGTCTCGGAACCGCTTTCCGTATAGATCGTAATGTAATAGATTCCCGGAGCAAGTAAAGAAACATCGATCTGTGCGGTAGCAGTATGAAGCTCAGGATCTTCATCCTGTTCCATAACATGCTGACCAACTGAATTGAAAAGCGTAACATGGGTAATATGCTTCTCGTGCCAGGTGATCGTGAGCTGATCAGCCGCCGGATTCGGGTAGATGAGAATGTCTGACGTTTCCAGGCACGATGCAATGCTGCGCACTCCCAAGTGATGGAGCTCCCCGTTCATGTCTGTTTGACTGAGCCGGTAATAATTGATGCCTGCGCATTGATCCGGATCGGTAAATTTGTAGCTGTGTGCTATGGTGGTTGTGCCTGCTCCGGTAATCACGGCAAGCGGGGTAAAGGTCGTTCCGTTGCAGCTTCTTTCCAGTGTAAAGAAATCGTTGTCCCGCTCTGTTTCGGTTTCCCATTCAATAACGGATTGCTTATTGGCACAGCTGGCTTCAAAGCTGCTGATCTCGACAGGAAGCAGAACGGAGGGTAAACAGAACGTTTGCTGATTCGATAATCCCCCGGTTGAGCCGGTGAACCCGAAATACGGCGTATTCGTTCCGAAAATAGTCATGGGATTGAAGGTCGTGCTGATGGTTCCGTAAGTAACGGTTAATGCTGCATTCAGAACGCTGGCCGTAAGTGTATTCGTTCCGGCGTTCCAGGCAATGCGTAATTTATGCCCGAGACCATTTTCGATGTTGTAATTCACTCCGGGAGCCGATTGTAGTCTTACCGCGTTCGGAGTTGCCACACGTTCTCCGGCGGCCACGGCATCACAGTTAAAATCCAGGTCGGGATTGATAACGCCGTTGAACCACACGTCCAGGTGGTCAGGCTCTTCCAGGCTCGTGCAGCCAAGTGTAGGAGATACGAAATCATCCCTGTCTTCATAATTAATGTAAGTATCCAGTTCGATCGTGACCGAATTGGAAATGCCGCCTGCCCCGAGCGCCCCTCCTACGGCTCCGCACTTACACCGCCCCAGAGGATCGTTGTGAACGACGAAGCTCATGCCATCGGCCCCTGCATCGTCACTGCCAAGGTTAATATCTATCTCATAGCTGAAGTTAGCAAGGAAATTCAGCGTTGAATTGGCGTCCCAGGCACATCCGCGTTGCGAAGCTGCATTTGGGGTGAGCGTTACGCAATTGTACGGCGCTGCGGATGTCGCATTATCCACCAGGTTAAACTGCGGATTGGTGGATGTACCGGTCGTAAAGCTTTGAACAGCGCAAACGGCCGCTCCCGTGCTGTTTTTCGGCCGGATCTGCCAGTAGTAGGTCGTGCTGTAATTCATAACGGGAGCATAGCTGGTAGCCGTCGTGTTTATCACGAAGGGTGGAGTAGGAGTGGTACCGAAATAAACGTCATAGCTGTCTGCTGCGTTACAGGTTGTCACTGCCGGAGCGGTCCAGGAAAGCCCGTTACAGGTTGTCACGTTCGTAGCAGCG
>Ga0247810_10001346_pt1 | contig 15690 bp, 15 predicted proteins | sample UWRJL119311C1_FD_179918 | JGI IMG/M metagenome (GOLD analysis project Ga0247810, IMG submission 179918) | Plant litter microbial communities from Arlington Agricultural Research Station in Wisconsin, United States - UWRJ-L119-311C-1 | ecosystem: Environmental > Terrestrial > Plant litter >...
GAATATGCCGGATACAAGCGGATGGAAAATTTTGGACAGGTTAAAAACAGATTTTAATTTACGTCATATTCCGGTTTATATTATTTCGGGCGAAGATGAGAGAAATAAAGGGCTAAAGCGTGGTGCCAGAAACTTTTTCCTTAAACCTGTAAAGAATGATTCGTTAAACTATTTGTTTAATGATATTCATGATTTTAAAAACAAAAAAGTAAAAAACTTATTAGTAGTCGATGATAATCAGACAGAATTAGAGAGAATATTAAATGCTATTGATGGTGATGATATTACTGTTTTCTACGCTAAAACTGCTACGGAAGCAGTTGCACTTATAAGAGATCATTCATTTGACTGTATTATATTAGATTTAAAGCTGCCAGATGCAGACGGACTTGACATTATTACCGACTTAGAGAATAATATAACAGGACAGGAAACTGCCATTATTATTCATTCTGCAGGTGATGTAACCAAGAAACAAAAAGCGAGACTCAACAGATTTGCCCACAGCATCATTACAAAAAGTGCATCGTCAATGGATGAACTAATTGATCAGACCGCTTTGTTTATGCATCGTGTTCATAAAGAATTACCGGAAGCTATGAGAGAAATCATAGAATCATTTTATTTGAAAGAAGATGTATTGCCAGGCAAAAAAGTATTACTTGTCGATGACGATGTGCGTAACCTTTTTGCCCTGACTACAGCCTTAGAACGTTATGGACTGGATGTTATCAGTGCAGAAAGTGGTCAGGAAGCAATTGATATTCTTAATGAAGATAAAGATATTGATATTGTTCTGATGGATATTATGATGCCGGAAATGGACGGATATGAAACGATGAAACGTATTCGTAAAGACTCTAAACATAAAGATCTTACTATTATTGCAGTAACAGCAAAAGCCATGAAAGGAGACAGACAGCGTTGCATAGAATCAGGTGCCTCAGATTATATGACCAAACCAGTAAATGTTGAACAATTGTCCTCATTAATGCGTGTGTGGCTTAAATAATAATTTTATATTCAATGCAAAATAGAATGGGAGATAATCCAATTAAAATCCTAATAGTCGATGACAAGAAAGAAAACCTGCTTTCTTTACAAGTCATCCTGGCTGATCGCGGTTATCAGTTTGTGGAAGCAACATCCGGAAAAGATGCTTTGCGGATTCTGCTGAAAAGCCAGGATTTTGCCATTATACTTATGGATGTGCAGATGCCGTTGATGGATGGTTTTGAAACAGCCGAATTAATTCGGCAAAGTGATAAACTCAAACATGTTCCTATTATCTTTCTGACTGCCAATATGAATACGACCGAGTATATTTTTAAAGGTTATCAGTCAGGTGCAGTTGACTATATGATTAAACCATTATCGCCTGAAATCCTGCAGGCAAAAGTCATGGTTTTTACTGAATTGTTCCGAAAAAATCAGGAGTTAAAAAAGAAGGAAGAAGAAACCCACGCCCTTAATGAAATCATTTTAAAGACTAACGCAAAGCTTGCTTCTCAGTATGAAGCTATAGCAAAACATGCTGAAGAATTGAAAAAGAAAAACATGGAACTTGATGCTTTTACATACATCTCAAGTCATGATCTCCAGGAACCGTTGAGGAAAATTCAAACTTTTGCCAATCTTATATTATCCAATGAATATCAAAATATTTCAGAAGATGGTAAAGCCAAATTTAACAGGATTCTGTATGCGACGAACAGAATGCGCGATCTAATAAACAGCCTCCTTACATTTTCACGTGCGACCCTTGATGACAAGAGGTTTGAAACTGTAGATTTAAATGCTATTATTGCTGATGTAAAAGCGGCTTTGTATGAAAATTTATCAGAAAAAAATGCAATTATTATCACTGATTTTCATGACAACGTTAAGGCTATTCCGTTTCAATTTGTTCAGTTAATGGAAAATTTGATTCACAATGCAATTAAGTTTGCACAATCAGAAGTTCCGTTGCAAATTACAATCAAAAGTCGTTTTATTGATAGTTCAGTTTTAAAAGACGTGCAGCTATTACCTGATGTTAAATATTGTCATATTAGCTTTGGTGATAATGGAATAGGATTTGAGCAGGAACACAACGAAAAAATATTTGGAGTTTTTCAGAAACTGCATGGACGTGACTTGTATGAAGGTACCGGAATCGGACTTGCAATTGTCAAGAAGATTATTGAAAACCATGATGGCTTTATAAATGCCACCGGCGAGCCTATGAAAGGGGCTACTTTTAATATATACATTCCTTATTAAAGCAATTTCTTAAACTTTAGGCATAAAAAAAAACATTAGATATCTAATGTTTTTTTTTATGAATTTAATATTTAAAACTTCTCGGATGATTCACAGGATCTGTTTCTTCAAGATCCTGATCAAGGTCATATTCCAAATCAAGCTGATCTTTTTTTAGTTTATCTGTGGCAAAATCACTTGGATCACGGTCATTTTCGTCATAATCTTCTTTTAGATCATCATCTATGTCGTTTGACTCTATTTCGTCCTCTTTATCATCCCAATCATCCGCTGAAAAAATAGTATGTGGATTACTTTCATCTGAATAATTTTCCAAAGGATAATCATTGTCTCTTGCAAGGGCATTGGAAAATTGATTGTTTAACTCATCATCATCTTCGTTATTGACGATATCATCATCCTGATTTACAATTTCTTCATCATCGTCACTTTCATATTGATCTACGTAACTTCCGTTTTCTAAATCCCGATTATTTATATCTGAAATTGTTTTCATGTCATCTTCCGGATGGTGAAAACTACGAACATCCCGACCGTAATTTTCCTTGTTTTGTGTTGTCATAATAAAAATGATTTAAAAAGTTATTTCTATCGTTAATAAGGTCTATATTCAAAATTAATCAGAAAAGCTGAATTTTTTTTATAGAATTTAAGGTAGTAATTATATAATTATGTGTGACTTATTTATTTTCTCTAATAAATAATAAAATTAATTTAATTCAAATTAAGTTAAATGCTGAATGAAAATTATATAATCAGAAATGAGCATTTTGTAAGTATAATTCTCAGTATTATTAAAATATTTGTAACGTAATTTTATTGTTTAGATGAACGGCAAGTATCCTTTATTACCAATGAAATTTATAAATTTAATTTATAACTTATGAATAAAAAAGGACCCATAGTAATTATCGAGAATAAACAGGAAGATCGTAAGCTATTTATAGAAGTTTTTTCTGAATTGAATTATTCCAATCAGGTTATTTATTTTAATGACCCGGAACCTGCTTATAATTATTTACTTCGACATACAATCAAACCATTTCTCATCTTCTCCGATATTGTTTTATTGAATGTTATGAATGAGAAAGTGATAGAAACAAAGCTTGATAATGTTGGTACGTTATTTAATTGTCCTTATTTGTTTTTTACAACATCTTTCAATCAGACTTATGTAATTGATCCTTACTCAATACCTACACAGAGTTACTTTGTAAAGCCTTTTGAATTTTCAGAATTTAAACAAATTGTACAGACGATAATAGAACATTGGCTTAAATCAAAGGCAATAATTCAAGACAAAAAAATACAGGAAAAAATTAGTTCAATTGATAAAAAATAAAAGATACCTACATAAAATAAGGGTATGTTTTATATAGGTAAGTAAATGTACACAGTAGTTCCATGATCTACTATGCTGGATACATTTATAAATCCTTCATGATTGGAAACAATTTTTTGAACAAGGGTCAAGCCTAAACCACTTCCGTGATATTGATCGTTATTATGCAACCTGAAAAAAGGATCAAAAATTTTAGAGGCATATTCCTGACTGAAACCAATCCCATTGTCACTTATGCAGATTTTTATATAATTGGTATCTTTATTCCCTCCAATTTCAAGTATTTCTTCAGTTTTAGGGTGTACTGTTTCAATTTTAATTTGAGGTATAATGTCTTCTTTGGTATACTTAATAGAGTTTAGAATTAAATTTGTAAAAAGCTGCTGAATCTGATACGGTATAATGTTTAATTGTGGAAAAGGAAGAATAGTAATTACAGCTTTTTTTTCTAAAATCGTGTCCTTGATATCAGCTACCGTTTTTTTCAAAACCACATTCATATCTGTTTTTTTATATTCTTTCTTTACAAAGCTAATTTTGGAGTAGTTAATCAGATCGTTAATTAACTGACTCATATTTGTTACAGAAAACAGTACACGTTCAAGATTATGTTTTCCCGATTCGCTTAAACCTGCTTCATTTTCAAAAATTCTTTTACAAAACATATGAATTTTTCGAAGTGGCTCTTGTAAATCATGACTGGCTGCAGAAGTAAATGCTTCTAATTGCTCATTGTGTTTTTGTAATTCAACATTCTTGTCCGTCAATAATTCATTCGTGGTCACTAAATCCGTAATATCTTCCATAGCTAAAAGAATCAATCCTTTAGGTGTTGAATTAAGAATACGTCTCGCATTTACAATCATTGTTTTTTTTCCAATATCAGTACAGAGAGTATCAATTTTCAAGTCTTCAATAGAAACCTGATCATCAATTTTAATCATCAATTGCTTAAATTCAGGAATGTCCCATTGGCAATTCCCTATTTCAAAAAGGCTATAACCTTCTGTTACCTTTTCGGTGGTATTAAAATATTTATAGAAAGCAGGATTGGCAGTTTTAATGATGAAATCCTTATCTACAATTAGTAAAGGTTCCCGAATTGTTTTTACAATTGATTCGGAATAATTACGCATGGATATCAGCTGCTTCTGACGGTCCATAAGTTCATCATTAACACACATCAATTCTTCATTGTTAGACTGAAGTTCTTCCGTAGAGGTTTCCATTTCTTCGTTCATTGCCTGAAGTTCTTCTCCGCTGCTCAATAATTCTTCATTACTTGTTTGAAGTTCTTCAAAAGCAGTTTGTTGCTCCTCTATTACTCTTTTGATGTTTTCCCTTAATTGTGACAATTCGCTCTCAAGTTCATCAATTCGCTTTTGCTCTGAATTTTCATGCAGTTTTTTGTCAGGATTTCCTTCCGGGATTAGTATTTTGTAAAAAAGAACCATAAGATGCTCATCATCATTAGGAAGCAAAATTATTTCAAAAGAAATCTGATAGGATTGAGTTTTAACCGGTATATTATCTTTTCGAATGTTTAATTTTTCTTCTTTGACTTTTAAGATAGCATTCTGCAATTCAAAACCAATGCCTTCACGGGACATTTTTAAAATATTAAAATTTGGTTTTCCCGGTGAAGGTGTTAAAAATGGGCTGGTATCACCATGAAAGTGAACGATCTCTAGGTTTTTATTAATGATGACACTGGCGGGTGTGTACTTTGTAAATAAAATGTCTGAAGCAATTTTTCTGAAATCATCTTCAGGGATTGCTTTTATTTCTGAAGGGTTCATCCTTACCGGCAAATTGCCAGGTAGAGGTTTATAAGGTTTAGCTACATATCTTCCCGATACAAATTTGCGAACATAAATTTTTTCATGTTTTTCAAGGGTCTCGAATAAATCCTGAGAATGAGTTACTGATTCTGATTTTCCAAGAAACAGAAGGCCATTGTCTTTTAATGAATAATGAAAAGAGCCCAAAACTTTATTTTGCAGATAAGGATCAAAATAAATAAGCACATTGCGACAGGCTACCAAATCGATTCTGGCAAAAGCAGGATCTTTGACAAAGTTATGTACGGCAAAAATGCACATGTCCCGAATTACTTTGTTAATATGGTAATTACCATCGCTTTTTGTAAAGTAGTTCTGCAATCTTTCTTCCGAAATTAACTGAACATCCTGATAAGAATAAACAGCAGATCGGGCTTTTGTAATACACTTTTCGGATACGTCCGAAGCAAAAATCTGAACTTTGATGTCTTTATTATTAGTCTGCAATAAATATTCATGAAGGCAGATTGCTAATGAATAAGCTTCTTCGCCTGTTGAACAGCCTGCCACCCAAATTCTCAGGTTATTGTTTGTTATGTTTTTTATTAATAATGGAAAAACATTTTGGGACAAGTTTTCAAAAGCTTCCTGATCCCTGAAAAAATAGGTTACATGAATTAGGAAATCATTAAACAGGAGATCTTGCTCATCTTTGCTGTTTCTTAAAAAATTATAGTAATCTTCAATAGTATTTTTTTCTGCTATAACCATTCTTCTGGCAATGCGGCGTCTTATTGTAGGCTTTTTATAATGCCGAAAATCATTACCTGTCCTTGAAAAAATAAGATTAATAATGTTTAAGATGATGTCCTCATCATTTTTTGGAATATGTTCTTCTTCTGTGTAGCCATAATTAGAAATATAACTGTGTCGTATTTCCAGTAGTTGTTCCGGGATTTTTTCAGGTGCCAGTATATAATCGGCTGCTTCAGTATCTATAGCGCTCTGAGGCATTCCTTTGTAGGTGGCGGTTTCAGGATCCTGTACTATTGTAACGCCTCCCAATTCCTTGATTTTCTTGAATCCTAATGTACCATCAAAACCAGTTCCGGAAAGTATAACGCCAATGGCAAAGGTTCTATGGACATCTGCCAGAGATTCAAAAAAGATGTCAATAGTATTATTACGCCTTTCGTTACGGGTTCTTTGTTTCAGTTTTAAAATACCATCTTCTGCAATCAGAATATTATTTTCAGGGATTATGTAAATATGATTGGGCGCAAGGTTTATATTGCTGATAATTTCATGTACAGGTATTTGGGAGTATTGTGAGAGGATTTCTGTAAGGCTGCTTGGATGATCAGGAGATAAGTGCTGCACAATAACATATGCCATTCCTGAATCCGGCGCTATTGCTGAGATTATTTTTTTAAAGGCATCCAATCCTCCTGCTGAGGCTCCGATACCGACAATTGGAAAATTTTGTAAGGTATGCTTAATTTCTGTAGTATCGAGGACTTTCATGAGAAGATATTTTATCAAAGATAGTCAGTGGCTTACTATAAAACTAAGGCTTTTTTTGCTATGTGGGAATTATGTAAAAGGCACATTTGAAAAGTATAAGATTAAACTATAACATGCTTAAAATCTGTTTTTTATAATTTAAAACTGGATGATACACAGTAACTTCATAGAAAATTGAAATTACCCAATTGAATTTAAGAAATACTTTTTTTTAAATTATTTTTATGTAAAATTCCTCAAAATTGTTTTCATAGTGCCAAAATCATTTGGTTTGTTGTAGTAACCTATTGCACCCAGACCTTGCAATTTATTTTCTATATCAGTTGGTATTGAAGTCGAAAAAATAATGACAGGTATTATGAGTTTTTTTTTCTTCATTTCAGTTAATAACTCCATTCCATTCATAACGGGCATGTTAATGTCGAGAAAAATTAGATCTGGTCTTATTTCACAATTAGAAAGTTGCTGTAATGCCACTACAGGATTATGAATTGCGGTATATGAAGCACACGAAACTTCTTCCAAAGCTTCTAAAAAGAAACTGCAGTCATCAGAATCATCATCAATCTGTAAAATATTTTTGTATTTCATAATTGTTTTTAATTGAAAATTTATTTCCATAATTGGTCAGATTATGTTAGAAAGAGAGGTAGATTTCAATTGTAATGTTTTTTCGCAGTTTTTAATAGCTGCTCATGACATTAATAAAAACAATTATTAAAGTAAAGTTTTTTCATAATAATTTATTAGAGTTAAAATAAGCCTGCAAATAATAGCAAGCCTTATAAAAGTATTAATAATTTATTCTACAAATATTTTAAGAGAATCCTTGTGATGTAAGACTGCTTCTTTTTGATCTCGTGTATAATCCTCATCATCACAATGTTCTGAGCAACTTATAGTTAAAATTGTAAGAAAGATAATTGGTAAAATAATTATAAAGTTAAGCTTTTTCATAGTCACATTTATTATATACGTCAATTATTTCTGATAAAAATATAATTCTGAAGAATTTTTAACTTATATAATTTTTATTTTTTGTTATACAATATCCATCTTTCGGTAAATTAAATTACAATTAATATGTTAAGTGTTTGATAATCAATAGTTAATTGTGTAAAGTATAAATACAATCATGTAAGAAATTGGTAATCATTGGTTTTACATTTGAAATAGTACAAACTAAAAAAGATGTTATGAAAAAATTATTTAAATCAAAAATTGCATTCCTGATTGTTATTGGGGGATTATTATTTTCATGTAAAACTAATAATTCCAATTCAGGAGAAGAATCCCTTAACAGAGTTGATTCGACAGAAACTTCGGTAGACACGGTAAATTCTTCAACAGACACGATTAATGGCACAGGTGCTAATGGCGCTGGCACAACCGGAGCTACCGGGGAAGGTTCAACCGGTTCAGGATCAGACGGAACTACACAAAAAGGAAATACCTCTGTAAGAACTGATTCAACCAGTACAGGAACGGGTGGTGGAAAATAATTTTATTAATCGCCACTTACCAGAAAAGCCTTTGAAGATTGTAAATCATCAAAGGCTTTTCTTTTTTAAGCGAATTAATAACAAACTTTAGAATGAATTAGACTCTAAATAAGTTTTTAAATTCATGATATCATCCTTAACTAATTTTTCAAAGTAAGGATTAAGAAGTTTTGCTGCACCTTCTCCTGCAATTCCCAGAGGTGCATGATAAGATATTGTGACAATTATTTCTGTTCCTTCACCACTCGGTCTGAAGACAACTTTACCTGCATTTTTAATAGAAGATTCCGGTAATGAATTCCAGCTGATCAGTCTGTCTTTTTCGTCTTTTACAATTTCGGCTTTCCAGCTTATGGATCCAATTCCTGCCGGACCTTTAGCTGTCCACTTAGAAGTAGTGTAACTTAAAGGTTTCACGGACTCAATATGTGTCATGAACTTTGGCAAATTTTCAAAATCCCTCCAAAAAGTATACACTTCACTTACCGGTTTATCGATTATACTGTTAATTCGGATGTTTACATTTGACGATTTGTCATTTTTAAGATGATCAACTGCATCATAAATAGGGCAATAGCCTGATAGGCCTCTTAAAAGCATCGTGCCTCCTGTACCTATTTTTCCAATACTTTTCTTTTCTTCGGATAAACCTTTATACAGCAGATAGGTTCCGCTTGTAATCATTGCAATTCTTTCAAGAGTCGAAACATTGTTTTTAAGTATCGACTTTTTCTGTATTTGGGTCGGTGTAATTGCGTTTGCTTCCATAATTTCTAATTTTTATTTTATGAATCTTATTAGATTATATTTTTTATTTAAGAGTTTAAAAATAAGTAGTTTATAAAAATTTTGTTTTATACTATTTTATTGATTAATTACACAATTTGGTTCATGTAACACTCTACTCTTAATACTATGTAAAATAAAATACCGTTTGAAAATAATTTTCAAACGGCATTTCATCCTTTTAATAATTTAAAATTCCCTCGGACTATTGGCAGAATCAGTTTCATTAATGTCATTCTCTAAATTAGTTTCAGTAAAATCTTCATCCTCTTCTTCTAATTCATCTTCTTCCTCTAAATCCTCTTCCAAATCTTCTTCTTCTGTAAGTTCCTCTTCTTCGAAATCATCCGGATCTATATCATCGGAGTCTTTATAATCCTGTTCAAGATCATCTTCTTCATTATAGATTCCTTGTTCATCATCAATTGAATTATCCAATACATTAGAAACCGAATCGTTGTCTGTGTATTGTGTGTCATTTTGAAAAGACTGGCCATCCTGGCTGTAATTTTCTCTTTCTTCTAAGTTCATAGTACTTTGATTTAAATTATTTTTTTGTTTTAGTGGAAGCCTTATCGTCTTTGGCAGATTTAGAAGTGCTTTTTGCAGCTGTTTCTTTTTTATCTGTGCTGTTGGCTTTTTTAGTTTCAGATTTTTTATCTGTTGATTTCACTATCAGTGCTGCTCTTTTTTTGGTTTGAAGTAGCCATAATTTTTAATTTTTTAAAGTTTGTATAATGGTAAATTTACAGGAGCAGTTAGTCAATAACTTACACAAAATTCAATTGTGCTTACATAATTTGCAGATTATAAGTGTATTATGAGCTGTTGTGTTTGTAGATTTAACTCAATAATCTGTTAATTGAGAAGTAACAGGATAAGCTGCAATAATCAAATAGGCTATTATTATAACACTCATAAGAAAGATGACTACAGTCAGAATTGTCAGTAACAACGTAGAATATAGATATTCGCCTTTCTGTAAGAGCTTATGTGTCTGTTTGTATTTGAAATAGGATAATAATATGGTAAGAGCTCCCGTTAGTACCAATCCAATTCCTATAAATATGGTAAATCCATTCTTTGGAATAGTTGAATCCTGAAAAAAGCTTGCCGGCAGCTGATTTACAAAGGATGAAAATTTAACGATTACAAAACCAAATACCATGATTCCGATGCCGGTGCGAATCCATGATAAAAAGGTTCTTTCGTTTGCCATGTGTTCATTGATCATTTTTTTGTCATTATTCTCCATTATATATTTTAATTATGTTGTTGATATTATTCAGGATCCCATTTAGGATTCAATTTTAAATTCTAATAAATTATCTCAAATTTATAATAGAGAAATTATAAATGTTTATAGAATTTAGATTGTGCTTTATACAATACCAACACGATATTTTCCAGTAAATATTTTAATGTGTACTTTCAATTAAAAACCTGATAATCATATAAATTGGAGTGATAATTTTATAAGTTATTAGTAGTGATGTATTCTATTTTTGACTTATACAATTAATTAAATATTATTATGAAAACAACAAAAAACACCGCTACTGCTGATACTAAAAAGAAAAGTACTACAGCTACAAAATCAAAAGAAAAAACTGTTAAAGCAAAATCATCTGCTGCTGAAGGTTTAAGAGAATTATTTGTAGATTCACTAAAAGATATCTACTGGGCAGAAAAAGCATTAGTAAAAGCGTTGCCAAAAATGGCTAAAAATGCAACTTCAGAAAATCTTATTACAGCGATTAATGATCATCTTGCTGTTACTAAAGAGCAGGTGACAAGATTAGAACAGGTTTTTGAAATTGTAGGTGAAAAAGCAACTGCGAAAAAATGCGATGCTATGGAAGGCCTTATTAAAGAAGGAGAGGGCATCATGGAAGAAACTCAGGATGGTCCTGTGAGAGATGCGGGAATTGTTGCTGCTTCTCAAAAAATAGAGCATTATGAAATTGCAACTTACGGAACATTGGCAGCATTTGCAAAAACTTTAGGTGAAGACGAAGCATTGGCTTTATTGCAACAAACACTGGCGGAAGAAAAAGAAGCAGACACACTATTGACAGAAGCTGCTTATAATAACATCAATTTTGAAGCTTCGGAAGAAGATGAAGAATAGTTTATTAGTTTCCATAAAAAAACCTGTAATCTCATTAAGATGATTACAGGTTTTTTTTTTTAGTCATTTTTTAATTTAAAGACTGACGATACTTTCGATAATAAGTTCTGCTGTTTTATCAATTGCTTGTAATACAACTTCTTCTGGAGACCCATCAAAAACTTTACGATGATTAATTTTTTTATCAGGAGTAATAATATAGATAAAAATAGTTCCCACAGGTTTTTCTTTGGTTTCACTTCCACCGGGAGATGTTAGTCCGGTAATAGCAACCGTAATTTTTGAATTGAATATTTTGGAAGACTGTTGTGCAATTATTTGTGTGACTTCCGCTGATTCCGGAGTATGCTTTTCTATGATGTTATGCGGAACATTCAATATTTGTTCTTTTACAAAAACGTCATAGCAGACAATTCCTCCACGTAAAATTTTTCCAGAATCTTCTGTCATTGAAAATTCAGCACTCATTCTGCCAGCGGTGGCACTTTCTGCAAAAGCAATATTCCATCCTTTTGCGGCAATCACTTTACTGCATTTAATAACTATTTCTGAAGGCATAAAAATAAATTTAGTTAACCCGTTGAATGTAATTATTAAAAAAAAAACTAATTACCCAACGGGTTTAGTTAGTAGTTGTTAATCTTTAAATATTCTCTGTAGATTAAATTTTAATTGTTACACCAATTTTAAACACTCACGCTCATAAACTTCTTTTCTTAATCCACTGCTGGAGAAACGATGATTACGTTTGTTGAATACAAGTTTAATATTCATTTTTTCACAATATTCACGCCCTGTGAAGCTTTTTTCTCTATATTCTTCTCCCAGAATTCGCACGTCAATTGGAAATGCCTGAAGGATGTCCTGCAGATCCTGTTCAGTGGTGTAAGGAATGATTTCATCTACAAATTTACAGCCTTTAAGCTGTATGTAACGTTCTACCACAGATTGTGTGGGTTTGTTTTTCTCGGGTCTGTCTATCGTTGGATCCGTTTGCAATCCTACGATTAAAAAATCACAATGTTGTTTTGCTTCTTCAAGCATTCTCACGTGCCCTGCATGTAATAAATCAAATGCACTAAATGTAATTCCGGTTACTGTTTTCGTTAATTTCATCTTACCTTTTTTATTGAGTTATTAAAAAATTGTGAATTTGGTTTAAGAAAGAAAATTTAGGTTAGATAGTATAAAACATCATTTTTTACAAAAATAAAATAAAGATACGACTATTTCTTACAAATAAAATTCAAACAGTTATATAATTCACATGTTTTTGTGTTAAAAAAGCTAAAAATTATGTAATTGTTTGTCTTTGGCTTAATTTCCCTCAGTTTTATTAAAACATTTATTTGAAAAAATTAATTAATTGATTAAGAATAGTTTTCTTTTTTCTTAAATCATTATGTGCTTTTATAACTGCATCAATATATTCCTGATGTGGAATTCGATTGCCATTTTCATCCAGATCCCAAATACCGCATTGACAATATTTTGTAATATCATCCCAATCCGGACGATCGGTTACAGGATAAATACATAGGCCTCTTAAATCGACACCATTTTTTTTGGCAATAATGCATTCTGAAGTAATTTCTTCCAGCCATTCGATACGTCCCGATCCGAAATGTCCGGTTTCTGAGATGAATAAAGGTTTATTGTATCTCTCGTATGCTATTTGCAGCAATTCTGAAAAAGGCATTCTTTTTTGTTCAGTATCTGGCCAGTCAAGAGGTGCTGAATTGGCTTCCCACTGACAGTTCCAATAATAATTAAAGCCAAGAATATCCAGAAATTCTTCAGAACCGCCAAGTTCAGGACACATTCGGCCAGCAATTATGTCCATCGCCTGAAATTGATTTTCATTTAATTCATGAACATCATGTTGGAATTCCGAAGCATGAATTTTTACTAAAGGTTCCACCAGAATAATGCGACATTCCGAATCAACGTTTTTAAGCATTTTAATTCCTAAAATTGCAGCCTTGCATAAATGGTATTTAATATCCCAACCGCTGTTTACGGCAAATGGAACGGTTCCTCTAACATCGCCCGAATGCCAGGACAAAAAGCTGATTTCATTTATTGGAACAACAAATAAGGGCTGTTTTGAATTCGATTTATAAAACAACGCAAACGCTTCACATAATTGTTCAAAACGTTTACAGAAAAGAGGATGCGTGGGATAAATTCCATCAGGATATCCAAAATGAATAAGATCCCAGATTTGCTGAATGCCGAACTTTTCTGCCCCCAGCATTCGATTATGCACCTCAGAAAAGTCAAAAACTCCAGGTGCCATTTCAACAGAACTCCAGCAAATGCCTTCACGGACCGTTTTTATACCAATAGCTGAGAGTGCCTCATAATCTTCCACAACACGAATATCATGCTGTGTTTCTTTTAAAAGATTAATTCTTTCTCCGGAACGATTGATATGATCCGCACATTCGTAACCTCCTATCAAAAAAGTATTGAAAAGTTCCATTTAGACAGCTGTTTTATAAACTGGTTTTTTGCTTTTTTCGAGTTGACTGAACAAGTCCAAAGCATTTTTGAAAGCCTGATCCATATTAAAATATTTGTAATTGGCGAGCCTTCCCACAAAATGAACATCAATCAGTTTGTCCGCTTCTTCTTTATATCGTGCATAAATTTCCTGATTACGCGGATTTGGAACGGGGTAATACGGCTCTCCTTCATCTACAGTAAATTCTTTTACCACAGTGGTTTTGTCTGATTTCTGGTTCCCAAAATGTTTGTACTCGATGATTCTGGTAAAATCAACTTCCGTTCCCGGATAATTTACTACGGAGTTTTCCTGATAGAATTCGCCGTCCACAGTTTCGCTGACAAAATTGATAGAGCGATATTCCAGTTTTTCCATAAGGCTGTGCTTGAATTCGAAAAATCGATCCACAGGTCCTGTATAAAAAAGTTTTTCGTAATTTTTATATTCATCTTTTACATCAAAATAATCTGTTTCCAATAAAATTTCAATATTGGGATGAGACAATATCTTTTCGAATAATTGCGTGTATCCGCCTTTTGGCAATGCCTGATGAATATCAGAGAAATAACGATCATCATAATTGGTTCTTACCGGAATCCTTTCTAAAACAGAAGCATCCAGTTCGGCAGGATATTTATCCCATTGTTTTTTGGTGTAATGTTTGAACATCTTTTCATATAAAACAGGCCCAACACGACTCAAAACAGCTTCTTCACCATTTGATGGATTTAAAATTGGAGATCGGTGCTCTTCAAGCCAGGCTTTCATTTCTTCCTCATTGGAAATCTGAATTTCAAACAATTCATTTACCGTAGTGATATTTACCGGAATGGGTACTGTTTTATCATCGACCCTTGCAATTACTTTATGTTCCCAATTATACCATTCAGAGAATTTATTGACGTATTTCCATACTGATTCTTCATTGGTATGAAATAAATGCGCACCATATTTAGAAACTAAAATTCCGTTTTCATCTATATAATCATAGCAGTTTCCTGCAATATGATTGCGTTTTTCAATAATTAAAACCTTTTTTCCGAGAGAAGCATAGCGCTCTGCCAAAACAGATCCGGAAATTCCTGCACCGATAATTAAAATGTCGATATGTTTCATTTTGCAAAATTTTTAATAATTGATTTCATATTGTCAGCAGTAGCATCCCATGATGTTTTTTTAAGGATTTTGTGGTATTCGAGTTCCAGTGAAAAACGATCTGTTTTGTCAAATAAGAAGGTTATGGCTTCACAAAACTCATCTGCAGATTCAACCATACTTACGCAAATGCTATAGTCGCGTACTACATCTGTAATTTTGGTTGAAATGATTGGTTTTCCTGCTGCCATATATTCCAAAGTTTTTGTTGGGCTTATATATTTTGTTGCATCATTTAGTGCAAACGGCATCATGGCAATATCAAACGCTTTTAGGTAATTTGGCAATTCATCGTATGATTTCATTCCTAAATAATGAATATTGGATTCTTTCGGAAGATCGCTTTCTTCAATCTTTGCCAAAGGCCCAATCATTACAAAAGAAACATTCGGTAATTTCAGGGCAGTTTCATGAAGCAATGCTAAATCGATACGCTCATCGATAACACCATAATACCCTACAACCGGTGATTGTAAATTAGAAACATCTTCAGGTACAGTAATGCCATTTAATGCTTGTGCAAAATGGGATTCATCGACAGAACTCGGAAAACAATACACATTTGCATGACCCTGTTTTTTTGATTCGTATAATGATTTCCCACCAGTAAAGATGATATCGGCATGTGCCATCAGGTATTTTTCCTGATTAATCAAATGTTCCGGAGCTCCTTTAAATAAGGAAAGTTCATCCATACA